>WBZO01000986.1_pt1 | contig 49878 bp, 35 predicted proteins | sample 5204261 | NCBI WGS metagenome assembly WBZO01 (sample SAMN12412400, study PRJNA552823) | activated sludge metagenome | isolation source: activated sludge from anammox sidestream of wastewater treatment plant... | place: USA: North Carolina | collected 2017-09
CGGCACCATCTCCTGCACGGCCTCCGGCGTCGGCATGTCCTCGAAGCCGGCCACGTTCACGTTCTCGAGCCCAGTTGGTCGCATCAGCCTCGCTGTCTCCGCCGGTCATTATGAACCACACCGGCCGGCCCACCGGAGTCCGGACGGCCAGCCGCGGCGGCCGGCGATGTGGTCGGTCCTCGTGGGAGGCGCCACGCCGCCAGACGGGATGCTCCGCCCGTCGAACGTCGCGTCACCTGCGCCACGGGCTGCTACACTTACGTCACAGGTTCCATGGCTGAGATGGACGCGCCACGCTGGGCGAAGCTGAAGGAGATCTTCGCGACGCTCGTCGAGCAGCCCGCCGGTGAACGGGCACGGCAGCTCGACGCGCTCTGCGGCGACGACGCCGAGATGCGCCGCGAGGCGATCTCGCTGCTCGAAGCCCACGACGACACGGGCCGCCTGATCGAACCGGATGGGTTCGGGATGGCATCGTGGCTCGCCTCCCAGGTCCCCCGCTACGTCGGCCGACGGTTCGGGCCGTACCGCATCCTCCGCGAGATCGGTCACGGCGGGATGGGGGCGGTGTTCCTCGCCGAACGGGCTGACGGCGAGTTCCAGCGGCAGGTGGCGCTCAAGGTGATGCGCCGCAGCCTCGTGCACCCGGAGGCGGCGCGGCACTTCCGTCGCGAGCGCCAGATCCTCGCCACCCTGAACCACCCGAACATCGCCCACCTGCTCGACGGCGGCGTGAGCGAGGAGGGCGAACCGTTCCTCGTGATGGAGCACGTCGAGGGCGTGCGCATCGACGAGTACTGCGCGCAGCACGGCCTGGCGGCGCGCGAGCGGCTCTCGCTCTTCGTGAAGGTGTGCGACGCGGTGGCTTACGCGCACGAACGCTCGATCGTCCACCGCGATCTCAAGCCGTCGAACATCCTGGTGACGGCCGGCAACGAGCCGAAGCTGCTCGACTTCGGCATCGCGAAGCTGATGGCCCCGGAGGAGACCGGCGAGCGCACCCTGACGGTGTATCGGGCCTTCACGCCGGACTTCGCCGCGCCCGAGCAGGCCAGCGGCACAGGCCCGATGACGCCGGCGGCCGACGTCTTCAGCCTGGGTGTGCTGCTCGACGGGCTGCTCAACGGCTTGCCGGCGCCAGGTCAGGCGTCGACCGGCCGGGAGGTGCCGCGGGCCGTCGACGAGGACGGCCGTGCGATGGCCGGCGTCGACACGCGGTCGGGCCTGCGACTGAATCGAGACCTGCAGCTCATCATCGCGAAGGCGCGCCGAGTCGATCCGGCGCGACGCTATCTCACGGCTCGCGAACTCGGCCTCGATGTCCAGCGCTACCTCCAGGGGCGGCCGATCGCCGCCAGGCCCGACAGCCTCGCCTACCGCGCGCGCAAGTTCGTCGAGCGACGCCGCGCGGTGCTCGCCGCGTCGCTGGTCGGCGCGGCGCTCGCTGGCGCGCTGATCCTGGGCGTGACGGCGCCGTGGAGCCGCACGGCCTCCGGCAGCGAGGGCGTCGCGCACGCGGCCTATCCGCTGGCTGACGTCAAGGCCATCGCCGTGCTGCCCTTCAGGTCGATGGGCGCGCCGGGCGCCTCGGCGGCCGCGCCCTCGCCGCACGCCGAGGTGCCCGACGACAAGGCGCTGCGCGTCGGCATGGCCGATTCGCTCGTGACCAGGCTGAACCAGCTCGGACCGCTCGTCGTCCGCCCGATCAGCGCCACGCTGCGCTATCTGGACCGGGACTACGACGTGATGGCCGTCGGGCGTGAGCTGCTGGTGGACGCCTTGCTGGAGGGCACCGTCGAACGCGTCGGCCGGCAGTTGCGCACCGCCCTGCAACTGGTGGACGCGACCACGGGCCGGGTGGTCTGGACCGGGAGCCTCACGAGCGACCTCTCGAACGTGCTGCGCGGCCCGGCGTCGCTGGCCAATCGCGTGAGCGAACTGCTGGCGCCCGATCTCGCGCGCGCGTGGGATCCCGGCCGCGAGCCACCCGGCACGGCCAACCTCGCCGCGCAGGACGCCTACCTGCGCGGTCGCTTCGCCATGAACCGCGCCGTGCGGCAGTTGTCGGACCTGCTGGCGGCACGCGAGGCCTTCGAGCAGGCGATCGATCTCGATCCGTCGTTCGCCGCGGCCTACGCCGGTCTCGCCAATGCCTACACGACCGCGAACTCGCTGCAGCTGATCTCGCCGCAGGAAGCGTATCCGAAGGCCGAGCGCGCCGCGCGCCGCGCGGTGGCGCTGGATCCGGCCGAGGAATCGGCCTACATCGCGCTGGCGGAGTACGAGGCCGACTACAACTGGAACTGGACGGCGGCCGAGACCAACCACCTCCGCGCGATCGAGCTCGCGCCCAACAGCCCGTCGGCGCACCAGAGCTATGCGGAACTGCTCGCGCGGCTGGGGCGGTTCGAGGAGGCCGCCCGGCACTCGGATCTGGCACTCCAGCTCGATCCGACGCGCACGAACTTCCTGGCCGTGCGGGCGCTGCACTACTACTACGAGCGGCGGTACGACGACGCCATCGCGGAGGCCAGGCGCGCGCTCGCCGCCGACCCCGACACGTATCTCGCGCGGCTCTACATCTCGATTGCCTACGCCGCCAAGGGCGAGCCCCAGGCCGGAATCGCCGCGGCGCGCGGGGCCATCGCCATCACGGGCGGCACGGTTCCCGACCTGTTCGTACTCGGCTGCAATTACGCCGTCGCCAACGACCGCGCGAACGCCGCGGGAATCCTCGACGGGCTGGCCGCGCTCGAGCGCAACCGGTTCGTCGAGCCGTTCCTCTACCTCGCGATCCATGCCTACCTGGGCGATCGTGACCGGGCGTTCGAGTTCCTGGAGAAGGCCTACCGCCAGCACTCCTACTGGATGACGACGCTGCGCGTGCACCCGATGCTCGACCCGCTGCGGAGCGATCCGAGGTTCGCCGCCATGGTGGCTCGCGTGAACCTGAACTGACCGGAGCGGCGCCGCGCCCCACGTCGGCCCCCGGCGGCCGGCGTGGGGCGGTGGCCCGCAGGCTTCGCGCGGCGATGGTCCCGCGCGGGTGGCGAACGCGCCCGGTGACGGCCCGCCAGCAGTCCGTGGTGGAAGTGCCGCGTCGCACCGAGACGGGCGCGGCGCCCGGCTGGCCAGGCGCGACGACCGAGAATACGGCCAGTATTCGAAGGAGGAGCAACGCCGCCAGCCGGGATGCCCCGCCCGTCGAATGCAGCGCCACTTTCGCCACGGGCTGCCACGGCCTGCCGGCCGGAATCAGGGCCCGTTCGCGTCGCCCGTCGGCGATAATCGCAGACGCCGGGGCCGGCGCCCCCGAAACCGGCCGTCGATGACATGAGTCCCGCCTTCACCGTGCTCGCCGACGACCTGCCGTTGCTGCGCGAAGCGCTTCACCGGGCGGGGCTCGAGCTTCGACCCTCAGGCGCCCTGGATGGCGCTGTCACGTGGCGTGTGGAGCGCGTGAGGCCGTTGTCCGCGGCCACCGGAGACGCGCCCCCGTCACTGGGCGTGTTCGAGAACAACCACGCCGTGATGCTCGCCGTCGACCCAGCCGACGGGCGCATCGTCGACGCCAACCCCGCCGCGGTTCGCTTCTACGGCTGGCCTCGCGAGGTGATGCGCCGCATGCACATCGGCGACATCAACGCGCTGCCGTCCGAGCAGGTGGCCGAGTTCATGGCGCGCGCCTCGGGAGCGGATCAGCGCTACTTCGAGTTCGAGCACCGCCTGGCCGACGGGCGCCGCCGGGACGTCGAGGTTTTCAGCGGGCCGGTCGTCGTCGACGGCCGCGAGATCCTGATCTCGATCGTCCACGACGTCACCGAGCGGCGTCGCACGGCGCGGGCGTTGCACGACACGGCGCGGCGGCTCGAAGCCTCCCTCGCCGAGGGAGAGGCGGCGCGGCGCGAGGCAGGCCGGGCGCTCGAGGGGCAGCAGGGCGCGCTCTCGCGACTGGCGGAATCCGCGCGGCGTTACCGCCTGCTCTTCGAGTCCAATCCACACCCGATGTGGATCTACGACGTCGAGACGCGGGCCTTCCTCGCGGTGAACGATACGGCGGTGCGGCGCTACGGCTACTCACGCGAGGAGTTCCTCGCGATGACGCTGGACGAGATCCGGACGACGGACGAGACCGTGCGGCTGAAGCGGCATCTGGCCAGTACGACCGGCGTCGTGCAGGAATCCGGCGTCTGGCACCATCGCACGCGCAATGGAGACGTCCGGCTCGTGGAGATTGCGTCGCACGCGCTCGACTGGGCGGGCCGGCCGGCGCGCCTGGTGCTCGCGCACGACGTGACCGAGCGCCAGCAGCTCGAAGCGCAACTTCTGCGGGCGCAGCGGATGGAGGCGATCGGCGCCCTCGCGGCCGGCCTCGCGCACGATCTCAACAACATCCTCGCCCCGGTGCTGATGATCGGACCGCTGCTGCGGGATGTCGTGAGCGACGCGGAGAGCCTGGAACTGCTCGAGACGGTGGAGCGCAGCGCGCAGAGGGGCGCCGGCATCATCCGGCAGCTGCTCACCTTCGCGCGTGGCGTCCCCGGTGAGCGGGTGCCGCTTCCGATCGAGCCGCTGCTGCGCGAGATCGTGCGCCTCCTCCGCGAGACGATCCCGCGCACGATCGACGTGAGCCTGCGCGTGGTCGCGGGCCTGAGGCCGGCCCGCGGTGACGTCACCCAACTCCACCAGGTGCTGATGAACCTGTGCGTGAACGCCAGGGACGCCATCGGGGATGTCGGGCGGCTCGCGCTCGAGGCCGACAACGTCGACGTAGCGGGACCGCTCCCGGGGGCGACGCCAGCCCCCACCCCCGGCGCCTACGTCAGGCTGCGCGTCACCGACACCGGAGCGGGCATCCCCCCGGAGTACATGGATCGGCTGTTCGAACCGTTCTTCACCACGAAGGCGGTCGGGGAGGGGACGGGACTTGGCCTCTCCACGGTGCTCGGCATCGTGCGCAGCCATGGCGGCTTCGTCCGCGTGGAGAGCGACGTCGGCACGGGCACGGCCTTCGAGGTCTATCTTCCCGTCGATGCGACCGCCCACGCCGGTGAACCGGATCCCGCGCGGGCGGCTCCCGCGCCCCGCGGGCGGGGCCAACTGGTGCTGGTGGTGGATGACGAGGAAGGCGTGCGGCGCACCTTGCGCAGGACGCTCGAAAGTCACGGCTACCGCGTCATGACCGCCGGAAACGGGCGTGAGGGCCTGACGCTGCTCGGCGAGCACCACGACGACGTGGCCCTGATCATCACCGACCTGATGATGCCCGTGATGGGTGGCGCCGCGATGGTGGCGGCCCTGCGCCAGTGGTCGCCCGCCCTGCCCGTCATCGGGGTGACGGGCCTCGCCGATCAGGCCGCATCACCGGCGGCGCTGGGCCTCTCGTCGCTGCTGAGCAAGCCGTTCTCGACCGGCGCCCTGCTCGACGCGGTGCATCGCGCGCTCTCGGGGGCGCCTCCCGGCGGTCCAGCGACGACGCGTCGCGCGTGATCCCACGTCATCCGGTTCGGCCGCTGGCTCTGCCGGGTCGTGTGCGGCTATGCTCTCCGCCGGCCGTGGAGGTCGACTGGCGGCCATCCCGGAACCCGCGGCGCGGAGACTGGAACCACCATGGCATTTGGCCCGCTCGACTGGTTGGTCGTCGTCCTCAGCCTCGTGATCTGCTTCGCGCCGGCGCTGTTCTTCGGCAGGCGCGCGGGCCGGAACACTTCCGAGTTCTTCGCGTCGGGGCGCTCGGTCCCCTGGTGGCTGGCCGGCCTCTCGATGGTGGCCACCACGTTCAGCAGCGACACGCCCAACCTGGTCACCGACATCGTCAGACGCAACGGCGTGGCGGGCAACTGGGTGTGGTGGGCCTTCGTGCTCACGGGCGTCGCCACGGTGTTCTTCTTCGCGACGCTGTGGCGGCGATCGGGCGCGCTGACCGACCTGGAGTTCTACGAACTGCGGTACTCGGGCCGGGCCGCCAGCGTGGTGCGCGGCTTCCGCGCGGTGTACCTGGGGCTGTTCTTCAACTGCATGATCATGGCCACCGTGAACCTGGCGGCGTGCAAGATCGCGGCGATCCTCTTCGGGCTGCCGCGGTGGCAGACGCTGCTGTTCGTCGGGCTGCTCAACGTTGTCTTCGCGGCCCACTCGGGACTGTGGGGCGTGCTGGTCATCGACATGGTGCAGTTCTTCGTGATGATGACCGCCGTCATCGTCGCAGCCTGGTTCGCGGTGCAGGCGCCGCAGGTGGGCGGGCTCTCGGCGCTGGTGGAGAAGGTGTCGGCACTGCGTGGGCCGGGCGGCATCGACTACCTCGCCGTGCTGCCCGATTTCACCAACAACTGGGACCTGGCGGTGGCCGTCTTCATCATGCCCATCGCCGTGCAGTGGTGGGCCGTGTGGTACCCCGGCGCCGAGCCAGGCGGCGGCAGCTACATCGCGCAGCGCATGCTCGCGTCGAAGTCGGAGAAGGACGCGCTCGGGGCGGTGCTGTTCTTCAACGTCGCGCACTACGTGCTGCGGCCGTGGCCATGGATTCTCGTGGCGCTCGCCTCGCTGCTCGTCTACCCGCAACTCTCCGACATCCAGAAGGCGTTCCCGGCACTGGATCCCGCGCTGCTCGGGCACGACATCGCGTACCCGGCGATGTTCGTGTTCCTGCCGGCCGGGTTCGTGGGGCTGATCGTCGGCGGCCTGATCGCGGCCAACTCGTCGACGATCCTCACGCACCTGAACTGGGGCGCGTCGTACCTGGTGCACGACTTCTATCGCCGGTTCATCACGCCTGGCGCCGACGAACGGCACTACGTGCTCGCCGGACGCATCGCCACGGTCGGGCTGTTCCTGGCCTCCTCGGCGCTGGTCTACCTGCTCGACACGGCCAAGGACGCCTTCGACATCATCCTGCAGGTGGGCGCCGGCACCGGGCTGCTGTACCTCGTGCGATGGTTCTGGTGGCGCGTCAACGCCTGGTGCGAGGTCGCCGCGATGGTGAGCTCCTTCCTCGTGTCGGTGGGGCTGCTGGCGGTGGCGAAGTCGGGCTCGCCCGTGAGCACGCACGTCGCGCTGGTCCTGACCGTGGCGATCACCACGGTGTGCTGGATGGCGACGGCCTACCTGACGCCGCCCACCGATCGACACGTGCTCGTCGACTTCTATCGCCGCGTGCACCCCGGCGGTCCCGGCTGGACCGATGTCCGTCGCGAGGCGGGTGTGGCGCCGGGCGCCAGCGAGCCGGGCGACAACTTCCCGCTCGCGCTGCTCGGGTGGGCCCTGGGATGCATGACGATCTGGTCGGCCCTGTTCACGGTCGGCAACTTCCTCTACGGGCGGTACGCGGTGGCGACGGCCCTGTTCGCGGTGTTCGTCGTGACGGGAATCTCGGTGGCGAGGATCATGGCGCGGTTGTGGCCGGGCACGGCGCCGCGCCAGGCGGCCTGAGCGCCGCTGCGAGGCGACACGACGTCGCGCAGGCGCCCGGCGCGTTTGCGCCGGCGCGCGCCCCGCGCACATAATTCGCACCGTGACGACCACGGCGGTCATCCTCGCACGCGGGCTCGGCACGCGGATGCGCGCGGCGGCTGGCGCGGTGGAGGGCGACAGCGAGCAGGCGAGGGTCGCCGACACCGGCGTGAAGGCCCTGATCCCGGTCGGCCGGCCCTTCCTCGACTACGTCCTCTCGGCGCTGGCGACGGCCGGCATCGACGACGTGATCCTCGTCATCGGGCCCGAGCACGGGGTGCTGCGACAGCGGTACGAGCACGACGTGCCGCCGGAGCGGCTGCGCGTGCGCTTCGCCATCCAGGCCGAGCCGCGGGGGACGGCCGACGCGGTGCTGGCGGCCGAAGCCGCGACGCGCGGACGCCCCTTCCTCGTCATCAACTCCGACAACTACTATCCGGTGGAGGCGCTGCGCCTGGCGATCGACCTCGACCCGCCCGGGCTGGTGGCCTTCGATCGCGACGCGCTCGTGCGCGACGGCCACATCGAGCCGTCGCGTGCGATGCGCTACGCGATGGTCCAGGCGAACGCGGCCGGATACCTCGAGGCCATCGTCGAGAAACCGTCGCCCGAGGAGGCCGCGCGGTTCGGCAGCCGGCCGCTGGTCAGCATGACGCTCTGGGCGTTCGATGCGCGCATCTTCGAGGCCTGCCGGCGGGTGGCGCCATCGGTGCGCGGCGAACTCGAACTGCCCGATGCCGTGGTGCTCGCCATGCGCGAGGCCGGCATCGGGTTCCGCGTCGCGCGCTGCGCGCGGCCGGTGCTCGACCTCTCGTCGCGCGTCGACATCGCCCCGGTGGCCGAGCGCCTGCGCGACCTCGAGGTGCGGTGGTGACCGGCACGACGGGGCGCCGGCTGCGCGAGGCCGGGCTGAGCAGCGCCGCGGTCGACGCCAGGCTGGCGTTGCTCGACCGGGTGGAGGCGGCGCTGGGGGCGATGGAACCCGCGACGCACGGCGGCGGTCCGGAGGGCGCGCTCTACGTCCCCGGCCGCATCGAGGTGCTCGGCAAGCACACCGATTACGCCGGAGGGCGCAGCCTCGTCTGCGCCTGCGAACGGGGCTTCGTGGCGCGCTGGCGCGCGCGCGGCGACCAGCGGGTGGTGGCGGTCGACGCGGTGCACGGGACGCGCGTGGAGGTGCCGTCGCCAGACGAAGCCGGGGCCGCGACCGCGCCGGGAGGCGCGACCTACGTCCAGGCGACCGTGCGCCGCCTGCGCCGGCACTTCCCGTGTGCTCCGTTCGGACTGGATCTCGCCTTCGGCAGCGACCTGCCGCGGGCGGCGGGCCTGAGCAGTTCCAGCGCCCTGGTCGTGACGGTGGCCCTCGCGGCCATCGAGGCCGCCGGCCTGCGCGAACAGCCGCCGTGGCGCGCCCACATCGCCGGCGACGAGGACCTGGCGGGTTATCTCGCCACGATCGAGAACGGCCTCGGCTTCGGCACGTTGCCGGGCGACGGCGGCGTCGGCACCTTCGGCGGCAGCGAAGATCACGTGGCGATTCTCACCAGCGTTGCTGGTGCGCTCGGCCAATGGCGCTTCTGCCCGATCCAGCTCGAACGCTGCGTGCGCCTGCCCCCGGGCCTGACCTTCGTCGTGGCGGCCTCGGGTGTCGCGGCCGAGAAGACCGGGGCGGCCCTCACACGCTACAACCGCGCGTCGCTGCTCGCCGCCGATCTCGTCGCCACCTGGAACAGGGTCACCGGCCGTCACGACGTGACACTGGCCGGCGTGTTCGACTCGGGGCCCGAGGCCCTCACGGAGATGCGGGCCATCGTCGCGGCAGTGGTCGACGACGGGGAGTTGAGGCGAGCGCTGCTGGCTCGCCTGGATCAGTTCGCGGAGGAGAGCCTCGAGATCGTGCCGGCGGCATCGGCGGCGCTCGCGCGCGGCGATCTCGAGACGTTCGGGCTGTTCGTGCTCCGATCCCACCTGGCGGCCGCACGGGGCCTGGCCAACGTGGTGCCGGAGACCGAGGCCCTCACCGAGATGGCTCGCGGCGAGGGCGCCCACGCGGCGTCACCCTTCGGGGCCGGCTTCGGCGGCAGCGTCTGGGCGCTCGTCGATCACCAGCGCGCCGACCAGTTCCTCGCGGCGTGGCGTGACCGCTATCTGCGCGCCTTCGCCGCGCACGCTGGCACGGCCACGTTCTTCGTCACGGGCGCCGGTCCGGCCGCAATGGTCTTGTGATCGGCGGGGAGGTCAGCATGGACGGACGCGTCGACAGGGGGAGGCGGGGGTTCCTCAAGGCGGTTGGCGGTGCGGTGGCGATCGCGGCCGCCTCGCCGCGTGCCGGCGCGCAGGGCGGGACCGATGGCCGCGTCGCCGGGCTCGCCGCGCCCAGGCTCGAGGAAGTGCGGTTCGGGCTGGTAGGGCTCGGCGAGCGGGGCCTCATGCACGTCGAGGCCCTGCTGGCGATCGAGGGGTGCAGAATCACCGCCCTGTGCGACCCGTGGGGGCCCGCGCTGGATCGGTCGCTGGCGGCCGTGGATCGCGCCGGCCGCCCGAAGCCGGCGGCTTTCGGCAACGGGCCCGAGGACTACCGGCGTCTCTGCGATCGCGCCGACGTCGACGCCGTGATCCTGTCGACGCCATGGGAACTGCACGTCCCGCAGGCCGTCGCCGCCCTGCGGGCTGGAAAGCACACCTTCATCGAGGTGCCGGCCGCCGTCACGCTCGAGGAGTGCTGGGAGCTGGTGCAGGTCGCCGAAGCGACCCGGCGTCATTGCATGATGCTGGAGAACGTGTGCTACGGCCGCGACGAGCTGATGGTGCTGAACATGTGCCGGCAGGGCCTGTTCGGCGATCTCACGCACGCGGAAGCCGCCTACATCCACGACCTCCGCTTCCAGGCGAAGCAGATCGAGTGGGGCACGGGCAGCTGGCGGCTGGCGCACTACGAGCGGCGCAACGGCAACGTCTATCCGACGCACGGGCTCGGCCCGGTCGCCCAGTACCTGAACGTCAATCGCGGCGACGCCTTCACGACGCTCGTGTCGATGAGCAGCCCCTCGCTGGCCCTCGCGCAGTACGCGTCGCGGGAGTTCCCGCCCGACCACCCGAGGAACCGCGCGCGCTATCGCTGCGGCGACATGAACACGAGCCTCCTCCAGACGGCGCGCGGCCTGACCGTGATGGTGCAGCACGACGTCTCCACGCCGCGGCCCTACTCGCGCCACAACTACGTGCAGGGGACGCAGGGCGCCTTCGCGGGCTTCCCGTCGCGCATCGCCGTCGAGGGGCGCTCCGACGTCCACACGTGGGACACGGACATGACGAAGTGGTACGCCGGGTTCGAGCACCCGCTGTGGAAGAAGGTGGGTGCGATCGCGGAGAAGACGGGCGGCCACGGCGGGATGGACTACGTCATGCTCTGGCGCATCGTCGATTGCCTCCGGCAGGGGCTGCCGCTCGACCAGGACGTCTACGATGCCGCCACGTGGAGCGCCATCGCGCCGCTGAGCGAGCGGTCGGTCGCGCGGGGCGGCGCCGCGATGGAGGTTCCCGACTTCACGCGTGGGGGCTGGAAGAGCTTCGCACCCCTCGCCATCGTCAGCTGAGGCGATGCCGCGGGTCGGTGAGCCGGCCCGCGGCATCCGGGCCGCACGCCCGGCTCAGCGGCGTGGCGCCGCGGCGAGTGACTGCTCGCGCGCCGCCGCGAACTCGGCGCCGGGCTTCCACGCGGGGTACTGCCCGGCGTGCGCCACCGCCCAGCCGACCGACGCGTAGATCTGCAGATCCTCCATCGCACCGGCGAGGTCCCACTCCGGGCGCACCACGTCGGCCGGCTTGTGATAGCGGTTGGCGACGTACTCGTCGCGCATGCGCTTGCCGTAGCCGGCGTCCCGGTCGATGTAGCGATCGCCGCCGCCAGCCCACGTCGCCGGCACGCCCGCTCGCGCGAACGGGAAGTGATCGGATCGGTAGAACCAGCCCTGTTCAGGCGCGGGGTCGGGCCGCAGCTCGCGCTGCTGCGTCGCGGCCGCCTGGCGCAGGTAGTCGTCGAGGTCCGAGGCGCCGAGGCCGTGGACCGTGAGGTCGCTCGTGCGCCCGTAGACGTTCAGCATCTCGAAGTTGAGCACGGCCAGCGTCCTGGCCAGCGGCACGATCGGGTGCTGGACGTAGTACTCCGAGCCGAGCAGGTTCTGCTCCTCGGCCGTCACCGAGACGAAGAGCAGCGTGCGCGGAGGCCGTTGCGCCGCCGCGCCGAACAGCCGCGCCATCTCGAGCAGGCCGGCTACGCCCGTGGCGTTGTCGACCGCCCCATGGCGAATCGTCTCCCCGTCGATCGGCGATCCGTGGCCGAAGTGATCCCAGTGCGCGGTGAACACGACGCACTCATCGCGCAGCGCCGGGTCGCCGCCTTCCAGGCGGCCGACGACGTTGCGCGAGTCGATCGGACGCAACCGGTTCGCGATGCGGAGATCGGCGCGGACGCCGAGCGGCACCGGGACGAAGTCGCGCCGGAGGGCGCGCGCCTTCATCGCCTCGAAATCGTGGCCGGCCATGGCGAAGATCCGGCGTGCGGCATCCAGTGTCACCCAGCCCTCGACGGCCGGGCGTCCCATGTTGCGATCCTCGGCCCGCAGGTCGAACAGCTCGGCGAGGCGCCCTTGCACGATGCTGAAGTCGTAGCCCGCCGGACCGGTCTCGTGAACGATGAGCACGCCGGCGGCCCGCTTCGCAGCGCCCGTGTCGAGCTTGTAGGTCCAGCGCCCGTAGTAGGTCATCGCCGGTCCGCCAAAGACCTTCGGATCCAGTCGTGAGGGATCGTCAGGATCGGGCACCGGCGGATCGCCGACGAGCACCACCATCGTCTTGCCCGTGAGGTCGGCGCCCTTGAAGTCGTCCCACGCGAACTCCGGCGCCTCCACACCGTACCCGACGAACACCAGTTCGGAGCCGGCGATTCCGGTGTCTTCCACCTGGCGCCGCGTCCAGGCGACGAAATCGTCGCGGACCGCGAACTGCTGAGGTCGACCCTTGCCGGTCACCGTGAGGGGCGAGAGCGTGGCGGCGCTGCTGACGAGCGGTACCGGCTGAATGAACGTGCCGTCGGGCGCTGCTGGCGCGAGGCCGTACTTCGCGAACTGATCCGCCAGGTACCGAACGGTCTTCTCCTCGCCGCTGGTGCCGGGGAACCGGCCCTCGAACTCGTCGGATGACAGCACTTTCGTGTGCTCCAGCACGATCGCCGCATCCGGCGATCCGTACGGTTGCGAGGGTTGCGAGCCCGGCCTGGCGCTGCAGGCCGTCATCGCGAGGGCCACGATCGTCACGAGTGACGCGGTGCGCATGAGGGAATCCTGTGGGGCTGATGAAAGACGCAATGGGGGCTGGAACGCGTGGACGCGGCCGGCGGACGAGAGCCGGGCGGCCGGGCGAGGACGCGGCAGGGCAGGCCGGTGGAAGTCGGTGCCGGCGGCCTGACGTGCCATCGGCGCACCTCCGGGCGGGGGCCCGGCCCGATACGCTATCACCGAATCCGGTGTCCGTCCCACGGCCGGGCACCGGCGCCGGCCGAAGGTGCGCGTCGCGGCGGGGGACCTCGCCCTGGCCGTCGTGGCCCGGACATGACGCCTGCTATACTTGAACCCATCTTGAGAATGCATCGACCGCGCGGGTGCGCGCGCCGCGGCGTCGCGCCCGCTGCCAGGAGGCTGCCGCACGCATGCCCACTCCAGAACCGGTCCTCACCGGACGTCTCGACCCGTCCGGCACAGGGCGCATCGTCAACGATTTCAGCATCCAGGTCGCCACCGTCAACGGCTCGGGCAGCCAGACCGCCAACCTCGTCCTGCTCCGGTCGATTTTCCAGATGGGCGTGCCCGTCTCGGGCAAGAACCTCTTCCCGTCGAACATCGCCGGCCTGCCCACCTGGTACACCGTTCGCGCCAACCGGCACGGCTACATCGGGCGCAAGAAGGAAGTCGACATCCTCGTCGCGATGAACGCCGAGACGGCGCGCGAGGACGTGCTGGCGCTGGGCGCGGGGGCCGTGGTGGTCTACGACGACTGGCTGGACCTGCAGTCGCTGCGCGACGACCTGATCTTCTACCCGGTTCCCTTCGATCGGGTGGCGGCGCCGGCGGTGACCGACAGCCGGCTGCGGCGGCTGGCGCGCAACATGGTCTACGACGGCGTGCTGTCGTGGCTGCTGGGCATCGATCTCGACGAGATGCGCCACGCGCTGCGGCGGCAACTCGCCCGGAAGCCGAAGGCGCTCGCGATGAACCTCGCCGCGCTCGAGGCCGGCTTCGCCTTCGCCGGCGAGTCGCTCACCAAGCGCGATCCGTTCGCCGTCGAGCCGATGAACGCCACGGCGGGCATGATCATGATGGACGGCAACGCCGCCGCGGCGCTCGGCTGCCTGATGGCCGGCGTCACGGTGGTGGCCTGGTATCCGATCACGCCGTCATCGTCGCTGTGCGAGACGTTGATCGGCTACCTGCGCAAGTACCGGATGGATCCGGTCAGCGGCAAGGCGACGTTCGCCGTGGTGCAGGCCGAGGACGAGATCGCGGCGCTCGGCATGGTGATGGGCGCCGGCTGGGCGGGCGCGCGGGCGATGACCGCGACCTCCGGGCCAGGCATCTCGCTGATGGCCGAGTTCAGCGGCCTGGGGTACTTCGTCGAGTTGCCGGGCGTGATTGTCGACGTGCAGCGCGCGGGCCCGTCCACGGGGCTGCCGACGCGAACCATGCAGGGCGACCTCGCATCGACGGCCTGGCTCAGCCACGGCGACACCCGGCACGTGCTGCTGCTGCCTTCCTCCGTCCAGGAGATCTACGAGATGACCAACTCGGCCTTCGATCTGGCCGAGCAGCTGCAGACGCCCGTGTTCGTGATGAGCGATCTCGATCTCGGGATGAACATGTGGATGTCGCCGCCCTTCCCGTACCCCGACACCCTGCCGGTGCGCGGCAAGCTGCTGACGGCCGAGAAGCTGCAGGAACTGGGCTCGTGGGGCCGGTACCGCGACGTGGATGGTGACGGCATCCCCTACCGCACCGTGCCGGGTGATGGGCTGCCGGCCTACTTCGCCCGCGGTTCCGGTCACAACGAGCAGGCGCTCTACAGCGAACGCCAGGGCGACTGGGTGCGCAACATGGACCGGCTCGCGCGGAAGTTCGAGACGGCACGCGCGCTGGTGCCCCCGCCGGAGGTGAGCCTCGACCCCGAGGCGCACGTGGGCGTGATCGCGTTCGGGACCTCACACTGGGGAACGGTGGAGAGCCGCGATCAGCTGCGCCGCGAGCACGGGATCGCGACATCGTACCTGCGGCTGCGCGCGTACCCGTTCACGCCTGCCCTGGCGGCCTTCATCCAGCGGCACGACCGGGTCTACGTGATCGAGCAGAACCGCGACGGCCAGATGCTGGCGCTGATGCGCGCCGAACTCGACGCGCCGCTGATTGCGAAGCTGCGCTCGGTGCGGCACTACGACGGCCTGCCGCTCGACGCGCGCACGATCACCGACGACGTGCTCCGGCAGGAAGGCGTGACCACGGCGGCGCCGGTGGCCGCCGGCATCGCGAGCGGCGGCCAGTAGGAGAGACACGACATGGCGACGCCCACCACCACCGCGCCCGGCGGCAAGACCAACCGCCTCGGGCTCGGCGTCCAGTCCTATCGCGGCGGCAAGTCGACGCTGTGCGCCGGCTGCGGCCACAACGCCATCTCCGAACGCATCATCGACGCGTTCTTCGAGATGGGCGTCGATCCGCAGCGGGTGATCAAGATGTCGGGCATCGGGTGCTCGAGCAAGAGCCCGGCGTACTTCATGGGCGGCAGCCACGGCTTCAACTCCGTACACGGCCGCATGCCGTCGGTGGCCACCGGCGCCCTGCTGGCCAATCGCCAGCTCATCGCGATCGGCGTCACCGGCGACGGGGACACCGGGGCGATCGGCATCGGGCAGTTCGTCCACCTGATGCGGCGCAACCTGCCGATCATCTACGTCCTCGAGGACAACGGGTGCTACGGCCTGACCAAGGGCCAGTTCTCGCCGACCGCCGACATCGGCTCCACGCTGAAGAACGGCGTCGTGAACGATCTGCCGCCCATCGACACCTGCGCGCTGGCGATCCAGCTCGGGGCCACCTTCGTGGCGCGCTCCTTCTCGGGTGACAAGAAGCAGCTGCTCGCCATCCTGAAGGCGGCGCTCAGCCACCGCGGCACCTGCATGATCGACGTGATCTCGCCGTGCGTCACCTTCAACGACCACGACGGCTCCACGAAGAGCTACTCCTACGTCAAGGATCACGACGAACCGCTGGGCGACATCGCCTTCGTTCCCTTCTTCGAGGACATCGACATCGATTACGAAGCGGGGACGACCAAGGCGGTGACGATGCACGACGGGTCGACGCTGCTGCTGCACAAGCTCGAGCGTGACTACGACCCCACCGACAAGGTGGGGTCGCTCACCGTCCTGCACGCGATGGGGATGAAGGGCGAACTGCCGACCGGCATCCTGTACGTCGAACAGGAGCGGCCGCACTTCCTCGATCTGCTCAACACGGTGGACGAGCCGCTGGCTTCGCTTCCCGTCGGACGGGTCCGGCCGCCCAAGGCGGTGCTCGACGAGATCATGGAGGGCCTGCGGTAAGCGGCCGGGACGGGACGGCGGCCGGGCTGACGGGGCAGGATTCCGGCCCCCCGCCGGCGCGGGCGCGTGGAGGCCGCGTGCCGGAGGCCCCGGATTTCACGCGGCCCAGGGGCCGCCGCCTCGCGAGCCTGTATAATCCCTGACCCAATGGAACGCACATTCGCCATCGTCAAGCCCGATGCCGTCGAGCGGAAGCTCGCCGGCCAGATTCTGGCCCGGATCGAAGCCGCCGGCTTCACCGTCCGGGCGATGCGCCTGCAGCACCTCACCCGCCGCGAGGCTGAAGGGTTCTACGCGGTCCACCGCGAGCGCCCGTTCTTCGAGGCGCTCACCACGTTCATGTCGTCCGGGCCGTGCATGGTCCTGGCGCTCGAGGCGCCGGACGCCATCCGGAAGTGGCGCGACCTGATGGGCGCCACCGACCCCGCCAAGGCCGCTGAGGGCACGTTGCGCCAGGCGTTCGGGTCGTCGATCGAGCGCAACGCGACGCACGGTTCGGACGCGCCCGAGACGGCGGCGTTCGAGCTCGGATACTTCTTCCGGGGCCTCGAGCTCTGAGGCCGGCCAACCGGTGCGGGACGCGGCGCGCGCGCCCCGCGCACCCCTGCCGCCGTGGGCAAGATCCTCATCGTCACCGGCCTGACACTCGCCGCGCTGGGCGTCCTCGTGCACTGGGGCGTCCCGCTCGGCAGGCTCCCGGGCGACCTCGTGGTCAGGCGCGGCACCACCACGGTCTACGTCCCCATCGTCACGAGCATCGCCCTCAGCCTGCTGCTGACGGTGCTCTTCTCGCTGTTCCGCCGCTGAGCGGGCAGCACGCCGTTTAGTGAGCCTCGGCATGGCCATCAAGTCGGATCGGTGGATCAAGCGCATGGCGCTCGAGCACGGCATGATCGAGCCGTTCGTCGAGTCGCAGGTACACGCAGGCGTCGTCTCCTTCGGCCTGTCGTCCTACGGGTACGACATCCGCGTCGCCGACGAGTTCAAGGTCTTCACCAACATCAACAGCACGGTGATCGATCCGAAGAACTTCGACCCACGGTCGTTCGTCGACGTGAAGGCCGACGTCTGCATCGTGCCGCCGAACTCGTTCGCGCTCGCGCGCACGATCGAGTACTTCCGCATCCCGCGTGACGTCCTCACGATTTGCCTGGGCAAGTCGACCTACGCGCGCTGTGGCATCATCGTCAACGTGACGCCCTTCGAGCCCGAGTGGGAAGGCACCGTCACGCTCGAGATCTCCAACACCACGCCGTTGCCCGCGCGCATCTACGCGAACGAGGGCATCGCCCAGGTGCTGTTCTTCCAGGGGGACGAGCCGTGCGAGGTCTCCTACGCGGACAAGAAGGGCAAGTACCTGAAGCAGCGCGGCGTGACGCTGCCGAAGGTCTGATCGCCCGCGAGCAGGTCGATTCCATGGCACAGCAGGCACCGCCGGCCACCCGCTGGACGCTCGACGCGGTTGGCCCCGATCAGCGGCTGGCCGTGAAGTCCGTCGTGCTGCTCCTGTGTCCCCGCCTCGGCCACAAGGGCACCGGGTTCATGATCGAGGGCGGGTGGGTGGTGACCACCGCCCACGTCGTCGGCCGGGCGCGGCCCTCGGAGGTGGTGGGCGTGGACGTGGACGGCAACCACGTGGCGTTCCGGCGCATCCACCTCGATGCGCGGCGCGACCTCGCGGCCCTGCGGCCGGCCCGGCGCCTGTCGGGCGGACTCGCGCTCGCGCCCGATGACGTCGCGCTCGAGCCGGGCATGGCCGTCTCGACGTGGGGCTACCCGCTCGGCCACGTGGGCGCCACGCCGCTGCTCAGCGTGGGCTACCTGGCGGGCTTCGCGGCCACCGAGAGCGCCCGCGGCCCGGTGAAGCAGTTGATCGTCAACGGCGCGTTCAACGCCGGCAACTCGGGAGGACCGCTGTTCCGCGCCGGCGAGGGCACGGTCGTCGGCGTCGTCGCCAGCAAGCACGCGCCGATGTCGCCCTTCGTGTCCTCGGCCATCGAGGCGTTGTCGAGCAACCCGCGGGGATCGGCCTACCTGGCCCGCAACGCGAAGGGCGAGCAGCGGAAATACGTCGAGAGCCAGCTCGTCGCCGAGGTGCTCACGTACCTGCACGGCCTGGCGCAGGTGATGATCGGGCAGGCCGTCTGCGCGTCGGAGGTCAGGCGCTTCCTGCGCAACGTCGACCGGCGCGAGCGGGGCCGGCCCGCGGCGGGCGGACCGGCCTCCCCACGCAGCGCGGGGCTCAGCGCGCGCCGGGCCCGTTCAGCAGCGCGTTGAACACCATCTTGAAGGTGCCGTGGGTCTGCGCGCGGTTCTGCGCGCGGAACCCCAGCAGCACGACCCGGCCGGCGCCGTGCTTCACCGAGACGGCGGCGGCCTTGCGCGCGATCGTCCGCTCGCCAATCAGCCATCCGCTCTGGAGCAGGTCGCGATCGACGAAGGTGGCGAGGATGTCGACGTCCTGGCTGCGATCGGTGGACGTGATCTCGTAGGCCTGGCTGCCCGGCATGAAGAGGACGCAGCCTTCGGCGGGCATGCCCTGAACCAGCGGATGCCCGGCGGCGAACCGCACGCGCAGCGTCGAGCCGGGCGCCCAGAACTCCTTCGACGGCACCCCGGCGACGACGTTGCGCACGGGGAGGTTGAAGCGCTGCACGGGCAGGTCGGCGGCCTGCGCGAAGGCCAGCAGCGTCCCGCCCTTCTTGACGAAGCTCTCGAGCGCCGTCACGCCCTCCGCGCCGAAGCCCGACTTGTATTCCGGCGGCACGTTCGCCGGCATGAACGGGAATCCTCCGCGGCTGCCGGCCGGCGGCGCCTCACCCGTCATCCCCTGCACGCTGTCGGCAGGAAGGATGATGACGTCGAACTTCGACTCGAGCGCACCGGCCTTGATCTCGGCATCCATCACGGTCTTGTACGGGATGTCGAAACGCTCCAGCAGCAACCGTGTCCAGCCCTCGTCCATGTTGCCGCCGCCGTAGCGCTGGTACATGGCGATTCGCGGCCGCCGGATCGCGTAGGCCTCAGGCAGCGGATCGGGTGCCGCGTCGAAGGACACGCCGGTGAGGGTGGCGATTGACGCGACGTCGCCGGCGGCGATCAGGAAGTCGCCGGCGCGTACGGAGCCGTCGGGAGATCTCGCGGCCGCACGCCGCACGTCGAGGCCGCGTGCCAGCGCCAGGTGCACGGCGCGGTGTGTGTCGTTGAGGCGTCCATCGAGCACCCAGCCCCGGCTCGCGCCGGCCGCCACCGTGCCGGCAGGGGCAAGCCGGGCCGAGAGCCGCTCGAGGCTCGCGGTCACTGGGGTCGTGAGTGGTTCGACACGGACTCCCATGAACTCGGCGAAGGTGTCGGTCGCCATGTCGTAGGGCCGGATGGGATCGCCATTGGCCTCGCGTGTGTACGTGTTGTCGGGATAGGACGTGCGGCCCAGCATCCAGCGCACGAGGCCGTGCTTGGGCTGCGCCATGGGCACCACGAAGGAACCGGCGCCGAAGACCCGGTCGTCCGCGATGAACTGCGCCGGGGCCCGGCGCACGTCGACACCGGAGTCGAGCAGCATGTTGACCAGCTTCTGGGCCGTCAGCGGATCGTGCTGGGCGGCAGGCACGACGTAGGCCTTGACCTCGCCGTCGGCGCCCCGGGCCGTCTGCCGCGACGCCTTCAAGTACATGTTCCACAGCACCGTCTCGCGGTTGCGCGCCGCGAGGTCCACCGTGGCCCACGCCGCGATCTTCTGCTGCTCGACGATGTCGCGGACGCGCCACCAGCCGCCGGGCCAGAGGCTGGGCATGGTGGTCTGCGATTCGTACACGGGCAGGCCACGCTGGCCGCCGCGCAACTGGTCGGGGTGGAGGAACATCGGGGTGGCCAGCCGTGCGCTGGCCGACTCGGTGAGCATGCCCGCGATGTTGTGGAAGGGCGTGATCCAGTGGAAGCCCATGTGGCCCCACCCCGAGTAGATGGCCGCTCCGATGACGCCGGTCTTGCCGGCCGCCTCGAGCATCGTCCCCATGTGCGCGCCCCACCACGTCATCTCGCGCCACACCAGCGGATCGGCGTCGGGCCTGATCGGGTCGGCGTAGGGTGGAATGTAGAGGCGCGCGCCGGTGCTGCCCATCTGGTGGTGATCGACGTACGCCTGCGGGGGCCACTCCCGGTACATGAGCCGTGCGATGTTCTGGCTCTCCACGAGGTTCAGCGCGAAGCCGTCACGGTTGTTGTCGTGGCCGGCGTACTTCTGGTACAGCCACGGCATCTGGGCCCCTTCGTATTCGGTCCCGACGTACTTGGCGTACCAGTCGGCGATCATCTGCGTGCCGTCGGGGTTGATCGACGGCAGCACGATGCTGATGACCTCGTCCAGCGCGCGGGCGGCCTCCGCGTCGGTGCGCGTCACGCTGTCGTGGACGAACTCGGCCGCCGTCTGCGCGGCCGCCACTTCGCTGGAGTGCAGTGCGAAGCTCTGGATCACGACGGCGCGGCCTTCGGCCGCCAGCGCGCGCGCCTCGGATTCCGGCACCCCGCGCGGATCGGCCAGCTTCGCGTTCACCGCGCGGTAGCGATCCAGCTTCGCGAGGTTCGCCGGTGAGGAGATGAAGAGCGCGATGAAAGGACGGCCCTCGCTCGACGTGCCGAGCTCCACCAGCCGCAGCCTGTCGGAACGCTTCGCCAGCAACTGGTAGTACTCGTGCAGCCTGTTCCAGTCGGCGAGCTTGCGATCGGCCCCCATGCGGAACCCGAAGAACTCCTCGGGTGATGGAGGCGGAGCCTGTGCGAACGCGCTGCCTGCCGGCGACAGCAGCAGGCTGACGACGAGGAGGAGAACGTGGCGGGCGCGTGTGGTGGTCATCATGGGGCGCATTCTACCCGCCAGCCCGGCCGATCGCGTCATCGGCCGCCGGCCGGCAGGCCGTAGGCCCGATGGACGTCGTCGAGCGTCACCGCGCCGAGCAGGCGCGACGGGTCGATGCGGCTCACGACGGGCACCACCGGCTGGGCCGCCAGGCGGCGCAGCGCCGCGTCGAGCGGATCGTCGGGATACAGAGGCAGGAGACGCTCCCCGCCACACCGGGACGCGACGGTGTCGCCGTGGTCATCCGGCCCGGCCAGCATCGCCGCGTCCACCCGCGCCCACGTGCCCGCGGGCGTGCGCACGATCGCCCGCGACGCGTCGGCCTGCGCGCGGGCCAGCGCCACCGGCGTGTCCCATTCGAGCACCGGCGCCGGACGCATGGCGTGTTCCACGCGGAGGGGCTCGCGCTCGCGACGGTCCTGCGCCGAGGGCAGCGCGGCGCCTTCCTCCCGCCCCAGGACTTCCAGCAGCGACGCCGGCTGCAGTGCGCGCGCGACGAGATAGCCGACGCTGCTCGCAATCATCGCCGGAACGATCACCACGTAGGTCGCGCTCAGCTCGAACACCATGAAGATCGCCGTCATCGGAGCGCGGAACACCCCGGCGAAGAACGCGCCCATGCCTGCCAGCACGTAGATGGCCGGGGCCCCGACCGGGAATGGCACCACGGCGGGGGCGAGCACGCCCATCAGGCCGCCGAGCATCGCACCAACGGCCAGCGTCGGCGCGAACAGGCCGCCGGGCACGCCGGTGCCGAACGCGAGCAGCACCAGCGCGAGCTTCACCGCGCCGACCGTGGCGAGCGTGGCGGCCGAGTACTGCCCGTGCAGCGCCGAATCGATGCCGTGATAGCCCGGGCCGAGCGCATCGGGCGTCCACAGTCCGGCCGCGCCGATGACCAGGCCGGCCAGCAGCGGCCCTGCCAGCGCCCGTCGTGAGTGTCGATCCGGGAACAGCCCCCGTGTCGCGACGATCGTCCTCACGTACAGGGCGGCCACGACGCCAGCGCCGAGGCCGAGCGCGGCGAACATCACGACCTCACGGCCGGCGATGCCCGTCAATTGCGGGACCCGGAACAACGGTGAGTCCCCGAGGAAGATCCGGCTGGTCACCACGGCCGACACCGCGGCGAGGACCACCGAGCCGAGCACGGTCCCGTGCCAGGATGCGATGACCTCCTCGATGACGAACAGCACTCCGGTGATCGGGGTGTTGAACGCGGCCGCGAGGCCAGCGGCGGCGCCGACCGGCGCGATTTGGCGCATCGAGGGGCGTGAGAGCCCGAACCAGCGTCCGACGAGGGACGCGAGGCCCGCGCCCATCAGCAGCGACGGGTCCTCGGGGCCGAGCGGCGTCCCGGTACCAATCGACAGCGTGCACGCCACGAACTTGCCAGGCGCGGCCGACGCGGGGATGTACCCATCCGACGCATAGAGCGCCGCCTTCGTGCGGACGATGCCGCTGCCGCGCGCGTTCGGGGCAGCGTAGCGCACCAGCGTGGCCGCCAGGCCGGCGCCCGCCGCGGGAACGAGAACGGACTGCCACGGGCTGCCGGCCAGGTCGGCCGTCCACCAGGTGGTGAGGTCGATGGCCACGTGGAAGCAGACGACGAGCAGCCCCGCGCACGTGCCGATCAGCACCGACAGGGCCAGGAAGCGGCGCGTCTCGTCGTCGGGGGGCGCCATCATCGGCGGCGTCGGGCTCACGAGGCCGGCTCCTGGCGGACGATGCGCCGCGCCACGAGGGCCAGGGCATCGTCGCCTGTGGTGGTGGCATCTGAGGTGGCCGCGGTCGGAGGAGGACAGGCGCGCGCCACGAGTCGCGCCACGGCCGCTCCGGCGTTCATCGCGAGATCCGGTGCCGCGCGACGCGACAGCGCGGTGGTGGCGAACTTCATCAGTTGTGTCGTCTCGGGGCGCGGCGTGCCGCCATCGCAGCCCGGCAGCACGACGCCCGCGCGCTGGATCAGCCGCTTCCAGCGGCGCGTACGCTCGGCGACGGAGAGGCGGGAGAGCGTCGGGTCGAGCGTCAGCGCGGCGCTCGCGCGGCGCCGGACGCGCGCCGCCGTGGAATCCTCGCGGTCGGCGTGAAGCGCGGCGGTCGCCGCGGCGAATGCCGCGGCGTAGTCACCGCCCTGGAACCAGGTGACGGCCAGCCACGACTGCGCGGGCCCGGGGTCAGCGAAGCGCGCGAGCACGTCCTCGAACACGCGCGCGGCGTCGGCTGTGTAATCGAGCGCCAGCAGCGACTGGCCGATGTGCAACTGGAGTGCGCGATCCCCCGGGAAGGCCGTCGAGAGGTGCAGCAGTTCGCTGCGGACTCGCGCCGCGTCCGCCGTGTCCTGCAGGAGGTCGATCAATTCCAGCCGTGTCTGCAGGCGCGCCTGCTCGGCGCCCGGAGGCCACTGGCCGTAGACCGCGCGGTAATAGGAGCGTTCCGCCTCGCCGGTCTGTCCGGTGGCTCGCAGCGCGCGGGCCATCGCGAGATTGGCCTCGCCGCCGACCGGATCCTCCGCCACGACGGTCGCAAGGTAGGTGATCGCCTCGTCGTAGCGGCCCATCGCCTCCAGCGCACGCGCCAGGGCGAGCCGGTGAGCGGCCACGCCGGGCTGCAGCGCGACCGCATCGCGCAGCGGCCGCAGGGCCAGGGCCGGCGTACCGCGATCGATGGCCAACTGACCCTGGGATGCCTGGCGCGAGGCGCGCGCGTCGCGCACCCCGTGATACGCGCGGGCGAGCAGCGACGTACCCGTCCAGAGCGCCACCGTGATCGCCCCCGCGACCCCCGCACGAACGAGCCGCTCGTGAGGCCAGCGGCGACCGGCGGCGGCTGAGACCATGGCGCCAGCTTACCCGGAACGCGGCCCCCCTGATTCGACGGGTTGCGGATCGGACGGTCTGCACTACACTTCGGTGCGGCCCGGCCGTGACGGGCCGACAGGCCCACGGCCACGGCCGGCTTCAACGGGTGTCCCGATGGCACGACGCTACTGGTTGATGAAGTGCGAGCCGTCCGCCTACACGATCGACGACCTCGAGCGGGACGGCGTCACGGGATGGGAAGGCGTTCGCAACTACCAGGCGAGGAACTTCCTGCGCGACCTGATGCAACCGGGAGACGGGGTGCTGTTCTACGCGAGCAACGCCCAGCCTCCGGGCGTGACCGGCCTCGCCGAGATCGCGCGGGCGGGCTACCCCGATCCGTTCCAGTTCGACCCGGCGCACCACTATCACGATCCGTCGAGCCGGCCCGAGGCGCCGACGTGGTTCAGCGTCGACCTGCGCTTCGTCGAACGCTTCCCGGCCATCGTGCCGCTCGATCTGCTGAAGCGGACGCGAGGCCTCGAGAGGATGATGGTCACGCAGAAGGGCAGTCGCCTGTCGATTCAGCCGGTGACGAAGGCCGAATACGACATCGTGGTCCGGCTCGGCCGGGGACGCCGCTGACGTGCGCTGCCCGCGGGACGGCGTCTCGATCGGCTCACGGGCGCCGGCGCACGACGGAGCGGTGCCGTCATGAAAGCCCAGGCGTGGTACCCGCTCGCCCTGATCCTGATCCTGGCTCTGCCGGCAGGGGTGTTGTTCGAGGCGCGCGACGCGGGCTTCGTCGCCGACGACTTCGCCGTGGCGCTGGCGCCGGTCGACTGGTCGTTCTCCGGGCTGCTGGGCGGCGACTGGGGCCACTCGCCTGGCGATCCCGCACGATATCGTCCCGTGGTGACGATGCTCTACGGCGTGGATCAGGCGCTCGGGGGCCGTCGTCCGCTGGCGTTCCACCTGACGAACTTCCTGCTGCACGGCCTGGCGGCGGCGTTGCTGGCTGAGGTGGCACGGCGGCTGACGGGCTCGCGCGTGGCGGGTGCGCTGGCCGGGATGCTCTTCGCCGTGCACCCTGTCGTCCACGAGAACGTCGTCTGGATCTCGGGTCGTACGCATCCGACGGCCACCGTGCTGGTGCTGGGCGCGCTCGTGCTGTACGCCCGGCCGGATGGCGCGCGCCGGGGAAGGGCCGCGCCGGCAACGGCGCTGATCCTCGCGTGGGCGGCCCTGTCGAGCTACGAGTCGGCGGTCACGCTCCCAGGCGCCGTCGCGATCGTCGCGTGGGTGATGGCGCGCGAGCGATCGATGGTGCCGCGCCTCGGCCAGGCCGCACTCGCGGCGTGGCCCAGCGCGGCGCTCGTCGGCGCGTACCTCCTGTTCAGGCACGTCTGGCTGGCCAGCAGCGAGTCGACAGCCGTGACGCTCGATCCCACACTCGCCCGGGCGAACCTCGACGCGCTCGGGACACGCCTGCTCGCTTGCGGCGCCTGTGGTCTTGGCGGCGTCGCGTCGCGGAGCCTGTCGTTCTGGCTGTCGGCGGGCACGCTGGCCGCCGGGGGCGTGGCGGCGTGCCGCTCACCGCAATTGCGCGGATCCTGGCTGGCCGGCCTGGGGCTTGCGGCCGTGTGGTTCGTGCCGTTCGTCACGTTCCCGGGGTACACCGACCGCTTCGCGTATGCGAGCGCGGCCGGCATCTGCCTGTCGATGGCCGTGGGACTCGTCGCGCTGGGCCGGGCGCGGCCGCCGGCGAGCAGGGCGATCGTCGCCGCGCTCGTCCTCGCGCTGGCGGCGCTCTGGAGCCGGCAGCTTCGGATCGAGGCCGGCGACTGGCGGGAGGCCGGAGAGATCGCACGCGAGATCCCCGCGCAGGCCCGGGCGCTGCTGCCCGATCCGCCGCGCGGCGCGACGCTCCGGTTCTTCAGGGTGCCCATGAACCACGGCCGCGCGTCGGTGTTCGTCACCTCGTTTCACGTTGCCGTCGCGCTCGCCTACGGGCGATCGGATCTCGACGTCCGCTTCGAGCACGCTCAGGATGACGAGGCCATCGAGCACGCGATGGCCAATCGGGGCGCACACGAGACGGTGCTGTGGTGGGATGGGCCGTCACGCCGGGTACGGATGGCGGCCGCCATCGACCCGCGGTAGGGCAGGCCCGGCCCGCTACGAGCCGGCCACCAGCAACTTGCCGATCGTCTCGTGCTGCAACCGCGCAATCGCCAGACCGTCGGACGCCGAGATCTCCGCCGGCGGCTGACCGGTGCGGACCGCCTCGACGAAGCGCCGGGCCACCTCGTCGTTGCCGTAGAGCATGCGGCCGGCGAGATGGCGCAGCCCCGACGACAGCACGCCGGACAGGTGCGTGCGGAACACCTCGAACGTCGTGCGCAGAATCTGTCCGGGTGAGTGCCGCCCATCGTTGGGCGTCACGACCAGGATGTCGCGGAAGATGTCGAAGGCCGCGAGCGCACGCGATCCGTAGACGATGACGTGCCACTCGGAGAGCGACGCCTCGAACCCGCTGTAGAAGGTGGCGGGCCGGCCGCCGGCCGTAAGGTGCATGGTGACCGCCGCCGGCGTGTTGCGGCCGATGCGCGACGGGGTGACGTGGCCGCCGTGGACGACGATCTCGCCGCCGAGGCTGCGCAGCAGGTAGAGAGGGTGCGGCGACTCGTCGAAGAAGAGGCCGCAGGGAAGATCGTCGCGCCATTTCGGCGCGAGCCGCTCGGCGGTGCTCGTCTGGAAGACGTGGTAGCCCAGCACGTCGCCAAGGTCGCCCCGTCCGAGCATGGCGCGCAGGCGCACGATGCCGCGTGCAAACAGCAGGTTGTGGACGAAGGCGAGCACCAGCCCCCGGCTCTCCGCGTCGCCGGCCAGGGTTTCGGCGTGCGCCGCCTCCACCGTGAACGGCTTCTCGAGCAGCACGTGCTTGCCCCGGGCCAGGCAGGCCGACACCACCGGGTAGTGCTGCTGCGGCGGAACGGCCACGCTGATGGCCTGCACCCGCTCGAGCCACGGCTCGTCGAGTGACGTTCCGTGGTGGGGGAGCCGGCACCGCGCCGCCACCGCCGCGGCGCGATCGGCGTGACGATCGACGATGCCCGCGACCTCGACGCCCGGAACCGTGCGGAAGGCGGGCACGTGGCGGAGTGGCGCGATGCCGCCCGCGCCGATGACGGCGACGCGCAGGACAGACTGATCGGTCAAGGTGGCCTCGAATTCTACCCGGCCGGCACCGGTGCGCCGGACCACGCATGGTACGGCAGCCGCCGCGGCAGGCGTCAAGTGATGCGGGAGCGCGGCCGCCGGCGCGCGAGCCGGCGGTGTTGCCCCGCGCCCGCCTTCGCCCGTACGCTAGCGGTCCGATGAGCATCGACGAACGTCAGGTGGCCGCCGGCACCGCGCCCGGAGCCGACCCGCTGGCGCGTGAGCGGGATCACGAGGAATCGTGGTACGCCCACGTGGTGTCGCGGCGGTTCTTCGAGCACGAAGGGTTCCGCCGCCTCGTCGGGGCGAACCTCGCGGCCTTCCGCCGTCAGGTTCCACTGGGGCCGTCGACGCGGCTCGTCTCGCTCGGATGCGGGCTGGGCGACTACGAACTGGCGCTGGCTCCCTCCCTCGGCGAGATCACCGGATTCGACCTGTCTCCCACGGCGATTGCCGAGGCGTCGCGGCGGGCGCGATCGGCCGGGCTGCCCAACGTGCGGTTCGTCGAGCGCGCGGTGGAGGACATCGACCTGCCGGACGGCAGCGTCGACGTCGTGCTCGCGGTGGCCGTGTTCCATCACTTCGCGGATGCCGCCACGCGCGCCGGCGTGCTCGACCGGATCAGGCGCTGGCTGTCGCCTGGCGGCTGGATCTACCTGTGGGATCCCAGCGCACGCAGTCTGCCCAGGCGCCTCGCCTCGCCGCTGCTGCGCCGCGGGGCGCGGTACCAGAGCCCGATCGAGGCGCCGCTCGATCCGTACGTGACCGCCGCCGAGGTGCGCGCCGCGGGCTTCCACCCGGTGAGGCTGGAGTTCAACGCCCCGCTGGGCGGGCCGATGCCATGGGTCGTGCGGACCGACTGGGGACCGTTCTGGACGCTGACGCACGCGGTGGATCGCGCCTGGCTTGCGGTGCCCGGCCTGCGCACGCTGGCTTCGCAGTTCACCGTGGCCGCGCGAAGGCCGCCCTCGGCTGCGTGAGGGCGGCCGGCACGTGCTGGCTCCGCGCGGCCGTGCCGCCACCTTCTTGCGAGGCTCACCGCACAGCGTGCGCGCGAAGGTGCCGCATCACCAGCGCCCGCACCTGCTCGTGCTCGAGCGCCGCGACGAGATGCCCCCCCCGCTCGAAGGCGACCAGGCGCGCGCCGGGAATCGTGCGCGCCGCGAACTCGGCGTTGTGGAACCGCTGCAGCGTGTCGTCGCGCGCGTGGACGATCAACGTCGGCGCGCGAATCGCGGCGATGCGGCCGTTGGGCATCGCCGCCCGGTGATCGAACGCCACGCCGGCCGCCCGCGGTTCGACCGGGTGCATGACCTCGATCAGGCCGGCAGCCATCTGCCGCTGTTCCGGGCCGAGCGCGGTGACCACCGCGGGACCGGCCCCCATCAGGCCGAGGAGCCGCCGGCGGAGCAGCCTGGTGACGACCCAGTACCGCAGGTTCCGCTGGTAGATCCACGCCAACGCCGAGCCCTGCCGGTTGGCCCGCCGCTGGGCGACATCCTCCGAAGAGGCGACGCCGGCCGACAGCAGGATGAGCGACGACACGCGATTCGGGTGCAGAACCGCGAACAGCAGGGCCGACGGGCCGCCGTGCGAGAAGGCCACCACCGCTACGCGCGGCAGGCCCAGACGATCGAGCAGGCAGGCGTAGGCGTGCGCCTGATCGTCGAAGGTGGCACCGGCGGGACAGGACGAGCGCAGGTAGCCGAAGCGCGACGGGATGATGCGGTGAACGTCCTCGTCCAGCATCAGGCGCGCCAGGAACTCGCCCTGGTCGAAGCCGCCGCCGCTGCCGTGCACCACCAGCACCGGAAAGCCGATTCCCCCGCGCGTGAACTCGATGTGGCCGAACGGGGAGGCGATGACCTCGCTCCGACCGCTGATCCGCGCGCGGGCCCGCGCCATGTCACGCCTGAAGGCGCGCGTTATCGCGGCGGCACCGGCCAGTGCCGCTCCTGCGCCCGCGATTGCCGTCAGCAGCGGCCTCATGCCCCCTCGCCCGGCGGTCCGGGTCCCAGCCGCGGCCCGGCGACGCAGCAGGCGTCGCGCCCGCGCTGCGTGCTCATGCCTCGCCGAGGATACCCCTGAGCACGAAGAAGACGTTTGCCGGCCGCTCACCGAGGCGCCGCATGAAGTACGGGAACCACTCGTGGCCGAACGGCACGTAGACGCGGACCGTGTGGCCCGCGCGGGCCAGCGACGTCTGGAGGTCGCGCCGGATCCCGTACAGCATCTGGAACTCGTAGGCGTCCGCCGGAACCTTGTGCTGCCCGGCGAAGGCGCGCGCCTGCTCGATGATCGCCGGATCGTGGGTCGCAAAGGCGGGGTGCGTGCCGCGCAGCAGCAGCGTCTGCACCATGCGTGCGTAGGCCGCATCGACCTCTGCCTTGCTCTGGTGCGCCACGGCGGCCGGTTCCCTGTAGGCGCCCTTCACCAGCCGTACGCGCGCGCCCAGACGAATCAGGCGCTCGAGATCCTGTTCCGTACGGTAGAGGCAGGTCTGGAGCACCGTGCCGACGTTGCGGTGCCCGTTGGTCCAGACCGTCTCGAGGACGTCCAGCGTGGCGTCGGTGTAGGGCGAGTTCTCCATGTCGATGCGCACGAAGAAGCCGCTCTCCCCGGCCACCTCCAGGATTCGCGTGAGGTTGTCGAGGCAGGTGGCCTGGTCGATGTCGAGGCCGAGTTGCGTCAGCTTCAGCGAGATGTTGCGCCCGATGCCGGCCGCCGCAATCGCGTCGAGCAGTGCCAGGTAGCCGCGCGTGGCGGTGGCCGCCGCCGCCGGCGAGTCCACGCTCTCGCCGAGCAGGTCGAGCGTCTGGGCCAGTCCCTTGGCCTCGATCGCGCGCGCGGCGGCGATCGCCTCGTCCACTGTCTCACCGGCCACGAAACGGCGTGCGAAACTGGTTGGGCGGCGCATGCCGTGGCGCGAGGCCACCGACTTCAGCCTGCCGCTGGCCGCGAGGGCATGGAAGACGTTCTTGGAAACAGAGTCCAGCATCTGGTGACGTCCTGTGGATGGCCGGGTTGGTGTCACGACGCCGACGGGACGATTCTGTCGGCGGCGTCATTGACCGCAGTGGTTCGAGTTCCTGGAATACGTCGCTGAGCGATTTGGTTTCTGTAAGTAACTAGTCCGAGCTGGGTTTCTTGAAGAATCACGCCATTGTGGCGTTCAGTAAGCGTTGTTTCTATACTTCTCGCCACGATGGCTGTTCAGGTTCAACTCGATGAGGCGGAGGTGGCACGTCAGGTGGCCGCACGCCTGCGGGATCACCGCAAGCAGCGGCGCCTCACCTTGCAGGATGTCGCCGCGCGCCTTGACATCTCGATCGCGACGCTCTCGGCGATCGAGAACCACCGGATCTCTCCGAGCATCGACCTCCTGCTGCGACTGGCGGAAGCGCTCGACACCTCGCTCGACACTCTCCTGCCGCGCCTGGCGTCGGCGCATTTCCAGATCACGCGCCGTGCCGCCATCGAATCGACGGCGCCGGCGCCGATGCGGCTGGTGAGCCGCACGCGGCGTTCGACGACCGCTTACCACAACCGGCTGTGGATGCTGGCGGAGGGCTTCGCCGGCCGGTACCTCGAGCCGTTCGAGATCGAGGTGCATCCGGCGCCAGAGGAGGAACTGCGCTTCATCTCGCACCACCACGAGGAGTTCGTCTTCGTCCTGCGGGGCAGCCTCGAAATTCTCGTGAAGGGCCCCGACGGGCTGGCGCGCGAGACGCTGCAGGCGGGGGACTACGCCTGCTTCTGGAGCTACCTTCCGCACTGCATCCGCTCCACGGGCGACCAGCCGGCGCGATCCGTTCACGTGCAGTGCGCGCTGGACGAGCCGGCCGATTCGGGCGCGTCCGACAGCGTGTCGGGCCCCGTCATCTACCTGCGCGAGGCGTCGCGCAAGAGCGCGGTCGAGCAGATCGCGACGAAGCTGATTCACCTGCGGCACGCGCACGGGATGTCGTCGGCGGAGTTCGCCCGTCAGATCGGGTTGAGCACACGCCGGTTGATGAGCCTCGAGCAGGGCCGGCGGCCGATGCCGCTGAAGCTGCTGCTCCGGATCTGCGCGACGTTTCGGAAGCCGCTTCACTACTTCCTCACCGGGGCCGTGGTCGAGCGTCCGCTGTTCTGCGTGGTCCGGGCCGCCGACGTCCGGCGTCGTGCCGAGGCCGACGACGCGCCGTCGCCGGAGGGTGGCTGCCTCGATGGCGTCTTCACGCCGCTGACGGCGGGGTTTGGCCGGACCGGCATGGCGCCATACCTCGTGCGGCTGCGCCCGGGCGGGACCGAGTCGCCTCCGCTGGTGGCCCACGCGGGCCAGGAGTTCGTCTACGTGCTGAACGGAACGGTGAAGCTCGCCACGACGCACGACGGGGAGGGGGCGGCCGAGGTGCTTGGCCCCGGTGACTCGTGCATGCTCGATGCGACGGTGCCGCACGCGTTCTCGCAGGCGAGGATCACTCCCTACGATACGGTCGGGGCGGAACTGCTGGTGGTCCTCTGGCGCCCGGCGCCGGGGGCTGGCACCGGACGCCTGGTCACGGCGGCGCCGTACGCCGAACGGTGAGGGATCGGGCGCGCCGGCCGCACGGGATCCCGTGCGGCCGGCGCGCCCGGTTTCGCGCGGCGCTCCTACTGCGCCGCCGTCGGCGCGGCCTTCCGCTGCTCGGCGCGCGACTTGTCCACCATGTCCTTCACTTCCTTCATCAGCGTCGGCGCGTGATAGGGGATGCCATCCTTGATGGTCCACTCGATGCCGCCGCCGTGGGTGAACTTCACCTTCGGGTCGTTGGCGGCCACCGGCGAGTAGCTCGACACCGGCTTGCCGTCGTAGGTCATGATGTCGACGCCGTAGGGGTTCAGGACGCGCAGGTCGTCGACCGGGTTGCCATTGACCACCAGCAGGTCGGCGATCCAGCCCTGGCGGACCTTGCCCAGCTTGTCGCCGAGGCCGACCATGGTGGCGCCGTTCCAGGTGGCGTGGCGCAGCACCTCGAGCGGATGGAAGCCGGCTTCCTGGTGCAGTTCCAGCTCACGCAGCATGCCGAAGCCGTACAGCGACCAGATGTAGCCCGCATCGTCGCCTACCGTGACGTTTCCGCCGCTGCGCGCGAAGCGCAGCAGCGAGTCCATCCAGACGCGGTAGTTGTGCTTCCAGGCCGTTTCCTGCGACGTGGTCCAGCCGCCGAAGTACGAGCCGTGGTTGGTCAGGCTCGGCTTGAAGTACTCCGCCATCGAGGGGTGCAGCCAGTCCCTGAACCAGGGCTGGTTCTGGGCGCGGATGATGTCCCGGCTGGCCTCGTAGATCGACATCGTCGGGCTCCAGCCGACGTTCTTCTCGGCCATGTACTCGACGAACTTCATGAGCTTGTCGCGGTTGGCCTGCGTGTAGAGCTCGCCGGCGCGGCCGAAGCGATGGATCTCGTTGTTGGAGTTGTGCTCGGGCGGAAAGTCCTGGATGCCGTCGAGCGCCGCATCCCCGACCCCGTAGAAGTGCTCGATGGAGCAGACCCCGAGATCGACGTAGTCGCGGGCGGTGGTCTCCTCGACGGCGATGTGCGTGGTGGTGCACAGCCCCACCTTCTTCGCCTCGTCCAGCAGCGCCGCCAGCTGATCGCGGTCGAGGCCGCCGATCTTCAGGCCGTCGTAGCCGTCGGCCTTCGCCTGGCGGACGCCGGCGCGGATCTGCTCGGGCGTGCGATCGGGGCCGAGCGACGGGCGGTTCCAGAGGAGGATGCGCGGTGCGATGATCTTGTGCGCGTTGCTCTCCTCGCGCCACTGACGCGTCTTCTCCGTGTTGCCGCCCACCTCGCGCGCCGTGGTCGTGCCGGTGGCGAGGTAGAGGTTGCGTTCGTACTGGATCGGCTGCGGGATCCCCTTCTGCCGTTCCTCGTGCCAGTGCATGTGCGTGTTGACCATGCCCGGCATGACGTACTTGCCCGTGGCATCGATCACGGCGTCGATGCCGGGCTGCGTGGCGCCGTTGGGCGAGGGCAGCACGCGGGCGATCAGCCCGTTCTCGACGATGATGTCCATCGGCCCGTACGGCGGTTTGGCGTTGCCGTAGATCACCATCGCGTTCTTGATCAGCAGGCGCTTGTAGGTGCCGTTGTGTGCGGCGGCCTTGGGCGAGGCCGCGGCCTGCTGAGCCGTGGGTTGCGCCGGCGTGAGGGCCATCATCGCCGCGATGGCGACGCCGCCCATGCCGATTCCGAGCCAGGAGCTGAAGGCCCGATTCCTCATCCTGTGTCCCCCGTGTCGATCCTGTGCCGTCGTGCGTCCAGACGCCGCCGGACCGTCACGGCCCGGCGGCACACCAGCAATCCCGAGTGCCGCGCTTGACGGGCAACCGCGGCGAAACCGCGCAACGTCGCCCGCTAGAAGTTCACCACGAAGCCTACGCGCAGCAGGCGCGGCGCGAGGATCTCGGTCGGCTGCTCGTAACTGCTGCCGATGGGCTGGACCACGCCCACGAATGTGCCGGCGTTGGTCAGGTTGAACAGATCCACCTGCGGTTCGAAGCTGAGCGAACCCACCTTGAAGCGGCGCGAGAAGCGCAGGTCGAGCATCGCCACCGTCGGCAGGCGCAGTTCGCCGCGTTCGAGCAGGCGAACGACCTGCGACGAGCGCGTGAGGCCCGGGTAGGTGCCGCGCGTGACGGTCCACGTCGGCTGGAGCGGATAGCCGCTGTTGCGGATGACGCTGCCCGCCACCATGATGTCGGTCTTCGGCATCAGGTACGAGCCGGACATCTTGAAGCTGTGCGGCGCGTCGTTGGCGACGCGGCCCTGCTGGTTGACGAGGTTGTTCGGATCGTTGAAGTCACCGAAGCTGAGCCCGCCGACGTTCCGGCCGTAGGTGTAGCCGAGCAGCATCTGCCAGCGGTTCGCGAAGCGCTTCACCGCGGTCAGCTCGAGGCCGTCGTAGTCGTTGTCGAGGAGGTCGATGTTTTCGCGGACGTTCTGCTGCCGCCCGACGTACTCCGGCCTGAGGTTGTAGATCGTGATGCTGCCGCCGAGCGGGCTGGTCAGCGTCACTGGTGTGTACGCGCTGGACGGCACGGCGAGGTTGCGCGTACCGATCTGGCGGCGGTTCGTGCGGTGGTAGTACATGAGACCGACGCGGACGTCCTTGATGACCTGGTGCTCGATGCCCGCGGTGATCTCGTCAGAATAACCCCACTTCGGCCCGTTCGGATCGGTGTAGCCCGTGCTGGCGCCGCCGGTGAAGCCCTCGAAGCGACCCAGTTCCTCCGGCTGGGGCAACTCGTCGCCATTGCGGTCGCTCCAGGCGATGTTGGCCGTGCTCAGCGTGAACGGGTGCACGGTGGTGACGAGGTCGATGCCGACCTGGAAGGCGTAGCGGCTGAAGTTGCCCTTGATCGCGGTGCGGCCGTCGCCGCGCACGTCGTACACGGCACCCGCGCGCCAGACGCCCAGCCACTGCTTGTAGACGTCGGTCTTCGGCAGCGTTCGCTCGGCCACCCAGCGGCCGGCGGGGCTGGTCTGCGCCGGATACCAGCCTGTGGCGCGGTCGAGCCGGAAGCCGACGTTCAGCGTGAGGCCGCGTCCGACGGTCCACGCATCCTGCGCGAAGAAGCCCAGCTGACCGACATAGCTCTTCGCGTCCACCGGCGTGTTCAGGGCGACGACCCGCGTGGGGACGCCGTTGGTGTAGAAGAGACGGACGTCCCCGTTGACGCGGTTGATCTCCTGGTAGAACTGCCGCGTGAACTGGACGCCGGCCTTCAGCGCGTGGGTTCCGCCCCAGCCGCTCTTGTGGTGGCTGACGACGTTGTCGAACTGGAGGCGGTAGTTCGGGTTCTCGTACTCGCGGGGCGCCGCGCCCCAGCCGGTGAGCAGCGCATCATCCTCACGGCGCAGCGCACCAGGCGGCGTGCCCGGCTGATACCGCAGGGGCCATACGCCGTTGACGCCCCCCAGCGTGGTCTCGTAGACCGTCGTGCCGCCGAGGACGGCTGTGTACTTGATCTGCCCCGTTCGGCCCGGCTGGTTCTGGAGATACGAGGCGATGTCAGCAACGAAGTTGGGTGGCGTGTCGCGGCGATGGTAGCGATCTTTCTGGTTGTAGTTGTAGACGACGCCCAGCTTGTGGTTGGGCGAGATCTGGAAGGTCAGCTTGCCCGACCAGTTCCAGATCAGGTTGTCGTCGATGGCCGTGCTGCCGTCGGAATTGAAGACGCCGAGCAGGCGCTTGTCGACGCGCCAGCGGCGGTACGAGCCGAAGAACCACAGCCGATCCTTGGCGAGCGGCCCGGCCCCCGTGGCGTTGAAGTCGTACTGCCCCGAGATGGGGTTGCCGATCGTCAGCATCGTCGGCTTGCCCGCGATCGTGCGCGGCACCTGCACGAAGTTCTTGCTCTGCATGCTCTCGTCGGCGTAGTAGTAGCGGGCGTCGCCGCGCCAGACGTTGCCGCCCGACTTGGTGACCATGTTCATGTAGACGCCGCCGATCGACACCTCAGCGGGGATCGCCGACGTCTGGTAGTTCACCTCCTCGAACATGCCCTGGTCGTAGTAGACCATCGTGCTGCCGCCGCCGCCCCCGGGCCAGTTCACCGCGAGGCCGTCGATGGCGAACGTCTTGTCGTCGGAGCGCGACCCGTGCGCCGACATCGCGCTCTGCTGCATGCCCTGGGTGCCGCCGACGTCGTAGGTGCCGACGTTCACGCCGGGGATGAGCTTGCCCACCGACCAGACGTCGCGCCCCGTGGGTACCCCTTCGAGCAGTTCCTGATCGAACACCGCCTGCTGCACGTTGGAGCGCGTATCGACGACCGGGGCACCACCGGTTACGGTGATGACCTCAGTCAGATCGCCCACTTTGAGCTTCGCGTCGACGGTCACCACCACGCCGGAGGTGACGCGGATCTCGGACCGGACGACCGAGGCGAAGCCTTCCAGTTCGAACTTCACCGTGTAGAGGCCCGGCGGCAGGTTGTCGAACCGGTAGCCTCCGTTGGCGCCGCTGTGCTGCGTCTGGACGCCCCCAATCAGGTTCTCGCTCGAAATCGAGACGGCGACGCCTGGCATGACGCCGCCCTGTTCGTCGCTGACGCTGCCGACAATCGTGCCGGTGACCAACTGCGCCGCCGCACGGCCGACTCCGGGCGGCAGAGTGCTCCAGAGGAGCCCGACGAGGAGGGCAACAACCGTGCGCCACAGGCGCGGGGGTCTGTCACATCGCATCGGTACCTCTCTCCTTCGACGCGACAACATCAACCGGGACGACAGGCACGTCGTGGCCGGAGACGCGACACGCGTCGCGAATCACTGTGGTGATGCGGGATCTTCTACGTGAATCCTCTCGCAGTGTCAACATGGAATTTTGAGTTTTCAGAAAAGTCCCCACCAGTGCTGTCATTACTGAAAAACGGTAACAGTCACCTGCGACGCGTGGCGCTGCAGCCCTCCCGTCCTCACCGCGACGCCGCCAGTACCCACACTTGCCAGACGCTGTAACCCGATATTTGGGATTCCGTATGTTCTGTGTACGTTTTCTGAAAACACGGCATTCACGTTGACAAGCAGACCGATCGCCGGCACTATCAGTCATCCCGCCAGCACGGCACAGGACAGCGGAGGGTCCCTTCGATGATCAAGGATCCGCGGTCGCGAGTCTCGCCCCGGCAGGTTGGACGGCCAGGGCGGCAGTGGTTTCTCGACCAGATACGCGCGAAGGCCTTTCTGGGTCATCTGGCGCCGGGCGACCGGCTGCCATCGGTGCGCAGCCTGGCGCAGCAGCTCGCCGTGTCGCCCACCACGGTGCTGGATCTCTACCGCACGCTGCAGGCAGAAGGCTTCGTCGAAGGGCGGGAGCGCCAGGGGCTGTTCCTGCGCCGTCCGAGCGTGGCTCCCGCCGAGCGCCCCGGCGATCGTGCGGCCTTCGAACTCGTCACCACGCTGGCGACGCAGTTGGCGGCATCGGGCGTCGCGGAGGCGGATTTCGCGCGCATGTTGAGCCGCTACACCGGGGCCGAGCGTCGCGACGACTTCAAGGTGGCCCTCGTCGGCTACCGCGAGGCGGTCGAACTGCTGGACGCGCAGCTCAGGCGGCGCCTGGGCTTCTCGCTCGATTTCGTGCACGTCGCACCGTGTCGCACGGCGTGGCGGTTGCGGGCAGCCGTCGCCGGCGATCCGACCATCCGGTGCGTCGTGACCTCCTATCTCATGTCGCCCGAGGTACGGAAGCTGGCCGGAGAGATGGGCCTGCCCTTCGTGGCGATCCGCCTCAGCGCGCAAGCAGCGAAGGTCTTCGCGGGGCCGGACTCCGGCAGGACATTCGTCGTGGTCAGAGATCAGGACACGGCGGCGGCGCTGCGCCAGGCCGCCACGAGCCTCGCGCGCTTCAGTGCCAGGCCAGGCCGCGTGGCCACCGGGGAGGGCGAGCGCTCACTGGCGGACGACAGCTCTCATCCCGGTCAGCCGCCGGGCGTGTCTTTCGCGGCCCTCAGCGAGGAAGCGCTGCTGGCGGACTTCGATGCGCATGCCGAGGTGGTTCAGGTTGCCACGACGGCGCTCGACGGCGCCAGGGCCCGCTGGGGCGCAACCAAGCAAGTGATGCCCTTCGCCGTGGAAGTGAGCGAGGACACGCTGGATGAACTGGTGTTTCACTACGTGTGCGGCGCGTCTGCGCCGCCATCGGCCCTTGGCCATCGACAGTCGCCAGAGGGGCGAGGCCACGCCGGGTCGTGGCGGGGGCGCCCGGTGCTCGTCAGGGCGCGCTGATCGTCGCGGGCGGGGGGGCGACCGACCCGCCCGCATGGCGGGCGGCGGGGACGGCGGGCGGCCCCGCGTGAGGCCGCCCGCCGCCCGTGAGGACGCTCCTACTGGGCGGAGGTGGTCCGGTTGCTGCGGCGCTGTTTCTCGACCATCGCCGCCACGTCGGCCAGCAACTGCTTGGCGTCGTAGACGATGCCGTCCTTGATCGTGTAGCGCACGCCGCCGACGTACTCGGGCCGGTCCGTGCGGTCGTTGAGCTTGAGGGCGCCCGTGCCGTAGAGCACCTTCAGGTTCGCGATCGGGTTCTCGTCGACGATGACCATGTCGGCCAGCAGCCCGGCGCGCACCACGCCGAAGTCAATGGGCGTGCCCTTGGGGGCGTGCAGCGTGAGGGCGCCGTTCATGGTGGCGGCCTGGAACACCTCGAGCGGGTGGAAGCCGGCCTCCTGCAGCAGTTCCAGTTCGTTGACGTAGCCGAAGCCGTAGGTCTGGTAGATGAACCCCGAGTCAGAGCCGGTGGTGACGCGGCCACCCATCCGCTTGTAGTCGTTCAGCAGCTTGAACCAGACATTGTAGAAGTTGCGATAGGCCACCTCGTCCCACGTCGTCCAGTAGAACCAGTAGGAGCCGTGGTTGCGACGGCTGGGGGCATAGAACTCCATCAATGACGGCAGCGTGTACTTCGCATGCCATTCGGCGTTGCGGAAGCGCATGAGGTCACGGCCGGCCGAATAGATCGTGAGCGTCGGGTCGAAGGTGGTGCCCAGCTTGAGGTGCTCCTCGAGGTAGGCCTTCCACTCGGGGCTGCCCGGCGGGTAGATCTTGTCCCACAGCCGGGCCACCTGGCTGAACCGCATGTACTCGTCGTTGTTGATCTGGTCGACGGGCCAGGGCTGGACGACGTAGTCCTTCAGCAGCGACTCGAAGTGGCCGTAGAAGTGCGTGACGGTGCCCAGGCCGAGCCGGGCCGCCTTGATGGCGTTCATCTGGGCGACGCCGGTCTGCCCCAGGTGGGCCGTGGAGCCGAGCCCGAGCTTCTTGCCCTCGTCGAGCAGCGCCGCCATGATCTCGGGCCGCGCCGAGAAGAGCTTCATGCCGTCCATGCCGTTCTCGGCTCCCCAGCGGACCCAGGCGCGCGCTTGTTCGGGCGTGTCGACCATGCCGCCCTTCCAGCCGCTGCCCGGTGTCTGGTAGTTGAAGATGCGCGGCGCGACGATCTCGTTGCGTGCGCTGCGCGCCTTCTCGGACACCGTCAGGTCGTGTGCGGCCAGTGAGACGCCACGGACCGTGGTGACGCCGTGCGCCATCCACAACTTGTAGGCGTACTCCGCCTCGGGATTCTTGGGGGCGCCGCCGGCGTGCACGTGCAGATCGACGAAGCCGGGCAGGATGTACTTGCCGGTGGCATCGACCTCGTAGTCGGCGTTCTGGGGCGGACGCTTGGGCTCGAGCGGCAGCCCCGGCGTGCCGGCGGTCCGGACCGCGGCGATACGGTTGTTCTCGACGACGATGTCCACCGGGCCCACCGGGGGCGCGCCGGTCCCGTCGATGAGGAAGCCGCCGCGGATGACGAGGGTCTTGAACGGCCCCTTGCCCTCGTTCGCCCCACGGGCGGGCGCCGGCGTCAGCGTCTCCTGTTGGGCATCAGGGGCGCTCCAACCGAGTGGTCCGAACACCAGGGCGGCCGTCAACGCCGGCAGCAGCCAGGTTCTCCTGCGCATAGATCTCCTCCGTCGCTGTGTCGAGCCAGGAACGTGATGGTGATGTTGGGAGACGGTGCCACAGTCGCCGGCCAAACGGAAGGTACAGATCGCGGCTGGAACGCGATCTGTAACAGGACGTCCCCCGTGCGCACGCCGCACTCGCTGTCCTGGCGCCCTTCAGACGCCGGGCCACGGCCGGCCGGACGCTGAGGCCGGGCCGCGATCCTCTGCCGCGTCGGACGCCGTGTCACGAGGCCTGGCGCCGGTGTCGCCGCGACCCGTGTGCGTCGGGAAGTGGCGCGGGACGAACAAGAGGACGACGAGGGTGGCGACCGCCGGCACCGTCACGGCCGCGAAGACGTGCCGTGTGGCCAGGGTGATGGCCTCGCGCAGCCAGGCCTGTGTGGCGGGATCGGCGGCGGGGCCGTGCAGCGCGTCGATCACCTCGTCGATCCGGCCGGGGAGCGCGGCGCCGAGCGAGGCCGGGGCGGTCGCCAGCGTCGCCGCCAGCGTCCGGTTGAAGATGGCCCCGACGATGGCCGCGCCGAGGCTCTCGCCGAGGTAGCGCGAGAACATGTTGGCGCCCGTCACCACGCCGCGCCGCTCCCACCCGACCACCGATTGCTCGCCGACCAGGATCGGCGTGGAGAGCAGGCCGAATCCCGCGCCGAGGGCGACCTGCGTCGCGGCCGTCCCGATCACCGACGCCGGCGAGGGCAGCGCATAGAAGGCCAGCAGGGCCACGATCACCAGCGCCGCGCCCGCCAGCGCGGTGTCGCGAAACCCGAATCGCATGTACGCGCGCGCCGACAGCGCCGAGGCCGTGGGCCAGCCGATGCTCATGCAGGCGAGCACGAGGCCCGCGCCGATGGCGTCCAGTCCCTGCACCGACTGCGAGAAGGTCGGCAGGTAGGTCGAGGGCGCCATCATGACCAGCCCCATGCCGATCATCGACAGGTTGCAGCCGCCAAGGAGCCGGTCGCGCCACAGCCAGCCCGGCATCACGGGCTCGGCGGCGCGGCCCTCGACGCGCATGGCGAGGAGACCGGCGACCGCCGCCACGCCGAACACCGCGGCGCTGGCCGGCGACCACCACGGCCAGTTCTGCCCGCCCTGCAGCAGGCCGAACACCAGTGCGCCGACGGCGACCAGGACCAGGCCGGCCCCTGCGTAGTCGATCCGCGGCTGCCTGCGCTCGAAGCGCTCGTGCAGGAACGCGCCGATCAGCAGCAGGGCCATGAGCCCGATCGGCAGGTTGATGAGGAAGATCCAGCGCCACGACGCGTAGTCGGCGAACGCCCCGCCGATGACCGGCCCCGCAATTGCGGCCACGCCCCAGACGCTCGACAGCCAGCCCTGGATGACGCCGCGCTGGCGCACCGGATAGAGATCGCCGGCGAGCGTCGCCACGGTTGCCATGATCGAGCCGGCGCCCACGCCCTGGAGGCCGCGAAAGGCAACCAGCGAAAACATGTTCCATGAAGCGGCCGACGCCGCCGATCCGGCCAGGAACAGCAGCGTGCCGACCACCAGCACGGCCTTGCGGCCCACCAGATCGGCGAGCTTGCCGTAGATGGGGATGGTGACCGTCTGCGCCAGCAGGTAGATCGAGAACACCCAGCTGACGTGGGCGAAGCCGCCGAGGTCGCCGACGATGTGGGGGATCGCCGTCGAGACGATGGTGGTGTCCATCGCCGCGAGCATCATCGTGCACATCAACGCGAGGAGGATCCAGCGGCGCGACTGCGGGCGCGTGGCGGGGCTGCTCTCTGGCGGGGTGACCTTCATCGGGGCGAATCGGGCGGGCGACGGGCGTGCATAGCCTACCTCAGCGCGCCGGACCGCATCCGTACTCGAGCCGGCCGTCGACGAGTGACGCGGCGGCCGTGTAGGGGTGTTCGACCGGCGCCGCGGCGCCGAGGATGTGCAGCACCTGCCAGCCGCGCGCCTTCAGGGCGTCGGCGATCAGCGCGCGATGGCAGCGCCACCACAGTGCCTCGGCGCACATCATCGCGGTGCGCGAGGCGGCTGCGCGTGCGGTGAGCGCGTCCAGCGCCGCGGCGAAGGCCGGCGTGTCCATGTAGTCGGCGTAGCCCCGGAACGAGGCGTTGCGCCAGACGCCGTGCGGCGAATCGGGGCGAGGCGCGCGGCGTCCGCCGAGCGCGGGCATCGGGACGTACTCGATCCCCGCGGCGCACAGCGACCGTTCGAGCGCAGCCGGGCCGAACTGGGGGTACTTGCGCGAGCCGGCGTACCGGCGCACGTCCACCACGCAGTCGATCAGGTGCGCATGCAGGAGCCCGACGAACTCTTCGGTCGACCGCGTGGAGTGCCCGATCGTCCAGACGCGGCGTGCCGGCGTGCCGGCGCCGCTCATCGCATCGCGCGGGCGGTAGACCGCCGGCGATGCCTGGTCCGCGACCGGGCGTTCATTTCGCCGCGAACCGCTCGATCCACGCGACGTAGGCGTCGACGAACCGCTGCAGGAATGCCCGCGTCGCATCGGAGGCGATCGTCCCGTCGGGGGCGATGATCTCGTTGCGGAACTGGAGGTAGACCTCGGGTTGCCCCAGCGTGGGCACGTCGAGGAAGTGCAGCGAGCTGCGCAGGTGGTGCTGCGCGACGGCGGTGCCGACCGCTCCGGTCGAGACGCCGATCACCGCGGCGGGCTTGCCGGCGAACGAGTTCGTGCCCCACGGCCGCGAAGCGATGTCCACGGCGTTCTTCAGCGCGCCGGGCACCGACCGGTTGTATTCGGGCACGACGAACAGCAGCGCCTGCGCCGACTCGATGTCCTGCTTGAGGCGCCGGGCGGCCGGCGGGTAGTCGGCATCGAAATCCTGCGAGTAGAACGGCAGGTCGTCGATCCGTACGTGCTCGAACCTCAGGTATGGCGGCGCGAGCCGTTCGACGGCCAGCATCAGCCGCCTGTTGTACGAGTCCTTTCGCAGGCTGCCCAGCAGCACCGCCACCTTGCGCTCGGTCACGAGTGGTCCTCCGTTGCCAAGCCTCCAGTCTACTTCAGGGCGGCCGGGCCGGAGGCGCGTGCTCGCCCGGAGCAGCGACGCGGCGACGCGGACGGCCCAGCCGGGTCGACGGCCATGATTCGGGATTGGGGATGGTCTGCGAGATTCGGTAAGATGCCGGGCGCCACGCACGCCCCGTCGGCCACGCGGGGATGGCAGCCCGCGGCGCCCTGTTCACCCACGCCCGGGTGGGCCCACGGAGTCCGGCCGGGCACGTCGTTCGGAACCCTCGGAGGTTGCATGTCAAACAAGATCCTGGTTGGCGGGCTGGTCGTCCTCACGCTGGTCTCGTCAGGGGCGGAGGCGCAGTCGGCCGCCGACCTGGCGGTCCTGAAGGGACTGTCGCCGGTCACGACGTTGCGCAAGACCGAGGCCGGACGGGCCGCGCTGGGCGCGAACTTCACGATTACGGTCGGCATTCAGTCCGGCGAGATCCGGCAGCCGGCGCTGGCGCCCTTCCCGGAACAGCAGCAGCTGGCGCTGCGCGACGTCTTCCAGACGGGCGGCAACCTGGCCCAGTTGTCCGACGGGCTCGGAACCACGCTGGGCGCGGCCTACGTCGCCCGCGCGCACTACATCGATCGCGATCGCTTCACGAGCCTGTCGCAGCGGGTTGCCGATCTCATCGCCTACACGCGGGCGGCCACCCGCTCGAATTCGAATTCCGCCAAGTACTTCTTCGCCAACCTGACGATCGACGGCAAGACCCCGGCGTCGGCCGAGGCCACGGCGCTGCTCGAGGACAGCGGTGGATCGCCCGACATGTTCGGTCACGCCTACGGAGTGCCGGCCGGGAGCCCCGGCGCCGGCAACTACGGCGGCGCCCGCCCGTTCCAGGTCGAAGCGGCCCTCACGCGCATCGTCGGGCGGGATTACTTCGGGACCCCGGCGGACAACCTCGTCTACAACCGCGGGCCCATGATGAACCTCACCAACAACCCGTCGTATCCCAGCGGGCACACGACCTATTCCTACACAGGGGCCGTGATCCTGGGGGTCCTGGTCCCGGAGCGGTATCCGGAGATGATCGCGCGCGCGGCGGAGTACGGGAACCACCGCATCATCGTCGGCGCGCACTACGCCATGGACGTCATCGCCGGGCGCACGCTGGCCCTGTACGCCATGGCGCACCTGCTGGCCAACGATCCCGCATACGTCGGGCAATCGCTGGGGAGCGTCCCGACGATCGCGGACTTCCGCGCCGCCGTGGCTGCGGCCCGCGCCGACGTGGTGAAGACGCTCGAAGCGGCATGCGGCAAGACCGTCGCCGAGTGCGCGAGAGAGGACATCGGGCGGCTGAGTGACCCAGCGGCGAACGAAGCCTTCTACGCCGCGACGCAGACCTACGGGCTGCCCGTGGTTCATCCCGAACAGGCGCGTGCCGTCGTCGACGTGGCGAAGGTCGCTCCCGAGGCCGGTTACCTGCTGACGGTGGCCTTCCCGTCGCTGACGCTGGACCAGGCCAACGCCATCCTGACGAACACGCTCGGACCCGGCGGCGGCTTCCTCGACAACGGCTCAGCATTCGGCATCTACTCGCGCCTCAACCTCCATGCGGCCACCCTGCAGGCGGCAAGGCTCGCAGGCCGCCGGTGACGGCTTCGCGTGAGGAGGCGGCGCCGGGAACGGCGCCCGGCCGGGCGCCACGAGGCGCCCGAGCCGACGACAGCACCCGACCCATGACCTCTGCACCACCCTTCCGTCGCTCGCCGCTGGATCTCGATCTCGACACGATGCGTCGACTGGGCCACGACGTGGTCGACGTCGTGGCCCGTCATCTCGCCTCGCTGCGTGAGCAACCCGTCGTCGACGAGATCGATCGGCGCACGGCGGAGCGCCTCATCTCGGAGCCGCCGCCCGCTGGTGCCGTCAGTTGGGAGACTCTGCTTGCGACCCTGCGCGAGCGCGTCTTCGCGCACGCCGCGCGCGAGCCGCACCCGGGCTTCATCGCCTACGTGCCGAGTTGCCCGACGTTCCCCGCGGTGCTGGGCGACTGGCTCGCCGCCGGCTACAACTTCTTCGGCGGCGTCTGGCCCATGGCGTCCGGGCCGAATGAGGTGGAACTGGTCGTGCTCGACTGGTTCCGCCAGTGGCTCGGCCTGCCGGAAGGCAGCGGGGGCCTGCTCACCTCCGGCGGATCGAACGCGAACTTCACGGCCGTGGTCGCGGCCCGGCACGCCGCGACGCTCGACGACGGGGCGCGCATCGCGCGGCTCACGGTCTACATGTCGGATCAGGCCCATTCATCGATGGTCCGCGCGGCCTGGCTGGCGGGCATCCCTCGCGCCAACGTCAGGGCCATCGCGGTCGACGAGCAGCATCGCATCCGGGTCCACGAGCTGATCGAGACGATGGCGCGGGACCGGGCGGCGGGGCTCGTCCCGCTGATGATCGTGGGCAATGGCGGCACGACCAACACCGGCGCGGTGGATCCGCTGGACCGGCTCGCGGAGTTGAGCCGGTCCGAAGGCGTCTGGTTCCACGTGGATGCCGCCTACGGGGGCTTCGGCATCCTCTGCGAGCGCGGCCGCCGGGCCCTCGCCGGCATCGAGCGGGCCGACTCGGTGACGATGGATCCGCACAAGTGGCTGTACGTGCCGTTCGAGTGCGGGTGCCTTGTCGTACGGGAGCCACGGCGCCTGGCGGCTGCCTTCAGCATCCATCCGGAGTACCTGAAGGACTCGGAGCGCGCCGGGGCCGAGGTGAACTTCGCCGACTACGGCGAGCAGCTCACACGACGGGCGCGCGGCATCAAGGTGTGGCTCGGCGTCTCCTACTACGGCCTGGACACGCTCCGCGAGGCGATTGCGTATTCCATGGAGCTGGCCGTCCATGCCGAGGACTTCGTGCGCGGGCAGCCGTCGCTCGAGGTGCTCTCGCCGGCGACGCTGGGGATCCTGTGCTTCCGGGCGCGGCCCGGGGAGACCGGCGATCCCATACGGCTCGACGCGCTGAACCAGCACATCGCGGACACGATCACGCGGGGCGGCCGCTGGCTGATTTCCACGACGCGCATCCGCGGTGTCGTGACGCTGCGCATCTGCCCGATCGGCTTCCGCACGACGATCGAGGACATGAGCGACCTGGTCGCCGAGGTGGCGCGCGTGGCGGCCGGGTTCGCGCGTGAACCGGCCTCGACCGCGTGAACGCCGGGTGGTGAGACGCCGGGCCGGCGGCTCACCACCGTGCGATGGCGGCTTGCCATCGGCCTGCTCCGGGGCGTGGCGGCGACTGCCGCCACGCCGTCAGCGCGCGGCGCCGTGCGGGCTGACGTAGTCGCCGACCGGTGTGCGGAATGCGACGTTCAGCCGGTTCCAGCCGTTGATGGCGATGATCGCCAGGGTGAGATCCACCAGCGCCTTCTCGTCGAAGTGCCTGCGCGCGTCGGCGTACACCGCGTCGGGCACGTCGTGCGTGCCGGCGACTTGCGTCACCGCCTCGGTCCAGGCGAGCGCGGCGCGCTCGCGATCGGTGTAGCACGCCGCCTCGCGCCAGGCCGGAATCAGATAGAGCCGCTGTTCGGTCTCGCCGCGGGCACGCGCGTCCTTGGTGTGCATGTCGAGACACCAGGCGCAGCCGTTGATCTGCGACGCGCGGGTCTTGACCAGTTCGAGAAGCGATTCCTCCAGCCCGCTCTTGTGAATCTGGTATTCGAGGTGGAGCATGGCCTGAAAGGCCTCAGGCGAAGCCTGCTTGTAGTCGAGACGCTGTTGCACGATGGGGGGCCTCCTGTCGATCCCCGGGAGTATCAGAACAGACGCTGCATGTCCGCATAGCCGAAGGGTGCGTCGAGGGAGTCGAACCGGCCACTGCTGAGCAGGCCGCGCGCGGCATCGCGTGCCGCCGACAGCGCCACCGTGGCGAGGCGGGTCGCGGTGCTGACGCGCGCCACGCCCAGGCGACCGAGCGCGGCGACGTCGGGCAGTCCGGCGCGCGCGCCGATGTTGACCGGGGCGTCGAGCGCCGCGCACAGCCGGCCGATCACGTCGGGATTGGCCAGGGCAATGGGGTAGACGCAGTCGGCGCCGGCCGCCAGGTAGGCGCGCGCGCGGCGCAGCGCCTCGTCGAGGCGATCGTCGTCGCCGGCCGGCCCGCCGATCATCCACGTGTCGACGCGCGCGTTGATCACGATCGGCACACCCGCCTCGCGCGCGGCCTGTCTTGCCGCCGCGATCCGCCTGACCGCATCGTCGACCTCCCGTAGCGTCTCGTGCCGGATGCCGTCCTCGAGGTTGATGCCGGCCGCGCCTGCCTCGATCACCGCGCGGACGCTGGCGGCCACCGCCTCGGGCGAGACGCCATAGCCCGCCTCGAAGTCCACCGTGACCGGCATCGGCGTGACGCGCACGATCCGCCGCACCGCCGCCAGGATCTCGACGAGCGGTGCCTGCTCGCCGTCGGCATGGCCCAGCGACCAGGCCAGGCCGGCGCTCGTGGTGGCAATGGCATCGAAGCCCAAAGCCGCCAACATCCGGGCGCTGCCGGCGTCCCAGGCATTGGGAAGCAGCAGCACGCGGGAGCGATCGTGCAGCATCCGGAATCGCTCCGCCCGTTCCACCTGCGTGCGTGTGGCCACCTGCTGTCTCCCGGGTCGCGTCAGACGGCCGGGAGCGGCCCGCGACACCTCGCGCGCCGCTCCCGCCGCTGTCGCCGAAGCCGCAATCAGAACCGGAGCCCGCCGGGCGCCAGCGGGTTGTCGTTCATCGGGTCGTCCTTCTTCGAGGCGAGCGCCTTCGGCAGGTCGAGGCCGAGCGCCGCCGCCACCCCGGCGCCGTACGCGGGATCGCACGCATGGCAGTTGCGGACGTGGCGGAACCTGACGAACTCGGGCGCATCGCCCATGGCGCGCGCGGTGTTGCAGAAGAGCGCCTCCTGCTGCGCGGCGTCCATCAGCCGGAACAGCTTCGCCGGCTGCTCGAAGTAGTTGGAGTCGTCCTCGTGGTAGCTCCAGAAGCGGGCCTCGCCCGTCAGCCTCAGCGGCGGCTCCATGAACTCGGGCTGCGCCTGCCACTGCCCGAAGCTGTTCGGCTCGTAGTGCGGCAGGCTCCCGTAGTTGCCGTCCACCCGGCCGGTGCCGTCGCGGTGGTTGCTGTGGACGGGGCAGCGGGCGCGGTTGACCGGGATCTGCTGATAGTTGGCGCCCAGACGGTAGCGCTGCGCGTCGGCGTAGTTGAACAGCCGCGCCTGCAGCATGCGGTCGGGGCTCGCCCCGATGCCGGGCACGAGGTTGCCCGGCGCGAACGCGCTCTGCTCGACGTCGGCGAAGAAGTTCTCCGGGTTCCGGTTCAGCTCGAACTCCCCGACCTCGATCAACGGGTAGTCGCTCTTGTACCAGACCTTGGTCAGATCGAACGGGTGCAGGCGGCAGCTTTCGGCCTCCGCCTCTGGCATCACCTGCACGTACATCGTCCACTTGGGAAAGTCGCCGCGCTCGATCGCCTCGTAGAGGTCGCGCTGATGGCTCTCGCGGTCGCGGCCAATCAGGTCGGCCGCCTCGGCGTCGGTCAGGTTCCTGATGCCCTGCTGGGTGTGGAAGTGCATCTTGATCCAGAAGCGCTCGCCGGCCGCGTTCCAGAAGAGGTAGGTGTGCGAACCGAAACCGTGCATGTGGCGGTAGCTGGCCGGAATGCCGCGGTCGCTCATCACGATCGTGACCTGGTGCAGCGCCTCGGGCAGCAGCGTCCAGAAGTCCCAGTTGTAGGTGGCCGACCGCAGGTTGGTGCGCGGATCGCGCTTGACGGCCTTGTTGAGGTCGGGGAACTGGCGGGGATCGCGCAGGAAGAAGACCGGCGTGTTGTTGCCGACCATGTCCCAGTTGCCTTCCTCGGTGTAGAACTTCAGCGCGAAGCCGCGGATGTCGCGCTCGGCGTCGGCCGCGCCGCGCTCGCCGGCCACGGTCGTGAAACGTGCGAACATCTCGGTCTTCTTGCCGACCTCGCTGAAGATCCTCGCGCGCGTGTACCGCGTGATGTCGTTGGTCACCGTGAAGGTGCCGAAGGCGCCCGATCCCTTCGCGTGCATGCGCCGCTCGGGGACGATCTCGCGCACGAAGTTGGCCAGCTTCTCGTTCAGCCACACGTCCTGGGCGAGCAGCGGGCCGCGGGGGCCGGCCGTGAGGCTGTCGCGGTTGGTCGTGACCGGCGCGCCGAAATCGGTCGTCAGGTGGGTTGCGGGGCACTTCTTGGTGTCGTCGGTCATGATGAGGCGTTCTCCTCGCAGAGGGGGCAAGTCATCCGGATCGATCCATCCTACGGCACGGCCCGCGCAAGGCGAAACGCGGGCCCGCCGCCACGTGGACCGGCCCGCCGCGTCCGCCCGGCGATTACCGGGGCGCCAGCGGCGGCTGTGGCGCCACGAACGTGAGCAGCCGCGCCGGGTTGTCCACCAGGATCCGGCGTAGGGTCGCCTCGCTCACGCCCTTCGCCCTGAGCGCCGGCGCGACCATGTTCGAGATGTAGGCGTAGCCGCCGCCGCCGTTCCTCTTCAACTGGCCCTGGATGCAGACGTCGTGCGCGAGGAGGACGCGATCGGTGAGGCCGGCGTCGATCAGCGCCCTGATGTCGGCCGCCACGCGCTCGGCGCCCTGCTCGAGCGTCCCGCGGCTGCCCATGACGCCCGGCGCCTGGCCGATGAAGTCGAACTCGACGTATGCTCCGCGGTCGGTGTAGCGCTTCATCGCTTCCACGTTGCCGGTGCCGGTGTGCGCCATCGCGACGTGGTCCAGGGCGACGCCCTCCGAGGCGATGATGTCCAGCGCCCGCTGCAGCTCGGCGGGCGGCGCGAAGCTGTGGATGACGATCGGCGCGCCCGTGATCCGCGAGGCGCGCGCGCTGGCCCGCACGCTCTTGATCTCGTTCTCCGTGAGGGGGCCCCTGTCGCCGAAGGCGCCGGTGCCCACCTCGCCGATGACGCCCGATCGCACGCGCGTGCCTTGCGCGCCGACCGTGATGTCGCGCACGAGGATGGCGGTCAGATCCTCGACCGTGCGCTCGTCCATGTCGGGAGGGTGGAGGGTCTTCATGTACCAGCCCGCCCCCATCACCACGTTGAGGCCCGAGTCGTTCGAGACGCGCAGCAGCGCCTCGGGATCCCGCGTCAGCCCGAAGTTCGACAGGTCGACGATGGTGCCGCCGCCGACCTTCCTGAACTCCATGACCTCGGCGAGCGACTCCCCGTAGTCGGTGAGGCCGCCGCGTCGTTCCTTCGGCGAATCCTGGATCACGCGGATCCCGGTGGGCGGCGGCATCATCGGCGGCGGCGCCTTGAAGTCGATGAAGATGTGCTCGTGCGTCAGCGTCGGACCCAGCGTCGCCGGGTCGATCGGTCCCTTGACGGTGAGCACCTTGCCGGCGAGATTCGCTACGGCGCCCGTCCCGCCGGCGGGCTGCTCCCGCAGGCCTGTGCCGTGGCCGACGATCACGATGAGGCCC
>WBZO01000987.1_pt1 | contig 49877 bp, 44 predicted proteins | sample 5204261 | NCBI WGS metagenome assembly WBZO01 (sample SAMN12412400, study PRJNA552823) | activated sludge metagenome | isolation source: activated sludge from anammox sidestream of wastewater treatment plant... | place: USA: North Carolina | collected 2017-09
CTGTGCGGCTGGATTCCAGCGCCGCGCGACTTAGCGGCCGAAATGGAAGGCGACGCCGAACATGAAGAGGTTGGCGCGGTAGTCGGCGGTGACTTCGGTGCGGCTGAAGCTGAAGTGGGCGAAGTTGTATTTGTATTCGATGAAGGGAGCGATCTTCGGCGTGACGTAGTACTTGATGCCGGCCAACACGTTGAAGCTCGGAGCGAACGATGCTTCCGGCCTGAAATTGCCGTCGGACACGTTGCCCATGTTGAGGCCGATGCCGAGGCCGGCATAGGGCTCGACCTTGTATTGATAGCCCGTGACCCGCACGAGGGCGTTGAACGCCAGCGAATGGACCGTGAAGCTGCTGCCGGGGATCGGTCCCGAGAGGCGGAGGTTCGTATCCTGCCGGGGGAGGCTCTGGGCCTTGATATCGGGCGAGGACCGGTACATGTCCACTTCGAGGCCGAACCAGTTGAACCCGCGGTCATCGAAGTAGTGGCCGAATTTGGCGCCGTAGGCCAGGTTGTTGCTCAAGTCGAGTTTGCCGACGTCGGTGGTGTCGAGTGTCGCCAGGTTCGGTCCGATGGCGAAGGCGACATAGTTTTCGGCGTGGGCGGTAGCGGACGCGCCCCACAAGAGGGCTGACACGATCGCGGCAACGAGCCACTTCTGAACCTTCACCACGCCCATCCTCCTCCGGAATCACTGTTCTGAACGTCTTACGGTCGCTACTGTAACGGGCTTGGTTCGGACTGGCAAGAGAGAAGTGTGTCTCAAGATCCGCTGCAGGTCGACTCGCCGCGATGCAAGAGGGTCGGACGCAAACAGAATCCACGCCAGGGCGATTCATCCCACGACCAGTTCAACAGCAGGTATTCGGTGTGGGTCAGGCGATCCTGCATGATGCGGCCGAACCCGCCCAGGCGGAGAGACAATCCGGCGGGCAGCGGCACATACTTCAGCAAGCCGAACTCGGTGAAGTGTCCTGCGTAGTAGGCGGGATCGCCCTGTTCGTTGACGAACCCCTCGCCGCGCCACAGGGTGACGTAGGGGCGCCAGCCGTCCAGATTCACTCCGGCGGTCAGCTGATACCCGCGTCCCCGCACGATGGGCGAGCCCGCCTGCGTGGGTTCGTTTTGGCTCGTGAGGTAGAGCGCCATCACGTCGACCTCGCGAAACCAGGACAGGCCGGGCCAGTACCGGCTGGGTTGGAAGGTGAATTGCGGCCCCACGGCGGTGAGGAAATTGTTCGAGGCCGGCCGGTCCCGCGGCAGCCCGACGCCGAAGAACGTCCGCGATTCGGAATACTGGGCGCCGCCGCTGTGGATCCAATAGACCTGGCCGTTGAAGGAGAACCAACCGGCTTTCACGCGGCCCGAATAGCCCACGTCGAACCGCTCCGCCTTCTGGAAGGTTTCGAGTTGATACCAGTTGATGAACAGGTCCTGTTGGTAATGCTCGCGGTCCACCAGCAGCTGGAAGCCCTGCTCGACGGGGCGCGAGAAGAGCCGGGCGTCGTCGAACAACGCGTCCACGAAGGGGTGGTTCCGCTTGATGGTACCGGCCACGAGCGAGACGGCGGGCCACAGTTCGTATTCCGCCGAGAGAATCGGCTGCACCGTGTGAAACCGCTGGGTATCCGCGACCGGGAGGCCCGCGAAGAAGCCGATGTCCAGGTTCAATCGCCGTGACGGGCTGTAGCGCAAGACGGGCGCGAGGTATTGTCCCGCGAAGGTGCTGTTCGAGACCGGTCGCCCACCCACTTGGTCGAGGCCGGAATAATTGATGTGGTAGACGTACGTGAGCGCATCGAGCTTGGCCGTGAAGCGTGGCTCTTCCGCTGCGGCTGTTTCCTGAACCGACCGTGGCGTGCTCGCCGGGAAGAGGTCGCGGAAGAAGCGCCCATCGGCCGTGTCCCAATTCCAATTGAAGAGCAGGTATTGCTGGTTTACCCACTTGAAGGTGTCGCGGTTCTGATAGGTGATGCCGTCCTCCGTGAAGAAGGCCCTGATCCGCCTGGCCTGCATGCCGAACTCGATCGAAGCGGAGGGGCCGAGCACGAAGATCTTCGATAGGCTGAACTCGGGGAAGTTGCTCGCTGCATATTCCGGATCGCCCTGTTGGCTCAAGAACTGCCGCCCTCGCCAGAAGGAAACCGACGGCCGCCAACCGGCCAGGTCGAGCCAGACGCTCAATTCATAGCCCCGTCCGCGGACGGTCGGGCCGCCGTGCAGCGGCTCGTTGAGCGAATTCAGGTAGGTGGCGCGAACGCCCAGCTGTCTCCACCAGGCCAAGGCCGGAAAATAGGTCGAGGGTTCGAGGACCAGCTCCGGGCCCACGGCGGTCACGAGGGTCTCAGCCGTGTTGAAGGAACGATCCAGCTTCAGCAGCGCCTGGCCGTTGTGGACCCAATGGGCTTGGCCGTTGACGCGGAAGGGCCCGGCCAGGAGCTGGCCCGCGTAGCCCACATCGTAGCGGTTGGTGGAGGAGCCTCGAAACGCCTGCTCCCAGTTGATGAACAGATCCTGCCGGTAATGCTTGCTGTTGACCTTCATCTGCGCGCCCTGTTCCAGCGGGCGGACGAAGCGGTTAGCGTTGTCGAAGACCGCGTCGTGAAAATCGCGGTGGGGGCCCGCCAGCGTGCCGAGAATGGCTGTGACTTCGTTGCTCGGTTGGTATTGCAGACGCACGATGGGGCGCAGCTGCGAAATCTCGGTGTCGTGCCCGAATGGCATATTGGCGAAGAGGCCGAGGTCCAGCGTGAGCGAGGGGAGCAGGCGTTTCTGAACGTACAGGTTCACCAGGTTGCCCATGAGCGTGGTGTCGCGTCCCAGGCCGTTAGTGAAGGTATTGTCTTCCAGGCCCTGTTTTTCCAGGTTGAGCAGGAAGGTCGTGGTTTCGAGTCTCAGGTCGAGCACATGCTCGGGCGGCGGCGATGAGGGAGGGGCTTCCGCGGAGGCCGCGCCCGCCGGGAGGCCCGGCTGCAGGCACCCGAACAGGACGAGGCCCAGCCGCCATGTGACAAGAATGGACTGCCGCACAATGGGAGCCGATCATAAGAGCGCCTGAGGCGATCCGTCAACGACGAAGCAGGGAGGATGCTGCCTTGACTTGGAGGCGGTAAAGGCGCAATCGTGGGCGTTCGTGACCAAGGGTACCGGACATGGCAGGGGAACGGCGGACGGAGCAGGCAGAGCGGAGCGGGCAGGGCATCGGCCTCGGCATGGCCCTGTCGACGCTCACCGCGATGCAGCTGCTCCTGTCGTTCGGCATCCAGTGGTATACGATCGCCCGTTTGGGGTCGGGGCCGGAAACCGACGCCCTCTATGCGGGCGCCACCCTGCTGCAGTTGTTCGTCGTGGCAGTGATGGATCCTCTGTCCTGCGTGCTGGTGCCGCTGTTGTCGGCCAGGCATGAAGCCGACCGTCGTGGGGTGGTCCGGCCGCTCGTCCTGGGGATCACAGCACTCTCCGCTCTGCTGATGCTCGTGATCGTCGTCGCCGCGCCGCTGTTGGTCTCGCTGCTCGTGCCGGGGTTCTCGGAACAGACGCGCACCCTGACCGTCGAGTTGACGCGCATTCAGCTGGTGGGCCTGATCGGCGCCGCCTCCTTCACCGTGCTGGCCGCGCTCTCCCATGCAGGCAATCGTTTTCTCTGGCCGGCCGGTTCGTTGGTGCTCAGTTCGTTGGTAGGCTGGGGCCTGCTGGTACTTGGCCTTCAGCAAGTCGGCGTCAGGTTGGCCGCCTGGGTCCAGGTGTTCTTGTGGTGTGGTCCGGCGCTGTTGCTGGTGAAGGGCTTGGCGGCAGGGCCATCTGAGTCGCGTTCCCTCGATTCGTCGTTGTGGCGTGAATTGTGGGCAAGGCTGCGGCCGCTGCTGTTCAGTGCCGCCTATGTCCGTACCGGGTTCGTGGTCGATCGGTTCCTCACCTCGTTCCTCGCGGCAGGTAGCCTGGTGCTGTTCGACCTTACCTGGCGAGTTTTGGCTGCGCTGGTGCGCATCTTCAACCAAGGCGTGGTGACCCCGGTGGTGCCGACCCTGTCGGCCTTGGCCGGGCGCGGTGCGTGGAGTGAGTTTGCACGGCTCTGCCGTACGCGCCTCTGGTGGATGGGCACAGCTGGACTGACCGCATTGGCGACATTGCTGAGCGCAGTGACTCTCGCGCAGTCTTTTGATCTGTGGAGCGAGACCCTCGCGACGTTCAGGACCCTGCTGCTCGCCGGTTCCGGCGTGTTGCTGTTCGGCGGCATCAACCATCTGTTGGTGAACGCCTTTTATGCCGAGGGCGAAACCGGCCTTCCGGCGCGGGTGGAGATCCTGACGGCTACCGGAGGCTTGGCGCTTAAGGGGCTGGGGTTTCTCGCTGGTGGGCTCATCGGCCTGGCCGCGGCGATCAGCCTCCAGTACGTCTTGTCCAGCCTGTTCTTGGGGGCGGCCCTCGCGCGACGGGTGGCAGCCCGGCTGCGGGCGAATGAGGCCGGGTCGGTGCCAGGCCTCTTAGTGGCCGGTTCGTCGGGTCGAACGTCGTAATGGTCAAGTCCGGTGAACGCCCGCGGCGATGGACTTTGGCGCTCGCGTCGGCGGCGCTGTCGCTGACCCTGCTGCTGTTGTTGCTGGAGCTGTTGTTCCGCTGGTTGCCGGTGAACGAGGGACTCCGTGGCCTCTCGGTGGACGAGCAGAATCCGGTCTTCAGGTTCACGCCCCACCGCGAATCGGTCTATTCGCGCGGCTGGAACTTCTCGATCGTGAACCGCGTCCGGACCAACAACTACGGGTTCGTGAATGATCACGACTACGATCCGGCGGCCAAGACACCGCTGTTGGCCGTCATCGGAGACAGTTTCGTGGAGGCGGTGATGGTGCCCTTCCCCCAGACTGGCGTGGCGAGGCTGAGCCAAGCGGTGGGAGCTGGCGGTCGTGTATACGGCTTTGGTACGTCCGGCTCGTCGCTCGCCCAATACCTGGCCTATGCTCGGTACGTGCGAGACACCTTTCATCCCGACGGGTTGGTGGTGGTGATTGTCGGCAATGATTTCGACGAAAGCCTGCGTAAGTACAAGCGCGAGCCGGGGCTACATTACTTCGCCGAACAGGCTAATGGCAGCCTGGAGTTGATTCGCCTTGATCGCCCGGTGCCCTGGTGGCGGGATCTCTTGGCCGGGTCATCGCTCGGGATGTACCTCTACGTGAACTTGGAGATTCGCGAGGTCTGGAAGCGGTTCGCCTACCGGCCCGGACAGTCGGCGCTGAGCGCGCCGCGTTTTATCGGCAACACGGCGGCGGAGGCCACGCCGGAGCGGGTGGCCGATTCCGATCGCGCGGTCGAAGCCTTTTTAGGACGGCTGCCGGAATGGTCAGGGCTGGCACCGTCACGCATCGTGCTGGTGCTGGATGGGATCAGGCCGGAACTCTACGAACCCGCAGTGTTGACCGCGGCGGAGGACAGTTATGCGGCCGTGATGCGCCGACATTTGATGACGCAGGCGACCGCGAAAGGTTTCGAGGTCATCGACCTTCAGCCTCGGTTCATGGCCGACTACGCGCAACGGCATCAACGGTTCGAATTTCCCGATGACAACCATTGGAACGGGGAGGGCCATGCCGTCTTCGCCCGAGCCGTGGAACAGTCGGCCGTCTATCGCACGTTGTTCGGACAGGTTCGATAACGATGGAATCGCAGGTGCACTGATGACGGTGATGGCGACAGTGACCGATCTGCGGCAGGATGAAGGCCGAGCAGCCTGTGCGTCGGTCTCGGCGCTACGGGTGCTCTACCTGTTTCCCGGCCGACCGGAGGGCTCGGCCATGATTTTTGCCAAGAAGCAGGTCGAGGCGATGGGGACGTTGGGGGTGGCCGCGGAGGCCTTTTGCCTGGAGTCGCGCACGGATCTCTCCGGGTTGCGACGCGATGCGAGCCGGCTGCGGGACGTGATTGCCTCGTTTCGCCCCGACCTGCTCCATGCGCAATACGGCACCATGACGGCTTTCTTCGCGACTGTGGCGGCGAACGTGCCGATGGTCGTGACCTTTCGCGGGAGCGACCTGAATCCCGCGCCGAGTGATCCCTGGCTGCGCTCGCTCGCCGGGCGGCTGCTTTCGCACCTGGCTGCAAGGCGGGCAGCGGGCCTCATCTGCGTCAGCGAACAACTGAAGCGGCGTCTCTGGTGGGGACGGGAGCGTGCGCTGGTCTTGCCTTCGGGTGTGGACATCGAGCTGTTCCAGCCGCACCCGCAGGCGGAGGCGAGGCGGGAACTGGGTTGGAGCCAGGAGGAGCGGATCGTGCTGTTCAATGCGGGGCTCTCTCCGATGGTGAAGCGTGAGGACCTCGCGCAGGCGGCGGTGCTCGAAGCAGAGCGCCTGTGCGGTCGGATCACCGTCGTGCGGCTGGATGGGTTCGTTCCCCAGCGCCGGGTGGTTGCCATGATGAACGGCGCGGACTGTCTGCTGCTCACCAGCGATTGGGAGGGGTCGCCGACCATCGTGCAAGAGGCTCTGGCCTGCAACCTTCCCGTTGTGTCGGTCGATGTGGGCGATGTGCGGGAGCGGCTGCTGGGAGTGACGCCGTCCGTTATCGCGGAGCGGAGCCCCTCGGCGCTGGCGCAGGGACTGTGCGAAGTGCTCAGGCGGCGGTCTCGTTCCAACGGCCGGACGGCGGCGATGCCGGTGGCGCAGGTGCGCATCGCGGAGCAGACGGTGGCCTTGTATCGAGAGGTGTTGACCCGGCTGGTGAGAGGCGGGGCGGCATGTTGATCCTCGGCATCAATGAGGGCATCGAGGCTTCCGTCGTATTGTGCCGGGACGGAAGGGTGATCTATGCGATTCAGGAGGAACGGCTCACGCGCGAGAAGGGCATGATCGGCTTTCCGACGCAGGCGCTGCTGTCTTGCGTGAAACAGTTCGGGTTGGATGCGCGCAGCCTCGACCGCGTGTGCTTCAGTAATTTGAACAGTCCGGCTGCGGAGACGCGTGACGCCTTGCTGCGGCATTACGCGGGCCGGTCGCGAACGACCTTGGACCTGCTGAGGGCCGGAGCCTGGGCGGATGCCGTGACGAGGCTGGTCGGCAGGCTGCCCGGTCCGATCCAGGAACAGGTGAGGAGCCGGCAGGTGGCGCGGCGGACCGCCCGGACGAATCCGGCAGTCGAACGGGAGCTGGCGCGTTGCGGCCTGGACGGCGTACCGGTCAGCCGATTCCATCACCATGCCAACCATGCGGCCTCTGCCTATTACGCCCTCCGGAAAAACTGGGAAGAGCCGCATCTGGTGCTGACGCTGGACGGCGGCGGCGACGATGCCTGTGCCCATGTGTATCTGGCTGAACAGGGAACGATGCGCCTCCTGGCCGCCACGCCGACCGGCCATTCGTTGGGCAACCTCTATGCGTCGGTGACGTACCTGCTGGGCATGCGTCCACACGAACATGAATACAAAGTGATGGGGTTGGCTCCCTATGCCGACGAGGAGCGTGGGCGCGAGGCGGCGGATATCTTTGCCCGGTATCTGGATTTGGATCCTGGGAATCCCTTGCGATTCAGGCGCCGCGTGCCTGAACGGACCGGCTCGATCCTGCCGCGGCTGATGCATGACTTGCGTGCCGTTCGATTCGATGTGGTCGCCGCTGGGTTGCAACGGTTCACCGAGGATCTGCTCTGCCGCTGGGTCGCGGCTGCCATGGAACGGACCGGGGTGCGCAAGGTGCTGGCCGCTGGCGGCGTCTTCATGAACGTGAAGGCCAACCAGCGCATCGCTGCGCTGCCGGCTCTCGATTACTTCGATGTATTCCCTTCCTGTGGCGATGAAACGCTGCCGTTCGGCGCGGTCTGGCAATGTCATGTGCAATGGGGCGGGGCGATCACCAACATTCGCTTCGACGATCTGTATCTGGGGCCGGAGGCTGGGCTCGACCTTGCGGAGGCGCGGGCGAAGTACGGCGAGGACATCGAGATGGAGGCCCTCGACGAGCCTGAGGTCAGAACGGCGAAGTTATTGGCGGAGGGCCACATTGTGGCGCGCTGCGCAGGCCGGATGGAGTTCGGCGCGCGGGCCTTGGGGAACCGATCCATCCTGGCCGATCCGAGCCGGCCAGCCGTGGTGGCCCACATCAACCGGATGATTAAGCAGCGTGACTTCTGGATGCCCTTTGCGCCGGCGGTCCTGGGCGAACGAGCCGAGGACTATGTCCGTGTACCCACTTCCCTGCCGAAGCCGAGGCTCAGCCCGCACATGATGCATGCGTTCGACAGCACGGAGCGCCGGGCGGACTTGGCGGCCGCCGTCCATTCCGCCGACCAGACGGCGCGGATGCAGACGGTGTGGAAGGACCTCAACCCATCGTTTTACGCCCTCATCGAGGCCTTTGGGCGCAAGACCGGCCGGTATGTGCTGTTGAACACCTCGTTCAACCTGCATGGCTCCCCGATCGTGACCGGCGCCTGCGATGCGGTGGAGGTGTTGCTGCGCTCGGGGCTGGAGTATCTGGTCGTGGATCGCTGGCTCATCAGGAAACGGGCCCGTTCATCCTAGAGGTCGGCATGGAGTTTTACCTGTTGCTCATCGTTGCCGCCGCCGCCGTCGCCGCCTTGGGTGCGTTGCTTTACCGGCGCACCGGCAGCCTTTCGTTTCCGCTGGGCATTCTGTTCCTCTATTTCTGGTCGCTGCACGGCGGTTGGGCGATCGTGGCCGACGGGTTGGGCGCGGACGAGGTGACGTCCCATCAGTACCTCTATGGGAAGGTCTTTCCGATCGAATTGAACGAGCCCTATCTTTGGACCCTGCTCCTGTATGCGGCCTTTGTCCTGGTGATCGAGCTGACGTTGCTGGCGGGGGTGGCAAGCGCACCGTCGAGGGAGGAACCGGTGCGGCCGGCACTCTGGATTTCGCACGCGCGAATGCTGGTGATTGCGGCGCTCGCCGCGGTCGGCAGCTTCTTGATCGTGAAGGACCAGTTGGCGACGGCCATGTTGCTGGGAAAATCGGGGTATGCGGCCACGCGTGGAGGGCTGGGCGAAATGGTGCCGCTCTTCACGCTCCATCAAGTGCTGAATCGCGTGGCGTTGTTTTCGCTGGCCGTCGGCGCGGCGGTCTGGCTGACGGGCCGTGACGGTCGCTGGCTCACGGGCGAGGCCTCACTTGCGACAGGCCTCGGCTACCTGATTCTGTTCGGCGGGATGTTTCTCTACGTGACGATCCTGGGCAACAAGAACGAACTCTTCTCAGGTTTGATCCTCGGCGGGCTGTTCTACCTGGCCAATGCCAAGGCCTTGCGATGGGGCGTCGCGACGGTGGGCGGGGGGCTGTTGTTTGTCGGCATCGCCCTGGTGGATTTTTTGCGCGCCTTTCCCATCATGGACCTGTGGGAGGGGATCGACTGGTGGGAAGCGACGCAGTGGGTGCCCGAGATCCGCGCCAGCAACGAGGCCTTCGGCGCGCACATGTCCCTGTACGGAGTGCTGGCGTTTCATTCGCCGTTCACCTACGGGTCGAGTCTGATGTCCCTTGCCGCCTCGGTGGTCCCGCGCATTTTCTGGCCGGACCGGCCGGGCGACATCTATTCGCACTATGCCGCCACGGTCGGTATCCCCGAAGGGGTGGGGGAGCAGGGGTTCAGCATCCACCACGCGACCGGCTGGTACTTGAATTTCGGGCTGCCGGGGTTGCTGGTCGGCGCGGTCTGTTGGGGCTGGGTCTGGAGCCGTTGTTTCAATGCGTATGTGGCGGTCACTTATGGGCGCCCGTTGCGGTCGCGTTGGCAATATGTGTTCGGGGTCCTCGCACCCTGGGGATTCGTGGCCTATATCCCTCCGCTCATCCGGGCGGGGCTCGAAGGGTACAAGGGGTTGGTGATCGAGGCACTCCTGATTCCGACGCTGGTCGTCATGGCGGCGTCCTATCGACCCGGCCTGTTCGTGCGATTGTTCGTTCCCTTGCCGCCGCCGGTCGAAGGCCGAGCGTCAGCCCCGAAGCCGATACGATGACAGCAGACACACCACAACCTTTCGTGACCGTGCTCGTGCCCTGCCGCAATGAGGCGGGGTTCATCGAGCGTTGTCTCACGTCGGTGCTGGAGAACGGCTATCCGCTCGATCGGCTGGAACTGGTGGTGATCGATGGGATGAGCGATGACGGCACGCGCGCGATCCTGCAGCGGATGGCGGGTCCGCATGCTGCTCTTCGCCTGATCGACAATCCAGGCAAGACGACGCCCAAGGCGATGAATCTGGGCATCCGCGCCGCGCAGGGCGATCCGATCCTGCGGGTGGATGCCCATGCCTGCCTGGAGCCGGGATACATCCGTCGCTGCGTGGAGGCGTTGGAGGAGTCCGGCGCCGACGTGGTCTGCGGCGTCATGGAGACGGTGCCGGCATCCGGCGGCTGGATGGGGGCGGCGATTGCGTCGGCGCTCGGGCATCCCTTCGGGGTCGGCAATTCGTATTTTCGTATCCATGTAGCTGCACCGATGTGGGTGGACACGGTGTTCTGCGGCTGTTATCGGCGATCGGCCTTCGAGCGAGTGATCGGTTCTAGGCGGACCGGTGAACAGGTGCCGACCGGACCCTTCAACGAGGAGCTGATGCGAGGGCAGGATATGGACTTCAGCCTGCGGCTTCGCAAGGCCGGCGGCCGCATGCTCTTGGTGCCGGAAATCCGGAGCCTCTATTTTGCCCGCTCTACGCTGCGTTCCTTTTGGCGGCAGAATTGGAACAACGGGGTCTGGGCGATCCTGCCCTTCGCCTACAGCGAGGGCATGCCCATCACGCTTCGGCATCTGATCCCGCTCCTGTTCGTGACGGCGCTGCTGGCGACCACGTTGCTCGGTCTGGTGGGAGAGGTCTGGCGGTGGGGGACGGTGGTGATCCTGAACGCTTATGGTGTGGTGAGCCTGGCGGTCTCGCTGCGGGTGGCCCTGAGGGAACGGTCCGTCTCCCGTCTCTTCGTCATGCCGTTGGTGTTTGCGACCTTGCATGTGGGGTATGGGCTGGGATCGCTGTGGGGACTCGCGCGTCTCGTGGGGCTGCCGTCGTTCTGGAAGCGGCTGAAGGTCGGGAGTAACGGATCCGTCTCGGCCGTGGAGTCCTGAGGTTGTCGGGGAAAGGAAGGCATTCTTGTTGAAGCGCTGGTTCGATGTGGTCTTGGCCTCCTGGGCCCTGGTGTTCCTGAGTCCCCTGTTGCTGGCGGTGGCGCTGGCCATCAAGCTGGGAGACGGTGGAAGTGTGTTCTACCGCGGGCGCCGCATCGGACTGGAGGGGCAGCCTTTCGGCATGTTCAAGTTCCGCACGATGGTGGAGCGGGCTGAGACCCTGGGCGGTCCTTCGACGGCGGCCGACGATCCACGCGTGACGCCGATCGGGCGTTGGCTCCGGCGCCACAAGCTGGACGAACTGCCGCAGTTGATCAATGTGTGCCGCGGTGAGATGAGTCTGGTCGGGCCGCGACCGGAAGTGCCGCAGTACGTCGCGCTGTATTCGGACGAGGAGCGGGCGATCCTCTCAGTCCGCCCTGGGTTGACGGACTGGGCGAGCTTGTGGAATATCGATGAAGGTGCCTTGCTCGTCGGGAGCCCCGATCCGGAACGGACCTATCTGGAGTTGATCCGGCCTGAGAAGATTCGCCTGCAGTTGGAATATGTCCGACAGCGCAGTTTCATGACGGACCTGCAGATTTTATGGTCTACGTTGGCGGCGCTGGTCGGACGGCGGAGGGCGAGCCTGCCGCTTTCGGCAGCGGTGAAAGGATAAACGGTGAACAGCTCCATGCAGGCAGGAAACGAAACGTTGCGGCCTTCGCTCTGGCGGATGATGTCGCTGATTCGCGCCGTGGAGGAGCGCATCGGCGACTTGGTCGCGGCCAAGGAAATCAAGACGCCCTGTCACCTCTCCATCGGTCAAGAAGCCATCGCGGCAGGTGTCTGCGCGGCGTTGGACCGTGAAGATACGGTGTGGGGCGGCCACCGCTCGCACGGGCATTATCTGGCCAAGGGCGGAGACCTCCCGGCGATGATGGCGGAGATTTTCGGCAAGGTGACGGGCTGCAGCAAGGGTCGCGGTGGCTCCATGCACCTGGCGGCGCCGACGGTCGGTCTGTTCGGCACGGTGCCCTTGGTCGGGGCCACGATTCCCCTGGCGGTCGGCGCGGGGTTGGCATCGCGGCTGCGCCGGGACCATCAGGTGGCCGTCGCCTTTTTCGGCGACGGCGCGACGGAGGAGGGCCATTGCGCTGAGTCGCTCAATCTGGCGGCCTTCTACCACCTGCCGGTGCTCTTCGTCTGCGAGAATAATTTCTACTCGACGCACATGGCGTTGAAGGAACGGCGACTAAAGGACAACCTTGCGGAGATGGCCCAGCCCTACGGCATTCCCGGCCTGTGCATCGATGGGAACGATGCCTGCGCCGTCTTCGAGGCGGCGCGAACGGCCGTGACACGGGCGCGGGCCGGTGAGGGCCCGACGTTCCTGGAATGCCGAACCTATCGGTGGCGCGGCCACGTCGGGCCCGCGTGGGATTTGGAGGTCGGCGCACATCGGCGGGCCGAACTCGACGAATGGTTACCGAAGGATCCCATCGCGCGGCTGACGCGGGTGTTGCTGGAAGAAGGCCGCTCCGAGCAGGAGTTGGCGGGGTGGTGCGCTGCCATCCAGCGCGAGGTCGAGGCCGCCGTCGACTTTGCACGCACGTCCCCTCTGCCGGACGACAGCGATCTTTTCAGACATATCTATGCCACGCGACGATAGAAAGGACTCCATGCGTCGACGCACCTATGCCCAGGCGATTCGAGAGGCGCACGCCGATCTGCTGCGGCAGGACCCGCGTGTATTCGTCTGCGGCCAAGGGGTGTGGAATCCCTGGTACGCCGGGACGAGTTTGCAGGATTTGGACAAGGAGTTCGGGCGTGAGCGGGTGTTCGATTGTCCGGTCTCCGAGAATGCGACGACCGGAGCCGCCATCGGCGCGGCCATTGTCGGCATGCGCCCGATCGTGTTCCATGCACGGATGGATTTCATGTTGCTCGCGGTGGATCCCATCGTGAACCAGGCGGCGAATTGGTCCTACCTGTTCGGCGGGCAGGTGAACGTGCCGGTCGTCATCCGGTCAGTGATCAATCGAGGGGGCGAGCAGGGCGCGCAACATTCGCAAGCCTTGCAGGCCCTGTTTGCGCATGTGCCCGGCTTGAAGGTCGTGATGCCGGCCACGCCCCATGACGCCAAGGGGCTGCTCATCGCGGCGGTGCGTGACGGCAACCCGGTGCTCTACATCGACGACCGGTGGCTATACGAACAGGAAGGAGACGTGCCCGAGGGCCTCTATGAAGTGCCGATCGGGGCGGCGGCGATCCGACGGCCTGGGAAGGATGTGACGCTGGTCGCGACTTCGTACATGGCGGCGGAGGCGGCCAAGGCCGTGGAGCAGCTGGCGGAACGGGACATCGACGTGGAATTGATCGATCTGCGCACCATCAAACCATGGGACCGGAACCTGCTGTATTCGTCCGTGGGCAAGACCGGCCGCCTCGTCATTGCCGATGCGGCCTGGATGAGCGGAGGCATCGCGGCCGACATTGCGGCGTCGGTCGCCGGCGACCTGTTCCATGCGCTCAAGGCCCCGATCGGCCGCGTGTGCCTGCCTGACGTGCCGGCGCCCACCTCCGCTCCATTGGAACGGGCCTACTATGTCGGGGCCGAGGACATCGTCGCGACTGTGGAGAAGGTGCTGCTGTAAGGCGGTCCCATTGCACCCTATGGCCTATTCCGTTCCCTTCATCGACCCCCGCGGACATTACGCCAAGCTCAAGCCGGAGATCGACCGCGCCATCACCGAGTGTTTGGCCAACGGCGATTTGGTCAATCGGCGGCAGCTGAAGGACTTTGAAGCCCACCTGGCGGACTTCGTGGGGGTCAAATATGCCGTGGGCGTGAACAGCGGCTACCACGCGTTGTATTTTGCGCTGCTGGGGGCCGGGGTCGGTCCCGGCGACGAGGTCATCACGGTCGCCCACACCTTCGTCGCGACCGTGTCGGCCATCGTCCATTGCGGCGCGCAGCCAGTGTTGATCGACGTGGGGTCTGACTACAACATGAACGTCGACCTGCTCGAACGAGCCATCACTCCCAAGACGAAGGCCCTGCTGCCGGTCCATCTCAACGGCCGCGTCTGCGACATGGAGCGAATCCTCGCAGTGGCGGACAAGCATGGGTTGGCGGTGATCGAGGACGCGGCTCAGGCCCTCGGGGCGACGTTCGACGGTAAGCGGGCGGGCAGCCAGGGCCGGGCCGGTTGTTTTAGCTTTTATCCGTTCAAGGTTCTGGGCGGGTTCGGGGACGGCGGGGCCATCACGACCGACGACCCAGACCTGGCGCGGATGGCTACACTCCTGCGCTACAACGGCGAGGATCGGGACACGGGCGAATACCATTACCACGGGCAGACCGCGTTGCTTGATAATGTACAGGCCGCCGTGTTGGACGTGAAGTTGCGGTACCTGCCTGAGTGGATCGCGCATCGGCGGCACATTGCCGACCTCTATCGCCAAGGTCTGTCCGGCATCCCGTCGCTTCGCCTGCCGCATTTCGACCAGAGCCGGCAACTCGACATCTACCAAAACTATGTCGTGCGCACGAACGTACGTGACCGATTGCGGGCCTATTTGAGGGACCAGGGCGTCGAAACCTTGGTCCACTGGCCGAAACCCATGTGGGAACACCGAGGGCTGGGGCTGGCAGCCCCGGATGTCCCCGAAACCTCGGCCATCTGCCGGGAAGTGCTTTCCCTTCCCATGAGCGCGGAGACCACGGAGCAACAGGTGGACGCGACTGTCGCCTGCCTGCGTTCATTCTTCTCCTCGCACGCGTGAGCGGATCGAATTACAGTGCCGTCACGGAAAAGCCGGGAGACCGGGTCACGCGCGAAGCGTTGGCGATGGTCTATACCCGGTACCGCTTCGCCCTGGACTACTGCCGTGGTAAACGGGTGTTGGAGGTGGCCTGCGGGGAAGGGGTCGGCCTGGAGTACCTCGCGAGGCAGGCTGACCAGGTGGTCGGCGGCGACCTGACCTGGGACTTGCTCGTGCGCGCCCGGCGTTCGGGCACCCTCCGGCGCTCCCTGGTTCAGTTAGATGCCGACGCCTTGCCCTTCCATGCAGCCTCACAGGATGTGATCCTCTGTTACGAAGCCGTGTACTATTTCGAGCGGCCCTTGCAGATGCTCCAGGATTGTCGGCGCGTGTTGGCGCCGAACGGGCTGCTGATCCTCTGCAGCGTGAACCCGGAATGGAGCGACTTCAACCCCAGCCCCCAGAGCCGCCAGTACCTGTCGGCCGGGCGGTTGGCCTCGTTGGCGGAAGCGGCCGGTTTTCGAACAGAACTGCTGGGGGCCTTTTCGACCGAGAGCCCAGGCCCGAAAGCGACAATGGTGTCCTGGCTCAAGCGGACGGCCGTGGCCCTGCATCTGATTCCTTCCACCATGCGCGGGAAACGGTTGCTGAAACGATTGTTCCTGGGCGAATTGGTCTCCTTCCCCTCCGCGGTCGAGGACGGACTCGCACCCTATTGTCCGCCGGTTTCGATCGACTCCCGCCGGCCCGTCACCGACTACAAAGTCTTGTTTGCCCTCTGCCGCCCCCGCTGATGAACCAGGCCTAGGCTCGCTCCCTGGTGACCCCTAGGGCTGGATTCGCCGGTTCGAGACAAGGTATCTTCACACCATCATGCTCGCGTTGTTCGGTAGACCATTGACGACGGGCCAGCGGCGATTCCTGCTGTTCGTCACCCATCTTGGGCTCGCGGCCCTGTCCAATTGGTTGGCTTTCGTGCTGCGGTTCGACGAGGACATTCCTGCCGAGCAATGGAATCTCCTCGTAACCTGGTTGCCGTGGTTGTTGGTGATCCGTGCCCTCGCCTTCTATCGGTTCCGACTCTATGACGGGCTGTGGCGCTACACAAGCTTGTGGGACATACGGAACCTGGTCCTCGGCATCGCGGCCAGCACGGCGGTTTTTGCGGGGGTGGTCCGGTTCGGGTTGGGCATCGCGGCCTATCCGGCATCGGTGTTCGTGGTCGACGCGCTGGTGCTCCTCTGCCTGCAAACCGGTATGCGCGTGGCGCCTCGCGTGATGCGGGAGTTTCCCTGGATCGGCAAGGGTCGGAATCGGGTACTGGTCGTGGGTGCGGGCGACGCGGGCGCGATGATCGTACGCGAGATGCGGAACAGCCCGTCCTACGGTTATTGCCCCATCGGGTTCATCGACGACAACCCCGCCAAGATCGGCCATCACATCCATGGCGTGCCGGTCTTGGGAACCAGGGCCGACCTCCCGCGCATCCTCGCCGAGGAAGAACCGACCAGCGTCCTCGTCGCCATGCCCAGCGTCGCCCCCGCGACGGTACGCGCAGTGGTGCAGGCCTTGGAACCGTTCCGTCTGCCCATTCAGACGCTGCCCAATCTGCGCGACCTGCTCCGTTGCCACGTGGAGGTCAGCCAGATTCGCAACCTCTCCATCGAAGATCTGTTGGATCGGGCCCCCGTGGATCTGGATCCGGAACCGCTCCAGCAGTCGGTGCAGGGGCAACGGGTGCTGGTAACCGGCGCGGGCGGGTCAATCGGCGCCGAACTCTGTCGGCAGGTGGCGCGCCTGTCTCCCTCCGTCCTGGTGTTGCTCGATCGATATGAAAACGGCCTGTTTGCCGTCGCGCGCGAACTTCGGGCGGCGGGCCATGATGTCGTCGTGCCTGTCGTCGGCGACATCACAGACATGGGCCAGATGAGTTGGCTGTTCGCCGAGTACGGCCCGACCCTGGTCTTCCACGCCGCGGCGCATAAACATGTGTCGCTGATGGAGGTCAACCCCTGTGAAGCGGTCCGCAACAATGTGACCGGCACCAGGATCGTGGCAGAGGCGGCCCACCGGCATGGGGTCGAGCGTTTCATCCTCATCTCCACCGACAAGGCCGTGAATCCGGTAAGCGTCATGGGCGCCAGCAAGGCGGTGGCGGAACTGCTGCTGCAGGAGTTGAGCCGTTCGTCGCAGACCATTTTCGCCAGCGTGCGCTTCGGCAATGTCTTGGGCAGCAACGGCAGCGCCCTTCCGCTGTTCCTGGAGCAGATTCGAGTCGGTGGCCCTGTGACGATCACCGATCCCGGCATGCGCCGGTACTTCATGTTGATCGGGGAGGCGGTGCACCTCGTGTTGCATGCGGCGCGGTTGGCGCGGGGCGGCGAGGTCTTCGTCCTCGACATGGGCGAACAGATCAGCGTGGTGGACATGGCGCGCAACCTGATTCGACTCTCGGGATTCGTCCCCGACCGCGAGATTGCCCTGACCTTTCTCGGACGGAGACCGGGCGAGAAATTGGTCGAAGAGCTGGTGGGCCAAGCCGAGCGGCTGGAGGCCACGGCCGTGCCGAAAGTGCTCTGTGTGCGGTTGGCCCGCGCGCCTGATGCCTCCCTCCTGCCCGCCCTCTTGGCTCGGCTCGAACAGGCGGCTGCGGAGGGGACCGTGGCGGACCTGCTGGCAACGCTCTGCCATATCCTCCCCTCCTACCATCCGTCGGATTCCGCTTCCGGTCGCCATGGCCTGCCGGCGGGGAGCGGCAACCAGCCTGATAGTACCGGCGAATCCGCTGCTCCCCGCATGCTTGCCGCCGGCCTGTCCCCAACCGGTTCGCCCGGACAGGGGTAACGGCTGGTGTGCCGTCCGAGCCCGTCGGCCCTTGTCTGTTCCTGTGTCCTCGTCTGCTGGTTGCTGTGGGGCGGCGCCGCCCTCGCCTCCAGCAACCTTCCCCTCCATCATTGGGCCTATGAGGCGATCGAACGGTTGATCGCGCTGAACGTCATCGACCGTGCCTTGATCGGCGCCAAGCCCTACAGCCGGAGGCAGGCGGCGGAGTATGTGGCCCGTGCGATCGAACGCGTGCGTGCCGATCAGGTGGCGATCGACGGTCGCGAGGCGGTCGCGGAACCCCTGCTCGAACGGTTGGCGGTGGAATTTCGGCCCGAACTGATCAGATTGGGTGTCGTGCGGGGCCGGGGCTTGGAAGGGCGTGAAACGTTTCGCTACGGACTGCGGACGCAGACCGAGGTGAATGTCTCATCGATCGGCGGCGGCCAGACGGTTCGGTTCCGCGAAAATCGTGGAGGCGAATACTACGTCAACGGAATCCAGAACCAGACCGACGCGCGCGGCTGGGTGGAGGTGAACGACTGGGCGGCCCTCATGGTGCAGCCCAAGTTCATCAGCAACCGCCATCTGTTGGGCATCGGCGCCACCAACAACAGCGACAACTTCTATCTCCGCGAGTTCAGCCTCAAACTGAGCTATGCCAATATCGCGCTGGAGGCGGGGCGTGGAACGCAGTGGTGGGGGCCTGGGTACCATGGGTCCCTGCTGCTGACCGACCATGCCTTCCCGATGGACATGATCAAGCTGGGCACCGAGCGGCCGTTTCAGCTGCCGGGGTTCTTGCGCGGGCTGGGCGACTGGAAGGTCAACTCGTTTCTCGCGCAATTGGAGCGCAATCGAGATTTTTCACGTGCGCGGGTGTTTGGCTTGCGCATCAGTTACCTGCCGGCCCCCTGGCTGGAATTCGGGCTGACTCGGCTGACGCAATTCGGCGGGCGCGGGCGGGACCAGTCCTTCCCCGGCGTGGTGGTCGATGCCTATCTTTCGGAACCCAATCAAACCGGCGATCGGGATGTGAACGAGCAGGCCATGGCTGATTTTCGGCTACGCATTCCGCGAGTGCCCTACCTCGTGCCCTTTCCCGCCGGGCTGCAGCTGTACGGAGAGATCGGCACGGAAGACAAATGGTCGCAATTACCGGTTCCGAGCCGGGCGGCGTTCTTGGGCGGCCTCTACATTCCGCAGGTGTTCGCGGGCGATACGCTGGACCTGCGTGTCGAATACGCCGACACGGATTTCGGGCGGCGGCGGCACCCCGAATTGCGGCAGGTCTGGTACAACAATTCGCCCTATACCAGCGGCATGCGGCATCGCGGGCTCCCGCTCGGCCATCACATGGGGACCGACGGGATCGATTTCTTCGTGCGCTCCACCCGCTACCTGACGGACGTCCTCCAGCTGGGGGCGAATTTCAACATTCAGGAACGGGACCGCGGGCAACCCATCCATGAACGAAAGCGAGAAGCCGCCCTCGACCTGACCTGGTGGTATTCCAGCCGGACGCAGTTCACGGTGGGGTACACCTTTCAACGATTGAAGAATCCGGGCCAGATTTCCGCCATCACGCCGTTCGCGGAAACCTTCGCTGCCGGAGTGGAGACCTCGAACCATTTGTTCTGGACTTCTCTGGCCGTGCAGTTCTAGGCTACCGGCTCGGCCGATGGCGCGCATAGCGCGTCGTCTTGCGCAGGGGGTGTGTGAAGGTATGGCACAGCCGGTTGTGTTTCGTCCGCGTCGGCATCCTCGCCCATTGCCGGGTCGATGGGTACGGGGTCTAGTGTGGGTCCTGATCGCATCCATGGTGTTGCCGCCCTCACTGCTCGCGCAGAACCTTACTCCGCAGACCGCGCCTCCGGGGCTGATGCAAACCCTGCCTCCTGGAACCGCCGTGCCGGGCATGACGCCGGGAGGGTTTCTCGCACCCGGTATAGGAGGCACGCTGGGGCAAGCGATCGTGACGAACCCGACGGCCCTGCAGCCGATCGTCCCGGCGCAAACTCCCTGTCCGCTGCCGCTGCCGCCGGACCTCACCTCCAAAGGCACGGTGCCCAACCTCAACGACTATTGGCCGGTGGAGCCGAGCAGTCTCCTCCCCAGTTCCATCGAACAACGGATGAAGCAGGAGCAGGAAGAGCGGGATCGCCGCCAGGAGAAGATCCAGGCGGACAAGGAGAAGCTCAGCATCGAATATCAGGTGCAGACCGAGCGCGAGAAAAAAGGCGTAGCGCAGTTGCCGTTCGGGCAGGGCATGGTGCCCGGTGTGCCGACACAGCCGGGACAAACGCCTCCTCAGCCCGCCGGCCAGCCGGGCCTTCAGCCCGGCGGTGGCCGTCCCTTGCCGGAGAAGAAGGCGTTTACAGCCGAGCTGTTGCGTCAACAGGATTTCAGCGTCGAGGAGGCCTTCGCGGAATTTTCAGTGTTGCACGGGGTCAAGAGCCGGCTGCGGCAGTTTGGCTATGACTTCTTCGATGCCCAGGCGAATACCTTCTCGCCGGTGCAGGATATTCCGGTCGGCCCGGATTTCGTCGTCGGCCCGCAGGACTCCCTGGCCGTCCACATCTGGAATGTCCCCGATCCCAATTTCAACCGGAGTTTCATCGTCCCGGTGGAGCGCGACGGCATGATCGTCATCCCACAGGTCGGCGCGATTCCGGTGGGCGGGCAGACGTTTTCGCAGGCGGAACGAACGATTCGGGCCAGGCTCGGCAACCTGCTGAAGCGGTTTGAGCTGCACGTGTCGATGGCGCGCATCCGCACGATCAAGGTCTTCGTGGTAGGAGAGGTCATTCGGCCTGGCGCCTATGAAATGAGTGCGTTGGCGACCACGTCCAATGCCCTGTATGCCGCCTGTGGTCCCGCCCGTTCGGGTTCGTTGCGTCAGGTGAAGGTGTTGCGGGACGGCGCCACGGTGGCGGAACTTGACCTCTACGACTTTTTCCTGCGCGGCGACCGGCGGTCGGATCAACGCCTGCAGTCGGGCGACGTGGTCCTGGTTCCGCCGCTGGGCCCCGTGGTGGCGGTCAGCGGGTCGATCAAGCGGCCGGCCATCTATGAAGTGAAACCGGGCGTGCGGCTGACGGAACTGCTCGACCTGGCCGGAGGATTGACGCCGCTGTCCGATCGGCAGCGTTGCCACCTGTTTCGGCTCGATCCGGAACGGGGCCGGATCATGGTGGATGTGGATCTGGTCGGAGCGTTGGCCTCGCAGGGGCACGAAAAGAGCCGCCCGGGCGTGGCCGGCGGCGACCCCATCATTTTGGACGGCGACTATGTGCGCATCGGCATTCTCCCGACGCAGATCACCAATGTCGTGAGTCTCGTCGGGGCGGTGAAGAGTCCTGGGCCCTATGAGTACCGTCCCGGCATGAAGGTGAAGGACCTGCTCATCCACGATCAATTGACCATGGATGCCTATGCGGACCGAGCCGAAATCGTGCGGACCGATCCGGTGACCTATCAGACCAGGGTGATTCAGTTCAGCCCCAAAGCTCTATTGGAAGGCAACGACGCGGAGAACCATCTGCTGCAGCGGCTCGACCAAGTCGTCGTGGCCACGCAACAGCGGCCGCCGAATTTGGTGCTGGTGGAAGGGGAGGTCAAACGGCCGGGCTACTTCACGATCATGATGGGGGAGCGATTGAGTTCGGTGCTCAAGCGGGCCGGGGGCGTGACGCCGAATGCCTTTCCCGCCGGCCTGGTGCTCACGCGGGAATCGGTCAAGTTGCGGCAGCAGGCGGAGTTAGAGCGATTCGTAGCCTCGGAGCGTCAGCGGTTGACGGCCCAATCGGCAGGCGTGGCGGCCGGGGCGACGGGCGTGGGGCCTGCCGCCGCCTTGGCCGGACCGGGTGGATTGGCCGAACAACAAGTCCTCTCGTTGCGCCTGCAACAGCTGGAGGCGGCGGCTTCCCGTTTGGAATTGGGCCGTGTCGTCATCCGCATGGAATCGATCGAGCAACTCGAGGGGTCCGAAGACGACATCATTCTCGAAGCGCGGGATCGCATCACGATGCCGACGCCGTCGCAAACGGTCAGCATCATCGGGTCGGTGAAGAATCCCAGCACCGTCGTCCACCGGCCGAACTTGAGCCTGGACGACTACCTGCGGCAGGCCGGGGGGCTGACGGAGGACGCGAATCGGAAAGAGATGTATGTGATGCGGGCGAACGGGACGACCGATTCGGTCTACCTGGCGGTGAAGGACGTGCGGGCCGGCGACACGATCGTCGTGCCGCAGAAGATCGAGGCGCGGACGCCGCAATTGGCGCTGTGGCAGACGGTGGCCAGCATCATCGGGAGTGTCGCCTTGACCGCAGCGGGGATTGCCGTCGTCGGTCGATAGGGAGGACGTGACTCAGTCATGAGCCGGGTCATGGAACCACCGGAAGTCGTCCTGACTCCCACGCGGGGAAATGGATCGACGATGCCTGGCCAGGAGAGGGCCGCGCCTCTCGACCTTTGGTCGCTGCTTGCCGCTCGACGGGGCTTGATCGTTGCGATCTTGCTGGTTTCGCTCTTGGGTGCCTTCGCGATCAGCCTGCTGGTGCTGCCGAAGGCCTATGAATCGACGGCGACGCTGCTGCCGCAACTGGATTCCAAGGAGGGTGGGAACCTCGCCGCCCTGTTGACCGCGACGGGCGCCGCCGGCAACATGGCCCAGAACCTGGGCATGGGCCTCCCGGCGATGCCGACCACGCCGAACGATGTGTTCCTGGCCATTCTCAAGTCGCGGGTCATGGCCGATGAGGTCATCACCAAGTTCAATTTGCTGGAAGTGTACGGCGAACCCACGATGCATGATGCCCGGCTCAAGCTGGCGGAGCGGGCGCACATCGTCCTCGCGAAGGAAAAGGTCATCAAGGTTACGGTGGAGGATGCCGATCCGAAACGGGCCGCGGACATGGCCGCTTTCTTCGTGGCCAACCTAGATCGCTTGAATCGCACCTTGAATGTCAGTAAGGCCGGCCACAATCGCGAATTCATCGAGCGCCGTCTGGCGGAGACGCAGACGGGCTTGGTGAAGACCGAAGAGGCCCTCCGCGACTTTCAGACCAAGAACAAGGCGGTGGCGGTCGAGGCCCAGTCCAAGGCCATGATCGAGGCTGCTGCCATGATTCAGGGACAAATAACCGCGCAGGAGGTGCAGTTGCAGGTGATGGGGACCTACCTCTCGCCGGACAATCCCGAGCTGGCTCGCGTCCGTTCGAGCATTGAGGAGCTCAAGCATCAGCTCGGCCTCTTGGAATCCGGAAAGGGAGGGAAGGGGCAACTGCCTGGGAGCCGACTCCATCCCGCGATGGTGACGGTGCCGGATCTGGCGCTGCAGTATGGGCGCTTGCTCCGGGAACTGAAGGTGCAGGAAACGCTCTATGCCCTCCTGACCTCGCAGTACGAGCAAGCCAAGATCACTGAAGCGCGCGATACGCCGACGGTGCAAGTGTTGGATCCGCCCGTACCGGGAGACAAGCCGATCAAGCCGCGGATCCTGTTCAATACGGCGGTGGCCGGTCTGGTCGGTGGTTGCGTGGCCCTCCTGCTGGCCTATGCGCTGGAGGCGCGTTCGCGCCGTACCCGTCTGCGGTGAATCCCCTCTTCCTAAATTGACGATTTCAAAAAGGCGATGCTAGAATGCCGCCTTGCAAATTCTGACATTAGGCCGAACGTCTCGGCCGACTACCATACACACTTACAGAGGAGAAAGGGATGGCTGTTCCAGTCTCCCAGATGTATACAGTCACGAAGTACGTCCTGACGCAGAAGCTGCGAGGGGTCAAGCGGTATCCGTTGGTCTTGATGCTGGAGCCGCTCTTTCGTTGCAACCTCGCCTGTGCGGGGTGCGGCAAGATCCAGTATCCGGACCACGTGCTGGATAAGCGACTGACGCCGGCTCAATGTTGGGCGGCGGCCGAGGAGTGCGGCGCGCCCATCATCAGCATTCCCGGCGGAGAACCCTTGATTCATCCCGAGATGCCGGAGATCGTCCGTGGGCTTGTGGCTCAAGGTCGGTACGTCTATCTCTGCACGAATGCGATCCTATTGGAACGGAAGCTCGACGAATACCAGCCGTCGAAGTTGCTGACCTTCAGCGTGCACATGGACGGCCTGCGGGACGAACATGACCTGGCTGTCTGCCGCGACGGGGTCTACGACGTGGCGGTCAAGGCGATCAAGGCCGCGTTGAAGCGCGGACATCGGGTCACGACAAACACCACGCTGTTCGATGATGCCAATCCGGAGCGGGTCAGGAAGTTCTTCGACGAAATGATGGCGCTCGGTGTCGAAGGCATGATGATTTCACCGGGATACAGTTACCAGAAGGCTCCGGACCAGCAACATTTTCTCAAACGCAGTCGCACCACCGAGTTGTTCTCCAAGATCCTGAGCAACCGGAAGCGCGGCTGGCAATTCAATCAGTCGCCGTTGTTCTTGGAGTTCCTGATGGGGAAGCGGGAATATCAGTGCACCCCTTGGGGGAACCCGACCTACAACGTGTTCGGTTGGCAGCGGCCCTGTTATCTGTTGCAGGAAGGGTATGCCTCCAGTTTTCATGAATTGATGGAGACGACGGATTGGGACGCGTACGGCACCGGGCGCCACGAAAAATGCGCCGACTGCATGGTGCATTGCGGTTATGAAGCGTCGGCCGTCGAGGATACCTTCGGCTCGCTGTCGGGATTCACCAAAACGGTGAAAATCACGCTGCTGCCGAATGCACGATGACGAGGGGCGACGGCCCCAACCCCCGCAACCGTGCGGCTCGACCGGAAGGACGGTCGAGCCGCTCATCGGCCATCACCACCACCACTACCATACAAGAGTCGCCTATGACTGACGCCAAGTACCATGCGCCTGAGCCGGGAAGCTTGGAAGGCCGCGTGTTTCGCCCTGCATCGCTCGAGGAACTCAAGGAGGCCGTGGAGTTGGCCTTCGATTATCGGGGCGATGTCACCGTGGAGTTGAGGAGCGGCGACCGCGTCACCGGCTACCTGTACAACCGCACGGCCACCGGTCCGCAACCGTCGATCGAATTGTTCCCGGCCACGAGCAGCGGCACGATGACGATCCCCTATTCCGAGGTGGCGGCCATTGCGTTTACCGGCGCGGATACGGCGAACGGAAAATCTTGGGAGATCTGGGTGGCCAAGAAAGATTCTGAACGCCGACGCGAGGCCGATCGTGTGGCGGCGGAAGCGCGTGCGCGCGGGCATTTGTAGTACGGCGATTCTGTTTTGCCGTCTCTTCGATCATTCCCCTCTGTTCTCCTCGCGGCGCCACGTTCATGTGCGCCTCCACTGCCTTGATTCATGCGGTCTTCAGCCCCCAGCCTCCAGCCGTTTGACCCTATCCTTTTGTTGACAAAGAGGGGGGGCTGTGCTAGAAGGATCGGCCTCAAATTTGGGTGCAGTTCGTGTTGGTGAGGCCTCTCAGAGCATGGTCTTCAGCAGGGTGGGAGTGAGGCCGCAGCTGATACGGACGGAGAGCCGGCGTATGTGGGGCAAGAGGCGATGGTGAGTCGCTCCGCATGGCGCCAAGTTGGTCGGTGGAGCCTGATCGGGGCGGCGTTGTTTCCGTCCCTATTGTTCGCGAGCCATGCCGCCGACCATCGGTTTACGGTCGAAGGGTTTGTGTGCGGCAAGGACGGCAGGCCAAGCACGAAGACCGAAGTGCTCGTCAAGGATACGCGTGTGACGGTTGGTCAGACCGTGACAACGGACGACGACGGGTACTACAAAGTCACCCTGCATTTGCACAACGATAACCTTGGCGATCCGCTGTTAGTCGAAGCCGGCGGAGAGCAACAAAACTTTAAGATCCAGTTCGACCCAAACGACTTGGAGTCCGAACGGAAGCTTCGCGTCGATTTCGGAAGTGGGTGCGAGAGCGATCTCGGTCCTCCGCGGTGGTTGCTCTACGGACTGGGCGCTGCGGCTGTTGCTATTCTGGGATTGATTGGGCTAAAGATCTCACGCAAGCGGATGCGCGAAGAGCAACGGCGAAGGAAGGGGCAGGGGAAGCGGCAGAAATAGGGCACGGTCCGTGGGGCATTGTTCCTCGCCGGATCGAATCATTGACGTAGGCGGGGAAGTCCAATCGTGACCTCGTTGTGTTCTGAGTCTTGACGCTTTCACTGAGGCTGTTTTTGGGGCTTCAGGAAAGCGTTTTTTTCTGTCGAAGGCAATCGGTGTCGAAGCCTCTCAGGTTTCGATAGGAAGAAAGGAGTGGGGGATCGTCTATGAAACAGGTAGGCATGAAGAGATGGGCGTTTGCATTCGGCATTATGGGACTGAGTCTGGCTGCCGCTGCATGCGGTGGAGGTGAAGGGGGTGGTGAAGGCCCGATTGTTCCGCCGCCGCCTGCACCGGCTGAATATGCAGACAAGCACATGCCTGCCGGTTGGTGGACCGATCCGAAGATCGTCGAAGAGGGGCGCGAGCTGTATATCGGCGGGAAGAATCCCGACGTGAACTGTGCCAGCTGCCACGGCAAGGACGGCAAGCCCGTCAAGGCCGGTGCTCGCGACTTCCGTAACGCCGATCGGATGAAAATGTACTCGGACTCAGTCTGGTTCTGGCGGATCTCGGAAGGCGTGCCCAACACGAAGATGAAGCCCTGGAAGAGCAAGTTGTCCGAGGAAGACCGTTGGAAGATTCTGGCCTTTGAGCGGACCTTCGGGTTGTCGGGTAAGGGTTGGGATCCCAACAAGAAAGAGTGGGTTGCCGCTGATCAGGTGAAGTAGTTCATGTTGGGCTCTGGGCCAGTGGCGGGTCAATCGGCTGGAATGAGGAGGAGCGGCGAGACATCATGAAAATCTGGCAGCGCTGTTTGTTCGTTCTGTTCGCGCTTGTGGCGGTATGGGGAGGCGTGGCCTATGCGCAGGCTCCCAGTGCGCCACCCGTGGAATTCCCGTACACCGGGAATCGCACGGCGGTATGGATCGTCGCTCAGCTCCATATCCTCTTTGCGGGATTCATCCTGGGGGCTCCGATTTTCGTGGTGATCTCAGAGTGGTTGGGGTATCGCAAGCAGGATCCCCGCTACGACCGCCTCGCGAAGGAGGTCACGAAGGTCACGGTCATCCTCTATAGTATGACCGCGCTGACGGGCGGATTGTTTATTTTCGTGCTGTTGGCTACCTATCCGCAGTTTACGACCTGGCTGATCAATCATTTCTTTTTGATTTTTGCCGTGGTGTATCCGCTGTTGTTCATCGGCGAAACCATCGTTCTCTACATGTACTTTTACACGTGGGATGCGTGGAAGGGTGAGAAGAAGGCGCGGCACATCGCGCTCGGCGTGCTGCTGAATCTCATCGGGTCGATCACGCTGTTTGTCATCGACGCCCCGACCTCCTTTATGAATACGCCGGTGAAGGCCGAGGGGATTTCTCCAGCCGAATTTTTGGCGAGCGCGTCCCTTCTCGATAAAGTATTCAACTATAGCTGGATGCCGCTCAACCTGCACCGGTTGGTCGGGAACGTGACGTTCGGCGGGTTTGTGGCCGGTCTCATCGCCGCCTACATGTTTATGGGAGCGAAGAAGGATGAGGAACGTGCCTATTACGACTGGATGGGGTTTGTCGGCAATATGATCGGTGTCGGCGCCCTCTTGTTCCTGCCGTTCATGGGCTATCTCCTCGCCTATGAGTTGTGTGACTACGACGCTTCCATCTGTCCCTACATGATGGCCGACCAGCTTTCGATGTTCTTCGAAATGCAGGGCGCCATGATCGGCCTCATCTTCTTGGCCAGCAATTACTATATCTGGCTGAGCATGAAGCGGATCGAGGGCGTCGAAAAGGTTCGGATGACGATCATCGCTCCTCTGGTGATGGTGCTGCTGCCCATCGTGATGACGAAGGTACTCACGGATTACCCCGTGCCGGACCCGACTTCTCTGGCCTTCCTGTTGCCTCTGTTATTGGCGCCGGTGATCTTGGGGCGATTCATCCCCGTGACGGTCTCATCGAGCACGGTCATCAAGATCGGGTTCTTGATGGTGGTCGTGGGAAATGCCATTTGGATGACGCCGCACGGATTCGTGCCGACCGGCGCGAAGTTGGTGGCCGAGTTGGAATTGCCGTCCGATTGGAACTTTCTCGCATTGATGCCGGCCAAAAACTCCGCGGCCTTTACGTTGGTGTTCGTGACGGTCGTGAACTACGTCATCTATAACCGCGCGGTGTCCCAAGGGACGATCGTGTGGGGCAAGATCGACTTCGCCTCTCAGTTCGTCCTGGTCTTCCTGGCGTTCAGCGCCATCTGGACCATGGGGTTGATGGGCGCGGTGCGGTCCCTGTTGCGGAAGTACTTCCACACGTACAACCTGCTCCCGGACTTCACGGCCGAATCCTTCACGCCGACTCTGTCCTATTCGGCCTGGTGGATTACCGGCATTACGATCGTGTTTTACGCGGTGGTCAGTTTCGCCATCATCGTAACGTTGCGCCCGTCGGATTCGAAGGGCCATGCGCACGAGACGAGCCCTGTTCCGGCAGGGGCCAAGTAGATCGGTCACTCACTGGACGGGAGTTAAACGAGGGCACTCATGGGAAACGTGATTAAAAAGTCGATAGTCGGACTCGTGGTCGGCGGCATCCTGTTCGGCGCCACCAACGCGTTGGGTTTTCCGTTTGTCTTTCAAGCGCTGTTTTTCGGTTATGCCATGCTCGGCGCCATCGTCTTCATTATTCTGGACCTTCCGAGCCTGAAACCGTTCAGCGGCGGGAAGGCCGTCGGAGCATTGTTGGTGTTTTACGCGATTCTCTCCGTGGCCTATATCGCCGGCGGGTCGATGTGGCCGCAGTACGATCCCGAAGATGAAAAGGGCAAGATCGATAAGATCCTGAAGCCGAAGCGTGAGCAATATGAGGCCGGCAAGGTCGACGTATTGTTGCAACGGGCCAAGGCGCTGGATGAGAAGGCGAAGGAGTTGACCGCTCGTCTGCAAGCGCTTGGTGCCGCGCAGGCTCCGGCCGACCAAAAGGCAGGTGGGGGCAGTGCCCCAACGGCCACGACGGCTGCGGCCTCCGGTGATATTGCCAAGCTGGGTGAGGAGCAGTGGCAGCTCCAGGAGTGTTACAACTGCCACAAGCTCAATGGCGAAGGCGGCAAGAAGCGCGGGCCTGAATTGGATAATATCGGCAATTTAATGTCGGTCGAAGAAATCGCCCGAAAGATCCTCGACCCTAAGAGCTATAAGGCCGAAGGTTTCGATCAGGAGTACGAGAAGGGCAAGATGCCGGACAAGTATAAGGACCTGATGGAGCCGTCCGACGTGCAGGCGTTGGCGACGTGGCTGGGCGGCTACAAGAACACTTCGGTGAACACGCCGAAGCCGATCAAGATGAAGTGAGCACCATGCAGCCGAAACTTAAATCCAAGGTTCGTAGCGCGGATAGTGACGTCGGGGAGGTGCGACGGGTCATTATGGACCCGCTCTCCCACGAGGTCAGCCATATTGTCGTCGGCGGGGATGGGGTGGGCGTGATCGAGCGCCAGGTTCCGATCGGGCAGGTGCAGAGCGTGACCGAAGATCTCGTGACGCTTCGCTGCACCGGGGCCGAATACGCGGCCCTGCCGGCCTTCAAGCGCGAAGACTATGTCACAACGCATGAGGTGGAAATCGCGCATCTCGAAGAGCGTATCCACGTCACGCCGGGCGAAGTCCTGGTGCCGTTTCCCGAGCTGGAGCGGAGCGTCAAGCGGCGCACCTTCTTTGCCAATTTTACGCATGCGATCGGGTTCCTCATCGGCTTTCCGCTGGCTTTTCCCGTCTTGCGCTACCTCATGAAGCCCATGTATGCCCCCTTCGATAACGGGTGGCTGACGATCGGGAACGCGTCCAAGATCAAGCAAGAGGACGTGGGTGTCCAGTACAAGTATAAGCGCAAGGTCAAAGAAGCCTATATGCCCGAACAGGAAATCGATAAAAACATTTGGGTGTTGAAGGCGACTCCGAAGGTCTTGGAAAGCGTCTATCAAGGCAAGGACATGGAGTTTCGTGACGCCGACGGGAAGCACGTCTGGACCAACAAGAAAGATGTCCCGTACGTTGCCTATTCCGGTAAGTGTCCGCACCTCGGATGTGGCTTCAAGTGGCGAACACACAAGACGCTCGGTCAGGTGTTCCTCTGTCCCTGCCACCTCAGTATTTATGACGCAGCCGGCAAAGTGTTGGATGGGCCGGCGCCCCGTGCATTAGACCCCCTGCCGATCAAAGTTACCGCAACCGGCGACATTGCAATCATCGACATGGAATTTAAGGCGGGCACGAAGGCCCAGGTTCGGATTGTCTAATGGAAACGACTACGCAGCCGACAACCACGCAACCCTCAGTGATTGAAAAGGTCTTCGACTTCGTTGACGAACGTGTCGGGCTGAAGACCTTGCAGGCCAAGATGCTCAACGAACCCGTCCCCGGCGGGTCGCGTTGGGCCTATGTCTTTGGCTCTGTCCTGCTCTTTATTTTCATCATGCAGGCTATCACCGGCATCTTGCTGATGTTCTATTACGTGCCGACGGCCGACCACGCCTATGCCAGTACGCAATACATCATCCACAACGTGGATTATGGCTGGTTCCTCTTGAGCTACCATTTCTGGGGCTCGACCGCGATGGTGGTCTGCGTGTTCGCCCACATGTCGCAGGTCTTTCTGTGGGGCGCCTATAAGAAGCCACGGGAACTCATCTGGTTGGTCGGTCTGGCGCTCTTCGGCATCGTGATGGGCTTCGGCTTCACCGGCTATCTCTTGCCATGGGACCAGCGCGCCTATTGGGCGACGACCGTCGGCGTCGAAATCATGGACAAGACGCCGGTCCTGGGTGATTTCATGGCTCGCTTCCTCAAAGGCGGTCCGACCCCTGGACAGATGACACTCAGCCGATTCTTTGTCATCCACGTCATGGTGTTGCCTGCAGCTCTCATGGGGTTGGCAGGCCTTCACTTATTCCTGTTCCGCAAGGCGGGACCGGCGGGTCCCTTCCGTGGAAGTGTGGAAGAGATCAAGGCCAAGACGGACTACTTTTTTCCACGTCAAATTTGGAAGGACATCGTCGGCATGGTGGTGGTGTTTCTCACCATCTGTAGTCTGGCCTTCTGGGAGCCGATCGTCCTGCTCGAAGAAGCGACTCCCGATCCTGGCGACTACCATCCCGAGCCGGAATGGTACTTCCTGTTCCTTTTCCAGCTGCTGCGTCTGAAGGTGTTCGCAGGTGAATTCGGGCAGTTCCTCGGCGCCATCGCCCTGCCGGGGGCGTTCATGGCGTTGTTGGCGGCACTGCCGTTCATCGATCGCGACCCTGAGCGGAATATCTTCAAGCGACCGATCGCGTTGATCAGCTGGATCGTGGTGATGGCTACGATGCTGATTTTCACGGTAGCGGCAATCATCAACCGCGAGTTTCTCGAATAGGCGGAGGCTGTTGGGTACATGACTGCTCGAGCATCGATGGCGCCATTCAAGTTAGGGCTCAGCGTTCTTTGGTCGGCTGCCTGGACGGCCCTGCCAATCAAAATGGCCTTTGCCATGTTGTTGATGGCGATGGGGTCCATTCATCTGGAAAACAAGCTCGGCATCACGTTCTTGATTTTCCTCATGAGCCCGGTCAGCTTTCTGGCCTTTTTCATCATTTCGGGTGGGCTTGGTTTCCACTTCGGCGAAGGGGTTGGCCTGCCGCTGCTGTTCGTATTGTCGATTCCCGTCGATATCTGGTCGCTGGGATTGGTCGCCAGGACGGTGTTCCTTGAGCAACTGCGCTTGGAACCGCCTGGCTCACTCGGTGTGTCCCTCTGGGTGCGTTTCGTCGTCGCGGGGGCACTGTATCTCCCGCTTCTCTGGCTGATCCAGGGAGGTGTGACGGATGTGGCCCGCTCAGTAACCCAGTCGATTTTGGACATTGAGCTGCTGAAGCACCTTCCTGTGGCTGAACGTATCGGGCTGGAATTTACCGCGTGGGGCAGCGTGTCGCTCGTGACGCTGCTGGTTTTGATGTACATCGGCTTTACCATCCTCGGGAAACTCGTCGAGGGCCGGGCTCGTGACGCACAACCGGCGAGCGAAAATTATCAAGGTCTGATTTCTCGGTGGGACATGATTCGGGTACCCGCCGATCAAAGTCTCATGCTCACCGCCTTTACCGGCGCCGGTGCCGTCTTGAGCATGCTGTTCTGGGCGGTGCTGCCGGTTTCGACGCCCCATCCGCACGAGTGCTGTAAGCCGGCCGAAGTGAAAGCCGCTGCGCCATTCGACGCGCACAAGTCTCTCTCGAAGGGCGAGAAGTCCCTGAAAGATGCGGAACTGAAGATTGCGGCGTTGGAGCAAAAAGCCGCGGAAGAACCGAAAGATCAGGGGAAGGGTGGAAAAGACAAAGCCGGTGTCAAGGAAGGGGCTCCTAAGACTGAGGCGAAACCTGCGGCGGCAGGTGCAGGGAAATCAGCGGGTGGGGGCAAGTGACATCATGGCGAATTACGAGGTGGAAACAATGAGGCACCAGAGTCGGACGGGCACGCACGTGGGGGGCCGGGTTGCGGGGCAATTAGCCGTACTGGCCGGTTGTGCGGCTTTCCTGGGGCTCGCCGGGATTCCTGATCTGCTCTTTGCGCAAGAATCCGGGGTGCAGGCGCCGACGGCCTATCGCGATCTTCCGTATATCGGTAGCCGCAACCTCGTCTGGATCATTGCGCAGCTTCACCTGTTATTGGCCGGGTTCGTGCTCGGCGTACCGATTTTTGCCTGGCTCTGCGAAGTGGTGGGCTGGAAATCAGGCGACAAGCGCTATGACAAATTGGCAAAGGAGTTCACGAAACTCCTGACATCCTCCTATGCCACCACTGCCTTGTTCGGCGGCATCCTCCTGTTCTTGCTCATCGGCTTCTATCCGAAGTTGATGGCCTACTTGACGGACATCTTTTTCCCTTCGTTCCTGGTCTATTGCGCCCTCTTTCTCGTGGAAACCGCGACTCTCTACCTCTATTGGTACGGCTGGGATGCCATGGCCGAGGGGAACGGGAAGAAGTTTCATATTTTCCTCGGCTTCCTCCTGAACGTCTTCGCATTCTTCATCATGATCGTGCCCAACTCCTGGGCGACCTTCCAGGCAAGCCCGGTCGTGATCGCCGAGGGCACCGACTTTGAGCGGGCCTGGGCTGCAACCTGGAACCCCACATGGTGGCCGGTGAACATCCACCGATTGATCGCCAACGTGGTGTTGGGCGGGTACATCTGCGGCGCCTACGCCGGCATCCGGTACCTGTCGGCTAAGGGGCAGGAAGAACGCTATCATTACGACTGGATGGGGTACGTCGGCAACTTCATCGGCGTCTTCGGCCTGCTGCCGCTGCCTTTTGCGGGCTACTGGCTCATGCGCGAAATCTATCAGTACAACCAGCAGATGGGCATCACGCTCATGGGCGGCTTCCTGTCGTGGTTGTTCATTCTTCAGGCCATGTTGATCGGTGTGCTTTTCCTGGGGTCGAACTACTATTTCTGGATGGGCATCACCCATCGCATACCGGGATCGGAAGGCCAGTACCGTAAGCCGATCATGGCCATGTTGATTATCCTGCTCTTGTGTCTTGCCGTGTGGATGACGCCACACTCCCTCGTGGCCAGCCTCGAAGAGGCGCAAAAGATGGGCGGGACGCACCATCCGCTCCTCGGCGTGTTCGGCGTCATGTCGGCCAAGATGACGGTGTCGAACCTCATGGTCCTCGTCACGTTCATGAGTTTCATCATGTACTGGCGCGCCGGCAAGGAAGATACGGCCGGATGGGCCAAGGTCGCCAAGTCGGTGATGGGAGCCGTCCTCGTGCTTGCTGGACTCGCGGTCATTGTCCTTGGTGTCTGGGGGTACTTTGTCCCGGCCATCATTCGAATCAACTACTTCTCGACATCTCAAGTGGGCATCGTGATCTTCGTGATGCTGACCATTACTCCACTCACAGCCCTGTTGTTGAAGAGCGCAAAAACGACGACCGAAATGGTCTGGGGACGGATGCCGCCGCGAGCCGGGTATTCGCTGGTCTTGAACGCGGTCATGGTCATCTTGCTGATGACCTTGATGGGATATGCCCGTTCTTCTTCGCGGGTGCACTGGCATGTGTATGGCGTGATGCGCGATTCGTCGCAATATGCGTTTTCACCGGCGCTTGGGTATGCCGCTGCCCTGATGGCGCTCAACACGTTCCTCTTCTGTCTGTTGGTGGCGTTCATCTTCTGGGTGGCCACAATGGGCGATAAGGCCAAGGCCGCAGCCGGCGCGAAGACTCAGGCTGAACCCGGTGGTATTCCTGCGATGGCCGGCGGATCCCAGGCGCTGGATGCAGCGACGAGCGAAGCCACTGAACCGAAGCGGCCGGCGTAAGAAAGCGTATGTGCACCGTGCACTGAAGTCATTGCTGATCAATAGCCTTTATTGAGGACTTATGAGTGAAGTTGTCAAACTGCAGCTAATCGGTCTCTGCGTGGTCGGCCTGGGAACGGTGATCCTGCTGTTCATCAAGGCACAGTTCCTACGCGTCATCGGTTTTGTCGCGATTGTGCTTGGTCTCTTCGCGCTGGTTGCCTTGGCGGTTCCGCAAATGGCCTCATTGCCGCCGGCGGAAGAAAGCATCAACATCGCGGACATCAAGACACCGACCGACATGGCCTCGATCGGGCAGAAAATCTTCTTCAGCAAGGGCCAATGTGCGCTCTGTCACTCCATCGGGCCGAGCGAATCGGCACGTTGCCCGGATCTCAAGGGGATCGGCGCCAAGCTCTCCAAGGAATTCATATACGAAAGCCTGACCGAGCCGCAGGCCTACCTGTACCTAGACTATCGTCATGAAGGGGTTCCTAAGGAGTATCCGGCGCGGATGCCCTATATCAACAAAAACCCGATCGGCCTCTCCAAGAATGAGATCCTCTCCGTGATCGCCTTCTTGCAGCAGATGAGCGGCGAACCGATCAGCGTGAGTCCGTCGGAATTGGATCTTCCCCGTGCCACCCCGGCGCCCGTGAAGGCAGCCGATGCCGGAACCGTTGCCGTGGCACAGGCGCGATAAGTTATTGTCGGTGTAGCAGAGGAGGAAGGTATGGGAGGCGTATTCGTCAGACCGATCATACTCATGGTCTGCATTTATCTGTTTCTGAAGTTCATCGTTCCGATCTTACCCCATAGCGCGCCGTTGCCGGCGAGCTTGATCTTCCTCTATCTGATGTTGGTGGTATCGGGCATCGTGATTTTCGCCACGTTGAGCGGAGAATCGAAGGATGCCTTCTTCCAACCGATCCTGGGTTTCCTGACCGGGGAAGGCGGCGGGGCCCTGAGCGGCGCCCGTTATCTCGTCTTGGCCCTCTTTCCTCTGTTGGTCGGCTGGCAGACCTACGGCAGCACCGCCTCCAGCGATGCGCCGCCGGCTGAAAACCGCACCATTCACCCGGCGCCTCCAGGCGAATACACCGGCCTCTCGAATCCCGTGCCGAAGACCCCCGAGAACATCATGTACGGCAAGGGGCTCTATGCCTCACGTTGCGCTCCCTGCCATGGGAACTTCGACGGAAAGGGATTTGCCGCTGCCGCCTTTACGCCTCCTCCGGCGAACTTCAAAGACCCAACCACCATTGCCATGTTGCAGGAAAGTTATCTGTTCTGGCGGATCAAGAAGGGTGGTATCGGGTTGCCTGTCGAAGGCATGCCCTGGAAGTCGGCCATGCCGCGTTGGGAACTTGAGATGTCCGATGAAGACATCTGGAAGGTCATCATGGGCGAATACGACGGGGCCGGCCAGAAGCCGCGCACGTGGGACGAGTCGGAGTAATTCCTCCCATCCGAGACTGTCGAGCAATTAAGGGGAACGTATGGCACGAGTGAGGAGACCAGGAACAAAGTGGTGGGTGGCGGCGGTGAGCGTGGTCGGGTTATGCCTGACCGTCGAGCTGCCGACAGCCTTTAGCCAACAGAGTGTGGCGGTGCGGGCTGCGCTGGTGAAGGGCACCCTCCCGGCAGATGACCCCACGGCTGCGGCGTGGGCAACCGCGCCTGCGGCGGAATTCCCCCTGTCCCCTCAAGTCCATTGGCCGGTCCGCATCACTGAGGTGACGGCCAAGTCGGTCAAGGTCCGTGGGCTGCATGACGGCAACAACGTCGCGATCATGGTGGAATACCAAGACCCCACGGAAGACCCCGATGACGCAGCGGCCCTCGAATTCATGGTCGGCGACACCAAGGCGCACTTTGCCCATGGCCAGCCGATGTTCCAGGTCGAAGGCGGCCCGGTCAACATTTGGTACTGGAAGAACAAGGATGGCAAGGGCGTCGAGATGGGTGCCAAGGGTTTCGGCACGTTGAAGCCCCACAGCCACCAGGCTGTGACGGCCAAGGGGGTCTACCAGGGGGGGACCTGGAAGGTCGTCTTCTCCAGGCCGCTCCAGACGGAATTCGCCGCGGAGGACACGCAGATCAAGCCGGGTGACTTCACGAGCATCGCCTTTGCCGTATGGGACGGCAAGAAGCTCGAAAGCGGACAGCCGAAGGAAAAGGGCTCCGAAAAAGCAATTTCGTCCTGGTGGTACTTCCGGGCAGACGCACCACCGGACTATTCGCCATACATGTACGCAGTACTCGCGGTGGGCATCGCGCTGGGATTCGAGATGGCGCTCGTGAGACGTTTAAAGAAAGGGTCGTGAGCATGAGGGCGTGGCGAAGCATACGCGTCATTGGAACGGTGGCAGGGATCGCCGGGCTCCTGGGCCTGGTCGGAGCGGGTGGTTGCTCTATGTTCCAGAACGAGCAATCTGCCAAGGGCCAAAAGCTCTATGCGCACTACTGCATGCATTGCCATGGGGAACATGGGAAGCAGAACGAAGGCTTCAACTGGTCCTCCATGTCCGATCCCAAGCCCAAAGACCTCTCCAATAAAGATGAAATGGGGACGTTCAAGGACGAAGAAATCTTCAACACCATCTCCCGCGATATGAAGGATACCGCGCCGAACGGAGACAAGATCGGCGATGATGAGTTCGCCGTACCGACCATGCCGACGTTCAAGTACACCCTTTCCGAAGAAGAAATCTGGAGCATCGTCGGCTACGTGCGGTCGCTGCACGGGAGGAAGTTGGAATTCAACGTCGAAGGGCGCAAGAAGGAATTGCAGGCGGCGGCTCAAACCGCGGAGCAAAATTTCAAAGAAGCCGAGCGCGTCGCCCAAGAAGCCGAAAAGAAAGCCAGCGATGAGGCGGATAAGAAGGGCGTGGATGTCGATGACAATGCCTACGCCAAAGAGATGCAGGCGATGGGGCAGGCCAAGAAGGAGTTGGACCAGGCGACGGCTGCGCTGGCAAACTTCACCACCAGACCCGGCAAGGGGGTGAATATCGCTCGACCCGATCTCACCATGAAGCCGGATGCCGCGGCGAAGTTGGCCGAGGTGGGCAAGCAGCTCTATGTGACGAAATACGGCTGTAACGGCTGCCACAAGATCGCCGACGAAGGTGGCAAGGTGGGGCCGGCACTCGATCGAGCCGGTGTCCGTCTCAACCCCACGTGGGTCTATCGATGGCTCCGCAACCCGCAAGCTATGAAGTCCGATACGCGGATGCCTAGCCTAGGCTTGAACGATACCGATGCCAAGGCCGTCGTGATGTATCTGAAGACGTTGAAGGCGCCCAAGCCGGAGAAGCCCTTGGACAAGGTCGGCGATTAAGCGCGATCGGCAAGGACTCAGGCACCGATCCAGATGCCGAGCAGAATGATCGCGCCGGCATAGACATGTTGTTGGAACAAGGCGAAGGCTCTCTGCGGAATTGGAGCGCCTCGCAACTCCAAGACCTGCCACACAAAAAATGCCGTGACCACGCTTAGGGTCACATAGTATCCCGCCCCCAGGCCGGCCGTGGCGCCGGCCATGATCAAGCAACTCACCATCCCCACGAAGCACAGGCCGACCGCTAAGGGGACGGCTTGCCCGAAGAAAATCGCCGAGGATTTCACTCCGATCCGGCGGTCATCCTCGATATCCTGTAAGGCATAAATGGTGTCATAGGCCACCGCCCAACAGATGGTGGCGGCGAACAGCCACCAAGCCGGCGCCTCGATCGTCTCGCGGGAGGCGCTCCAGGCCATGATGGCTCCCCAGCCGAACGCGATGCCGAGCACGGCTTGAGGGGTGTGAATCCAGCGTTTGCTGAAGGGATAGGTTGCGGCGAGAAACAGGGCGATCGGGCTGAGCAGAATCGTCAAGACAGGAAGCAACATCACGAGGCCTGCGGCGATCAGCGTGAGTCCGGCGGCGACAAACAGAGCCTGACGTGGGGTGAGCCGTCCTGCGGCCAAGGGGCGCGTCCTCGTGCGGGCAACCTGTCGATCGAATCGCCGATCGGCCAGATCGTTGAACACGACGCCCAGGCTGCGCATCGTGAATGAGCCGAGCGCGAAGACGATCAACAGGAACGGTGGGGGGAAGCCGTGATTCGCTAAGAATAGCGCCCATAAACTTGGCAGCATCAGCAACCAGGTCCCCGATTGATTGCGGAGGCGGATCAGGTCGGCGACGGCGGACCAGGACCAAGATGGGGATGGGCGATCAGGTGCGGATTCGTGCACGGTCACGCCGGGACCATAACGAAGCAAGCCTTGGGTGTCAACGGCAGGGGCCCTGTCGGTTGTTATGTCGCAAACAGATTGGGTATAAGGGGACTATGCTCCGCAACGCCACTTGGTTATGGTCGGCTGTGCTCGTGCTGCTGGCGACCACGGGAGGTTGTCAGTTCTTCGGACAGCGAAGCGGGGTCTCGACTGCCTACAACCTCCCCTTGACCGTCCACGTCCGGTTGGATGACACGATTAGGCAGGCCGCAGTCGAGTACCGCAATGCCTGCGGGCGACCGGTCGCACTTCCCATCGCCGAACCATTGGAGCGGGAAATCCGGAAACGGATGAGCCAGGTGTTCGAGCGTGTATCGTTCGAAGGAGCCGAAGGTGGGCCGCCGGACGGGGTGGTGGAGGCTGTCTTGGGGTTGCGCGAGACGAATCTCTTTGTCCCCCGAAAAGCCAACAAGACCTACCCTGCGACGCTCACCCTGGGACTCGACTTCTCCTACACGGAAACTCACGGTACGGTACTCCACCGTAAAAAGCTCCAAAGTTCATCGGCGGGCGAAGTAGAGGCCCATGCCGACAGTTGCGACCTGACGGGGCTCGATCGAGTGGCAGAAGACACGATACGTATTCTCGTGGAGGGGATGGCCCAACAACTCGGCACATCGACCAGGATCCGCGAGCAGGCCGAGATGAAGAAAGCCGGGCGCCCCTATAGTGCCAAATCGACGGCCGAGGGGGCCGCCGCGACCAGCGAGCCTGCAGCAGTGCCTTTATCGGAACCGGTGAGGAACACGCCGCCCGCCATTGTCGCACCTCCTGCCGCCACTGCGAACGAGACGCCTGCTGCGGCGGCGGTTTCGACCAAACTCTCGTTCCGGACGATTCTTCGGGACGACAACCAGAACCATATCCTGGAGCAGCAGGAGCCGTTCACGGTCGAATTCGAAGTGAAGAACGAGGGATCAGCCGTGGCCGAGGGGGTGGAAATCGATCTCGCCGGCCATGCGGCCATCACCGGCGGAATCAAGGCGCCGATCGTCGTGGGGCCGCTGCAGCCCGGCGAGATTCGCCGGGTGGCCGTCGACGGCAAGGTCGGAGCCGTGTCCGAACCGGAGCAGGCGGAATTGATCTGTACCTTGCGTGCCTCAGCCAATGTCGAGTTACCCTCGGCCAAGAAATTTTTCATTGCCGTCCGTCCCGATCGAAGCGACGCGGCGGAAGTCCTCTCGGTCGATGTGGATCAGCTGCCGAAGTCGAATGGGAAATCCTTGCACCCGTCGGCTGTCGGGATTGCCATCGGCATCGGTGCCTTCAGAGACAGCACGGTTCCGCCGGTGAAATTTGCGGCGCACGATGCCGAAGTGATGGGAGGCTATTTTCGAACCCTGCTGGGCATTCCCGCCACCAAGGTAAAGGTCGTCACGGACGAGCAGGGGCTCAAGGACGATCTCGCCGAACTCTTCGAGCAGTGGTTGCCCAAACAGGGCGGCGCGCACCAGACGGCCTATGTATACGTCTCGGGGCGGGCCGTGGTAGAGCAAGAGACAGGCATCGTTTCGGTACTGACCTATGACGGCACCGCCGGCTCGTCGGCTCGAGCCTTTTCGTTAGCGCGTCTTCAGCGGGGCTTGGCCCGTGCGCCGGTCAAACAGGCCGTTCTGATGCTCGATCTCTCGCTCGAACCCTCCCGAGGCGCCGACCCTTCCAAACCACCGGTCCCTCGCTGGCCCCAGCAAGAGGGGGCTGGCGACCACCAAGGGAGCATGGTCATGGTGGGCAATGGCGCGTTGCAGGAGGCGCAGGCCTATCAGCCGGGACAGCATGGAGTGTTTACCTATTTCCTGCTGAAGGGGCTTCGAGGGCCTGCTGACCGGGACAAGAACGGGACGGTCTCGACGGGAGAGCTCTGCGACTATGTGCAAGGACAGGTCGGTGCGGTGACGAAGGCCCAGTCCGGCAATGCCCAATCCGTCCTTTGCCTGCCGACCAACGGTCAGGACTCCCTTCTGCACAGCCTTCCCCTGAGTAAGGTGCGGGAGCGCTGAAGAGGCCATCGAAATCACAAGTGGGCGGACGAACACGTATCCGGTTCTCCAGACTGTCGGAGGATGGTGATGCGGTCAGGCCGAGCGGGGCAGACTGGTCGGAACCGGGTGGTGTTCCCGGTCCTGCTTCTTTTCGTGAGCAGCGGTCTCTCGCTCGTATTGCTCGAGGGGATCACAGGTTATCTGTATGAGCGGCTCCCATTTGCCAATGGAAAACGGACGATCGATCTCTATTTGGAGCGCCCTGCCGCGGCCGGATCGACTGCCGTAGGCAACGAGGCCGCTTCACTCCTGCCGCATCCCTACCTGCTCTATACCCATACACCCAATCTGGCGGCTGACGGTTACGTGCAGACCAACTCGCTCGGGTATCGGAACGAAGAATTTACGGTCGACAAGCCGCCTAATACCGTCCGAATTCTCGTGTTGGGCGGATCGACCACGTTCATGTGGCCGTTCATCAAGAACCCTGCCGACACCTGGGTGGCTCGCCTGGAAGCCAAGCTCCAGGCCATGACGAGCCGAAAGGTTCAGGTCGTGAATGCCGGACTCAACTACGGCACGAGCGCGGAAGCGTTGGCCGGCTACATGTTCCGCCACCGCTTTCTCCAACCAGACATCGTGCTCTATCATGGCGGTGGCAACGACGTCATGCCGCTGTTTTTTTCGGATTACACGCCCGAATACTCCCATTTCCGTCAGCACGGGGCGGGAACTGTGCCTCGGCCGGGCGAAAGGACGCTTCTCGCTTGGAGCAACACGGCCAAGTACCTATACGCGCGCTGGCTGGAGCCGGTCGGGTCCGTAGTTGTCACAGAACCCTTTTGGGATGTGGATCCCCAGACGGCGCTTCGGCGTGTCCGGACGCAGGCACCGGAAGGGTTTCAGAGAAACCTGGATATGCTGGTCGCCGCCAGCAAGGCTGCCGGTTCTGATGTGGTGCTCTTCGGATTCTTACAGGCGCGAAAACAATATCTGAGCACGAGGGCGGCGGCGTTTCGAGGGTACGAAGACGCCCTCGTGGAGGGTCTTGCGAAGAACTATCGCGTAATGCAGGACATCGCCGAGAGACATGCGGTGCCTTTCATCATCCCTCCGCAGGAGCGGTTTCGGGACGAATGGTTTCAGGACAATTGCCACCTATTCCCGGAAGGGGAGGAGGTCAAGGCTCAGATTCTATTTGAGCACTTGCGGTCTCATGCGCGTTTTCGATCTGGATCGTGACAAGACCGATTCCATCGTTGACAGTGCTTCGGTCCCCTGAGTAAGATTGCGCTCCGCAGTCGACCTTCATCTGATCCGCAAGCCGGCGTAGCTCAGTTGGCAGAGCAGCGGTTTCGTAAACCGCAGGTCGGTGGTTCGATTCCACTCGCCGGCTCCAGAAATATCCCCGACGTTTCAACCTGTTGGCGGTTTACGACACCGCTGCTCTCACCCCTCAATTCTGCCAGTGTAACCGCGAGTGTAACCGTCTGCTTTTCGAAGTAGGCCGTGAGTGATCGTGCGGCCTGTTCGAGGTCTCGTTCGTTCACGATGTTGTACCGGTCAAAGACACTTCTGGTTTTGTGGCCAGAAATGGCCATGGCGATCTTTTCCGGCACTCCGGCCCGGATCATATTTCGCACCGCTGTACGTCGGAAATCGTGAGGTCTCTTCCCATCCCACACGAGCCGTCCCTTCTTCTCATCCTTCACTCTGTGTCCTAATCCTACGGCTTCACAGGCCTCCCACCAGGAGCGTTTGAAGCTCTGCAGGCGAATGCCGCCTCGATGGCATATCCATTGACAGGCAGGCCATTTCTTGTCGCAACGGGTTTTCCAGGCCAATAACACCCGATAGAGGTCACCGGTCAAATAGAGAACTCGTGGTGTGTTCGTTTTGGTATCCTGGGCCTTCAGAAAGAGTTTCCCCTCCGTCCAGTTAATCTGCTTCCATTGGAGCGAGTACACTTCTCCCATTCTCATACCACTGTAGTAGGCCAGCGTCGCTGGAACTTGGGCATAGTCGGGGAGGGCACCACGCAAGGCGAGGAAATCCTCATGCTCGAAGAAGCCGGAGCGTATGTTGTGCTCTTTGAGCTGGGGAATGTGGGGCACGCGAGCCACGAGTTGGGGCGTCTGTTGGTAGCCTAAGCGGAACATCCGCTTGAGAAATCCGATTTCCCGATTGATGGTTCCGTTCGCTGCCCCTTGTTCCTGTCGTTTGATGATGTAGGCTTTGATCCGTTCCGTGGTCATGGAAGAGACTCGGGCTTTACGAAAATACGGTTCCAAGTGTTTCTGGTATTCTGTGATCCGCCGAACCGTTTTTCGCCTATTGATCTGGTAGTCCTGCTGGACCAATGCCGCCAGGTCTTCAAATCGAATTCGATCCATGCTCGGCCCTCGATACAGTCCAGCCGCGACTTCTCCTTCTTTGACCTTGAGAATTTTCTTGGCTTGTTCCTTCTCAAACACCTTCGTGCTTTCTTGAATCGGTCGGCCTTCGATGTAATACTTCATCCAGTAGGGGCCTTGTTCCTCTAGCTTGCCCGTGGACGGATCACGTTTCTTGCGGCGATAAATCATGCCCATCATGGACCTCCGTTTTGTGGTTTTCGATGTGCCGTTCCAAATCATGAATATCGAACAGCACTCGTCGGCCTTGCCGCACACAGGGCAAAGTCCGTAATTTCTGAAGATTGCGAACCGACCAGGGGCTCACCCCCAGGTAGCGAGCCGCCTCCCTCACGGAATACAGTCGTTTAAGCACTTGCTCTGACATCTTCCTCACCTCCTTTCATCTCGAAATGGTTGTTATGCGCCGAAGATCGGTATCGGTTACCTTTTCGGCTTAGATTGTTTGATATCAGGCGGAGACATCAGCACGCCCAGGCCTTTTAATGCCTCCCCCGTCATTTTCTGCCATCCCTTCATCGCCTGGTCCAATTTGCCCGCCTTCGCCTGTTCCAACATCGTCGCCATGTGTTCAAGAATCGGCTGCTGTTCGGCTAATAAGTCTCGGATGATTTCGGCCCGTGGTTTTTCCATGGCAGCGGATACGCGTGAAATGGTGTTGTAGAGATCCGTGGGCAGGGACAATAAGACTCGATGCGGTGTGTTTTTTGGCTTTGGACTCATCTATAGCCCTCCGTTATACGAGTGAATATATAACGGAGGACTATACTTTTGTCAACTAGAGTCCACGCTTGGCTTGGAAGACTCGAACCATTAGAGTACTCTTGCGAGTCGCCTGGAAGTAAGTTTCCTTGCCTAGACCTTCTGTCTTTAACCTTCTTGAGGGATAACTTCCCCGAGTTTATGGATTCTACATCCAATAAAAATTTCGACCCGTTTCTCTTTGTGGAGTCGCTCATTGACCAAACGTTGAAAGGCAGGGAATTCCAGGCAAGTTATCATGCGACAACGGAGGATCTTGATCATCCCCCATATTCGATCTTCGACTGTCTCGACATCAATCGGGGGTTGCTGTCACCAACGGCGAGCGAAGCCCTCAATGTTCTTGAGTCGGGTTCTTTGGAAGCAGAAAAGGAATGGTCGGCCTTTAAATGGAAGCTAGCGGCATTTCTTCATATACAGGATATATTCGATGCTCCACTCTATGACCAAGCTGACCCACGTGCATTGTTCAGTCAATACTACTTTTATTACGAAAGCCGCAATGTTCTATCCGAGTCATTTCTGTGTGGGCTGAATGGCTATACCATTGGCGCGAGCGCGTTGCTTCGAGTATTCATTGAATTTTCTTTGTTGCAAACGTATTTCTACCGGCTCATCAACAAGTCTCGTTCCTATCGGTGCCTAGAGCAATATTTCGAGAAATCATTCAATCCGTCCTGGAATACCGTATTGCGGAAGGCTCTCCCGAATGATGACTTTAGCAACACTGTGCGTTTCAGAATTCAGTCTCATCTGGATGGCTTGTCAGAGTCCACTCTTCACCCGTACCATCCCGATCATTCATCGGTTCAACATAAGACACCAAATTCCTCACATTCCTTGGAGAGCTTATATTTTTGGTGTTTAACGAATGTGACCTTAGAATCCGTGCTTTGGCTGTACTATGTGAACTTCCCTCTTTTATTCCACCCTGTGAATATCTTAAAGAAATTTGGATACAACCTTCCTGGCGGTCTATTGATAGATGAGAGTGCTGGACGTTACATCCGCAAGAGTTTGGCCGAGCACGATTATCAATTGTTTCAAGGTTATTCCGAATCTCAACAGATAACGAAGGATATTTTGGAATGGCATAGTCAATTTCCAGACCTTTCCGAGAAGGAAATTGCTGCGACTTGGAATGTAGATAATGGCGAGTATCCTGGGCCTCTGGCAGGATACGCTAAATTGATGGCAAATTTTCGTGCACTTAGAATTGGAATGGCAACTGTCCAGCGCTCTTTCGACCCCAAACCATTATCTGATGCGGCGCTTGAAGCCATCAGGACTTTCAAGGGTTGGCAAAAGATAAGGAAACGAAATAAGCGATAGATGGCCCTGCTGGCAGTGATTTCCACGTCCTATAGAATTCAAATTTGGGAGGGGCCGTCTACTAAAGACGAGCGTTGAAATAGTGAAGCAGCGTACGTATGCAGTTGATTGCGAGCATCGCTTCGTCCTCATCGAGAAGGATCTCGTTAGGATGAGCCATGCTGGCTCGATTTCTCAACGGATTGAGTGCGTCGACAATCGTTGCAATTCCCTTAAGCACACGATCTAAATCTGTATGATTAACAGTGCTTGCTGAGAATGCCGGATGTTTTTCCCGTAGCAATTTGAATAATGCGGTAATGCTGGCATCAGGCGGAACGATGATGGCATGTTTTGCACACCCTACCAGCATAAATCCATGAAACGCCGTATGAACTCGGTCGATGCCACTCGTCGCACCTTGCGTATGAATTAGTTGCTCTGCGTCAGCAAGCGCTCGTTCAACTGAATCCGAAGTAATGTGAAGGTTGGGAGACGAAACTGGGGCAGGACCAGTTCTAGTATTTAAATCAAAGGCGATAAAGCGGATGTAATGCCCAATCTCAGTGATTGTCTCAGCTATTGACCTGAACGCGGCCCTATATTTGGGATTTTCATTTTTCTCGGCTAGAGATACGTACGCTTCCATAGGCAGCGAGCAGTACAAAGCAGAAAACTCATCACCAAAAGTATTGGTTCCGTTTCGTATCTCAAAGGGGATCGACTCCAATTCCATTGCTGCTACAGTTTCCTTTCGAGCTCGCAAGAGTTTGCAAGCCTGAAGGCGTAGTTGATTCCACTCAGTCAGAGAAAGTGCCTCGTTGAGAATTTCAAGTTCTCCCGAGCCGCTGCCACGATAAAGTTGGATCATGATGGGAAGTACGTGAAGTGAGTTTAATCAATGTTGGCCGGCATGATAACGCACAGGCATTGCCAAGGCTAGCGAATATCTATCGATATCACTACAGCGTGGGTGCAGGTGAAAATACTCGGTCAAACCAACTTTAAAACGATATCCTAAAATGCTATGGGGGAGTCTTCGACACCCCCGCTGCCCCCTCCGAGAGCGCCCCCGCTTCTGCAAGCGCCGGCGCAGAGTCATGAGCGCGGAGTCATCGTCACCGGTTCAGACTGTCCGGCACCCATTCGCATTGAGGCATCTTCAAACCCAGACATCCAGCCGTAGGTGCCTGATCCACCCATCCATTCCGTCAGGCGACAACAGACGCCGACACGACGCAAGGCCTCTTGCCGAATGATGCTGTACATTTTCCTTTCCACGTCGTTTGCCCTTCGATCCAACACAAACTCATGCTTTTCCGTGGGCACCTTGACGCCTAATGAGCAGAAATATCGATGCTCTTCGAATTCTCTGGGCGTATTGTCAAAGTCCTTACTGATGTACTTCGAGAGGTAGCGCGCAAGCTTTACGGGCGAACTGCCGGGACGAGGGCCTCTGACGTTCACTTGTCCTTGGCCATTCCCGACGATCTTGTACCAGCATCGTCGCAAGAGCCGAACATCCTGAAAGCCTTTCACCGCGAGATGCGGGTGCAGCGCCCCGCGTTGTTGCCGTTCCAGGACCGCCACATAGGGCATGGAACAGCCCGACCGTGAGAGTGCCCGCCGTAGTCGCGCTAGATCGTGTAAGACCCGGTCTCGATCCTCTACATTCGCTCGATAGGTCAAGGTCACGAGGTGGTCGGCTCCGATGGTCAGGCATTTTTTGCGAATCGTGCCTTTGGCTCGGCCTCGTGCCCGAGCCTCGTTCATCTTTCTATTCCGCGATGCGCCTTTCTCTCCTCTCTTGCCTTGAATCGGGTCTAGCCTTGCCCACGACATTTCGACCCATTGTTTTCCGAAATCATGAATCGTGATGGACCAGACATTCCCTGCAGGGGGTAGTGTGATGTGAGGCCATGTGCGGTCGCCGAGAAATGTCCTCCTGTCAAGTTTAGGAGTGGCCGCTGGCGCGGCTCCCCTGCGCGGGTGGCTTGCGCCACCCCGCGCACGGGCGTCCGGCTTTGGGTTGCTGCTGTTTGAATCGATGGGGTTATCTTGACAGGACACGTGGAACCTCCTAGCCTTAAGCTGATTAACCGGTTAGTCAGTGAGGAACTCATCATGGAAGATCGTATCGTTGTCGATCCAAACATATGCAGCGGGAAGCCCACGATTCGAGGCACCCGCATTATGGTGAAGAACATCCTCGGTATGGTGGCCGGTGGCTACACGATCGCCCGGATCATTGACGCGTACCCCGAATTGACCAACGACGATGTCACTGCTGCGCTTGAGTATGCCAGCCAGGTGATTGACGAAGAGAAAGTCATTCCGCGTGCCTGACCGCCTGACCATCCTTCTCGACCAAAATGTTCCCCAAGCCGTCGTTTCCTGGTTGAAGCTGCTGAAGCCCACATGGGCCGTCTTCCACACCGGTGATGTGGGATTGTCCGGGAAGGCTGATGAAGAGGTCTTTGCCTGGGCGCAGCAACAAAGCGCCGTCGTGGTGACCTTCGATGAAGACTTCGCCGATGGCCGTTCCTTTCCAGCACAGCGACACCATGGCATTGTGCGCCTTCGGGTTTGGCCGACAACGATCGAAGAAACCGAACAGGCTTTGGGACGATTGCTCAGTGAGGTAACTGAAGCTGAACTCACCACGTCTCTCATCATCGTAGACCGCTCTCGAATCCGAGTGCGGACCCGACCCCAATAAGTTGCACGCCCCGCAAGAACGAGGCGTGCAGTGTAACCAAAAGTGTAACCGTCGAGACCGTTTCCGGCGGTTTTGGGCACCACACCACATGACGAAGCACCGCCCACCTAACCCAATGGTGGATCAGGCTTTTCTGTGTGTTTTTGTGTAGTGGAATGAGGTGTGTCAGTAATCATGCCAAATTGACCCCTGTCATCATGTGAAATGAACCCCTCTCCATCACCAGGAGAGGAGACCTATGGAACTAGCAGACGCGGTGACGAGCCCAGTACCATCTTCGCGGGAGACGACTCCAACGGAGGAGGCTGGGATGCTGCGAGAAGACGGCGTGCGAGAAGTGCTGGCGCGACTACAGCGCGGCGAGCCTATCAAAGCCATTGCGCGGGAGCTCGGTGTGGCCCGCAATACCGTGAAGCGGTGGCAACGGCTGGGGGGCTGGCGTCCCCGCCCACCGGGACACCGCCCCTGTCAGATCGATCCCTATCGGCGCTTTCTGGAGCGCCGCGGCCCTGAAGTGAATTGGAACGGCCGGGTGCTCCATCGGGAACTGCAGGCGTTGGGATTCGCGGGGACCTATCAACAAGTGCAACGGGCGATTCAGCCGCTCCGGGCCGATCGGGCGTGGGCGACCGTGGCGACGGTGCGGTTTGAGACGCACCCCGGCCAGCAAGCCCAAGTGGATTTTGGCCAAACCCGCCTCTGGATTGGCGAGCGGCTGGAAGTCATCCACATCTTTGTGTTCACCCTCGGGTACTCCCGGCGCCTGTGGGCGTCGGCCTATCCGCATGAACGGCTCAGTGCGCTGCTCGATGGGCATGAACGGGCCTTCCAGCATTTTGGCGGCGTGCCGTTGGAGTGTCTCTACGATAACCCGCGGACGCTCGTCCTAGGTCGGCGCGAGGGCCGCGTGCTCTGGCATCCGGTCTGGGAGGATTTTGCGCGACGGTATGGCTTCACCCCGCGCGCCTGTCAGCCGTATCGGGCGCAGACGAAGGGCAAAGTCGAAAGCGGCGTCAAATATGTGAAGCGCAATGCCCTGGCTGGCCGCCGCTTTGCCTCCTGGGAGGCCCTGAACGCCTGGCTGCAGGAATGGGCGGTAACGGTCGCCGATCAGCGCGTCCATGGGACGACGCATGAGCGGCCGATCGAACGGTTCGCCCGGGAGACGCTCACGCCCCTGGGCCAGCGTCCGCCGTATCACTACGAACGGGTGCGCCTGCGGCGCGTGCCGGCTGATGCGCTCGTCGCCATCGCGGCTGCGCGCTATTCCGTCCCGGTGGAATATGTCGGGACGACCGTCCACGTGCAGGAGACCAGTCACCACTATGAGATCTTCCATGGGGGAACCTGTATCGCGCGGCATGCCAAAACCACCCGCCATGCGGTGGTCGTGGATCGGGCGCACTATCGCGGGCTGCTGCGTCCGGGTGGAGCCGCCGCGATGCCCCGGCCGCCCCAGTGGGATCCCGGGTATGGCGACCTCGGCGAGGTGATGGTCCGGGATCTGGCCCTCTATGCCGCGGTGGCGGAACCCGGCGGTGCCGCATGAGCACGCCCCAACTCGAGCGGCTCCAGGCGCACTGCCAGCGCCTGCGCCTCTATCAAGTCGCCGCAGAACTGCCGAGTTTACTCGAGCAAGCGGCGAAGGCCGAGCGGTCGTATACGGACTTTTTAGAGGAGGTGCTGCGGCGTGAGGTGCAGGCCAAGACGGACAAGCATCTGGCGATGCGGTTGGCGATGGCGCGGTTCCCGTTCCAGAAGACGCTGGAGACCTTCGACTTTAAGGTCCAGCCTTCCATTGATGTGAAACTGATCCGCGAACTCGGCACCGGGCGCTATCTGGAGCAGGGTGAGAATGCCTTGTTCCTCGGGCCGCCAGGCGTCGGCAAGACGCATCTCGCCGTGGCCCTGGGCATCACGGCCTGTGAGCAGGGCCACCGCGTCTTGTTTACGACCGCCATGGGCCTCCTCGCGACGCTCGGCAAAGCGCTCTCCGAAAACCGACTGGAGGACCGGCTCAAGGTGCTGGCCCAGCCCCAGCTCTTGATCATTGACGAGATCGGCTATATCCCCATTGATCGGCAGGGCGCCAATCTGTTCTTCCAGCTCATCTCCCGGCGCTATGAGAAGGGCTCGATTCTGCTCACCAGTAATCAAAGCCTCGGCGCCTGGGGCGACGTGTTTGGTGATCCGGTTATCGCCACGGCGATTCTCGACCGGCTCCTCCACCATTCCATCACGATCAATATTAAAGGTGAGAGCTATCGATTGCGAGAGAAGCGGAAGGCGGGGCTCTTCAAGTCCCCTGTCAGCGCCGCGAGCCATTCAGATGCCTAACGCAACCAGATGTACCGTCAACCCGGGGAGGGGGCAACTTCACATCAGAATAAAAGGGTCAACTTCGGCTGATGATTGACA
>WBZO01000988.1_pt1 | contig 49851 bp, 26 predicted proteins | sample 5204261 | NCBI WGS metagenome assembly WBZO01 (sample SAMN12412400, study PRJNA552823) | activated sludge metagenome | isolation source: activated sludge from anammox sidestream of wastewater treatment plant... | place: USA: North Carolina | collected 2017-09
ACGTTCCTAAGGAACGTGTCGGAAATAACTTACGCATTTGGGCGGCGTCTTTTGGGCGCTGGCTGTGTTAGTGAAATAGTTACGTAGCTAAGGCTATGCGCCTATTTCACTGCCTTACCAGCCCCCAAAATACGCTCGACGAAATACCCAACTTATTTCCGGCACGTTCCTTACCCATTCTTTCGCCCTTCCTTTCCGAAGTTAGCCGCATTCTGTATGTCCGCAGCTTTTGCAAATCAGGCAGCCTTCCTTGTACATCAGGCCATCGTGATCACCGCAGGCGGGGCAGGTTTCTTTGACGGCGTCGGTACCATCGGGTACGAATTTCTTCAAGGCTCTGACCACCCCATTTTTCCAGGTGTTGATGTGTTCCTGGTCAATGTTCAGTCCAGAGACCATGTTGATGACGTAGGGCAGGGGCATGCCATGGCGCAGGGTGCCGGAGATGAGCTTTGCGTAATTCCAGTATTCTTTGTCGAAGGATCTGGAAAGCCCTTCCATAGTGACTTTGTACCCCTCCTTGTCCTGGAACTGGAAGTCGTAGCGGTTGTTCCCCAAATCGTCCTTTTCCTTGATGATCCAGCCTTTGTTGACGTAGGGCGGCAGGATAAAAATGTCATCGGCCCGGCCGGTAAAAACCTCATAGGGTCTGCCATCGAGTAACCCCACAAAGGCCATCCATCTTTCGTGGTTGTTCTGAAAGCGGATAATCTCTGCTTCCAGGCGCTTGGGGCGCTTGGGAGCGAGCGTGGTGGCGAATTTGGTGATGTTGGCAGCAACCGTTTGCCTATCTTCTTGTTTTTTGTCTTTGTCGTCCGCAGCTACCAGGACGCCTGACCGGGAGCCTTCCCTGTATATCGTGCAACCCTTGCAGCCGGACTCCCAGGCCGTTTTATAAATCTCCTTGACCAGGTCAACGGTGGTGTCATTGGGGATATTGACGGTGACGCTGATGCTATGGTCCACCCATTTCTGGATGGCACCCTGCATTTTGACCTTCTGCACCCAGTCCACATCGTTGGCAGTAGCCTGGTGGTAGGGAGATTTTTCCACCAGTTTGTTGAGTTGCTCGGCCGACATGTCATTCACCTTATCCATGTTATAGCCATTCGCCTCCAGCCAGGTGATAAATTTGTGGTGGAAGACGCTGTATTCTTCCCAATGATCACCCACCTCGTCAATGTAACTCACCTTAGCTTCCTTGTCGTTGGGGTTGACTTTCCGTCTGCGCTTGTACGCTATGAGGAAGGCCGGTTCAATGCCTGAAGTAGTTTGGGACATCAGGCTGGTAGTACCTGTTGGAGCGATGGTGAGCAGGGCGATATTCCGGCGGCCATACCGGATCATATCTTCGTAGAGGACAGGGTCGGCTTCCCGCAAGCGGTTGATAAAGGGGTTTTTCGCCTCCCGTACGGCGTCGTAGATTTTGAAATGACCTCTTTCTTTAGCCATGACAATGGATGAGCGATAAGCATTGAGTGCCAGTATCTGGTGCACCTTTACAGAGAAGTCAATGGCTTTGTCGCTGCCATAGCGCAGGCCGAGGGCTGCCAGCATATCGCCTTCGGCAGTGATGCCGACGCCGGTGCGGCGGCCTTCCACGCAGGTGTTGCGGATCTTTTGCCACAGGCGGTACTCCGTCTCCTTAATCTCCTGTGGCTCGGGGTCTTTTTCGATCTTTTCGAGAATTTTGTCAATTTTTTCCAATTCCATGTCAATGATATCGTCCATCATACGCATCGCTATCTGGACGTGTTCACTGAATTTTTCAAAATTAAACTCTGCTTTTTTGGTGAAGGGGTTATCCACGTAGCTGTACAGGTTGATGGCTAGCAGGCGGCAGCTATCGTAAGGGCAAAGGGGGATTTCGCCGCAGGGGTTTGTCGAGATGGTGCGATATCCCAGCTCGGCGTAGCAATCGGGCACGGATTCCCGGATGATGGTATCCCAGAAGAGCACGCCTGGTTCAGCAGATTTCCAGGCGTTAAAGATGATCTTGTCCCAGAGTCGGGCAGCGTCTATGGTTTTTCTGAACTTTGGGTTTTTAGAGTCCACGGGGTATTGCTGCACGTAGTCACTACCAGTGAGGGCCGCCCGCATGAAGTCATCATCCATGCGGACGGAGACATTGGCCCCTGTCACCTTTCCCGCTTCCATTTTGGCATCAATAAAATCTTCGGCATCGGGGTGTTTGATGGACACGGACAGCATTAAGGCACCCCGCCGCCCATCCTGAGCGACTTCCCGGGTACTGTTAGAGTAACGCTCCATGAAAGGCACCAGGCCGGTGGAAGAGAGGGCGCTGTTGAGTACCGGGCTGCCCTTGGGGCGGATGTGCGAAAGGTCGTGCCCTACCCCACCCCTGCGTTTCATGAGCTGTACCTGCTCTTCGTCGGCCCGGATAATGCCGCCGTAGGAGTCGGCATCGTTGCCAATCACAAAGCAATTGGACAAAGAGGAAACCTGGTAGTTGTTGCCGATGCCAGACATCGGGCTTCCCTGCGGCAGAATGTATTTAAAATCCTTTAAAAGCTCGTAGAGCTTTGCTTTGGGAATGGGATTGGGGTATTGTTGCTCAATGCGGAACAACTCGGAAGCTATGCGGCGGTGCATGTCATCCGGTGTTTTTTCGTAAATATTCCCCGAGGAGTCTTTTAGTGCGTATTTGTTGACCCACACATTCGCAGCCAACTCATCCCCTTTGAAGTATTCGGTAGAGGCAGCGAGCGCTTCTTTGAAGGAATAAACCCTGGGATTTGCAGTTTTCTTTTTCAATTGGGGAGATTTCAATTGCAAGGCTAAGGTTTCCATGACAGCTAAAAACGTTTTTTATAGTGTTACAACTAAGGTTATTTGACGGTGGCCTCTGCCAGTTGGTTTTTGATACAACCTCCTGCTAAGGAACGTGTCGGAAATAACTTACGCATTTGGGCGGCGTCTTTTGGGTGCTGGCTGTGTTAGTGAAATTGTTACGTAGCTAAGGCTATGCGCCTATTTCACTGCCTTGACAGCCCCCACAATACACTCGCCGAAATACCCAACTTATTTCCGGCACGTTCCTAAGAGCTTGTATGCGATTGGGTCACTTGGCTAAAAGACGGCCCTTTACGCCACTTTTCCCCTTTTTTCAGTTCTGTAGCGCTGCTACGCAGCGGAAAAAAGGAGGAAAATTGACGAAAAATTGCTCGTTTTTGGATGCTGTTGGGGTTGGGCTGCCGGAGATAAAAAGACACCTTTTTAGCCCGGTAAGCTCCATCCCAACAGCATCTCGGCTCAAGCACCAAAACGCAAACAAGCTCTAAGTAGTTGTCATTCGTCAAATTACCAAGCAAACTCGTGCAGGCCGCATCCCGTCTTTTACTTCTCTAACGGGATGCGGTACGTCTGCATAAGTACTTTTTCGATAGTATCAGTAAGCAGCAGGCAACTAAAAAAATGGGAAGAGCAAACTCAAAAAACTGAAGTTCTACAGCCTCCTCTTGGCTCTAAAGTGAGTGGATGTATTGCAGTCCTCACGAGCAAGTGATTTGTCAGCACGAAAGTAATGAAAAGGGGAGTCATTTGCACTTTGAGTTTTCCACAAAATGTGGATAAACTACCTAATTTGTTAGCAATCAGGAAGATACTTTTTTTCAACACTTTTATTTATTGTGGAAAACTAAAAGTGGACAATTTCACAGATTATCATTATATTGCTTACACATCATTAATAACGCAAAAGGTAAGGCATTGAAAATCAGTGAAAAAGCGGGGATACCGGCAGGAGGGTTCTGCTGGGGGCAGGTAGGTGCTGAAGCTTGGGAGCCTGCCGGGAAAAGCTGGGTATTTTGGCGGGGCATTTTGGAGCGCTGACAAGAGAGCAAACCGGAGGCACAGGCTTTGCCACTTACTTTCACCAAAGCAGCCAGCACTCAAAAAGTGCTGCCCCTGACTAAGAGCTTGTTTGCGATTGGGCCACTTGGCTAAAAGACGGCCCTTTACGCCACTTTTCCTCCCCCTTTTCTCAGTTCGGTAGCGCTGCTACGCAGCGGAAAAAAGGAAAAAATTGACGAAAAATTGCTCGTTTTTGGATGCTGTTGGGGTTGGGCTGCCGGAGATAAAAAGACACCTTTTTAGCCTGGTAAGGAACGTGCCGGAAATAAGTTGGGTATTTCGGCGAGTGTATTTTGGAGGCTGGCAAGGCAGTGAAATAGGCGCATAGCCCTAGCTACGTAACTATTTCACTAACACAGCCAGCGCCCAAAAGACGCCGCCCAAATGCGTAAGTTATTTCCGACACGTTCCTTAACTCCATCCCAACAGCATCTCTGCTCAAGCGCCAAAACGCAAACAAGCTCTAATTTTCGGCAGGTTCCTTACATCAGGTTCTTCCGCTGGAAGTACCATCCCAGGCCAAGACTGCCGATAAAAGAGAGGATGAGGATAAAGTAGAATGCTACAGAAGATTCGGTGTTGAAGGGCATATCCACGTTCATACCGATGAAAGAAGCCACGAGGGTAGGCACCATGAGGATGATGGTGATCGTGGTAAGGCGCTTGATGGTATGATCCAGGTTGTTGGAGATAATAGAGCCATAGGCCTCCATCGTGCCGCCGAGGATATTGGCGTACATGGTGGCCATTTGCTGCGCCTGGCTATTGTCAATGACGATGTCTTCGAAGAGGTCTGTTTTCTCTTCGTCGTCTCTGAGGTGCAGGAAATCGGTTCGCTTCATTTTCTTTTTGAGCAATTCGTTATCGCTCAGGGAAGAAACGAAGTAAACCAGACTTTTTTCGATGCTCAGCAGGCTTTTTAACTCCTTGTTTCTGCTGCTGAAATAGAGTTCTTTTTCAATGAGGTTTCGCTTTTGGTTGAGCTGTTTCAGGCAATTCAGAAAGCGATAGACGATCTGCTCCATGATTTGCAGAACAAACAACTGGTCGTCGGAGGGGTCGAAGTTTTTGACTTTATTTTCCAGGAACAGGTTCAGCACGGGGTTTTCGTGAGAGGTGATAGTTATCACGTGCTCAATGGTGATGATGATGCCGATTGGGGCCGTAATAAAGATGGCGTCAATGTCCTCTTCAAAGGGATTGAGGATAGGGGTGCTCAGGATAATCACCCTTTTTTCTTCATCTCTCTCGTAGCGGGGGCGCTCGTCCATGTCGAGGGGGTCAGTCAGGAAGTCGAGCGGGATGTCGAACTGTTGGGCAGCTTCTTCCAGTTCCTCAGGAGTGAACGGAGGTGAGATATCAATCCAGCAGGAAGCCTCCGGCTCAAATATTTCTTTAACACGACCTTGTTCCCGGATGTAGTATTTAATCATGCTGAAGAGAAGGATAAAAGATTCACAAGTAGCTGAAAACCAATTTTACTACTGCAAATAATCTGCTGGTTTCAGTTCGTCCGGTTTCCGTTTAGCGGGCGCAAACTTACGATTTCTTCATCAGGAACCAAACCAAAGAAGGGGCTTCAAAAACCTGTTTTGGCGTTATTTTTCTGAAAGTTCTTTGAGGAAGTATTCATAGGCTGGCAAATCTTTTTCAGTTCCTTGTCCCCAGGTCGGTTTCATCTTTTCCCGGATACAATAGTAATCGGCAATGATCTCGGCTTGCTGCTCGAGGTTGAAATCCTCCAGCTTTCCAGCTCTGGCAATGCACTGCTGCAGAGCCGGAACACCTCCATAGTTGTAATGGGCTTCCGTCCTCTGTGCCATTAAAGCACGGGGAATATAAGCACTCCCCATTTTTTGAAATTGCCAGACGTGTACCAGCTCGTGGATGAGCAGATGGGGCCGAAATGGCCCCCAGGCGTTGATGGTGTAAAAGCTCACGTAGATGATTTGGTGCGATTTGCACCCCAGGCGTGCCCGTTCATCCACCCGCACCCGCTCCAGGTGGATGGCATCGCCAAAAACCGAGCGAGCCAGGCGTTTTTCATTTTCTGTTAAAGATCTGGTTTTCCACTTTGCCAGGTCCATCCCTGTTTCATAAAATTCGGGGAGGAGCAGGAAATCCATCACCAGGAAGAAAAGCTCAGCCCACCACCACTGAGTAGAGGGCCTGACCTTGTGCTTTGTGATAATAAAAAAGCCTTGTCGCAGATGTCGCAGCAGCCGCCCTGCCCGTGTCGGCACGAGTTGAATACCGTCTATAAAGCGCAATGCAATAATTCTCATTTCCGTCAAGAGTGCCGATTTAAGCTGTCCTGTTTTTGAAGCTCCTGACCAGGAGCTTGCCTGGAATAAGCTCAATGGGCGGAAAACGACTTCTTTTCATGCTCCACCCAAATGCCAGTACCTCTCAGGCCCTTAGAATTTGTTTGGGATTTGGTCACTTTGCTAAAAAACGGCTCTTTTTCACCAGTTTTTTCCCTTTTTTTCAACTCCGCAGTGCTGCTACGCCACTTCAAAACGCTGAAAACCTGACAAGTTTGCTCATTTTCAGATGCTGTTTGGATGGGGCTGCTGGCGGTAAAAAGACGACGTTTTAGCTCGGTAAGCTCCATTCAAACAGCATCTCGGCCCAAGCACTAAAACGCAAACAAGTTCTTAAGACGGCTTTAGCTGCCCCAGGCAACACGATGGAGAAGCGAGGAAGAAAAATGCTGTTTTTCCATCCTGTCTGCATCTCTTCCCAAACAGTTACAGAAAATGTTTGCCTAAGTTGGCAGAGGTTTTTACATTTGTCCGCACAAAAAAAATTAAAAATGAATACTGAGACCTCTTCTTCTCCTTTACTCAATTGGGTACTCTTCCTGGTGTCAACAATCCTCCTGATTGTCATGCTGATCTGGTTGCCTCAATGGTTTTGGCTTGCACTGCCTTTTTCATTAACCTTTCTGGTGAGGGCCATGAACATGATGTAAATGAGGTGCCTCGGGGTGGAGTGCAGGACAGGAGATTTATCTCAGAGGAAGGTCAGATGCTGGGCATCTGGCCTTCCTTTTTTGCATAGCTAATGCGCGTACCGCACATGATTAGCGAAAAACAGAACCCTTAGAAGCTGCTTGAATTTAACCCACCGGGCTAAGAAGTCGTCTTTTTCGTCTTTTTTCTCTCGGGCAACCCAATCCAAACAGCTTCGTAGCAGGAGGTGTTTTTTTGGAAAAAAATTGATTTTTTTCCAAAAAACACGTCAAATTGAGAGCCCGTCTCATAAGTCAAACCGCCGCTTTTGAGAGCGAGCAATTTTTCGTCAGGTTTTTAGCTTATTGAAGTTGCGTAGCAGCGCTACGGAACTGAAAAAAGGTGAAAACAGGACGAAAAAGGGTCTTTTTTGACCAAGTGGCCAAATTGCAAACAAGCTCTTAAAGAGGGGCGTTAATAATATGGTACTCCTCGATTTTCAAAAAGTCTATAGAGGAAATAGTTTTTAAAAACAGAATGTATATTTTATTTTTCTTCGATTTAAGTAGTCACAAAAAATAACTAATTTTACAAACCGATTTTTATTAGTCCTTCTTTTTCAAGGGGCAAATTGCTTCCTCTGTATTTCCTTTCTTAAAGGCATCTATAATATCAAGTTTTTTTGAACATCCCAGATATGAAAAACGAATCCGCAATCATTGCTGTGAAAAGGGAAAGCTGTTTTTTCTCAAAATACCTCTTCCTGGTTGTTGTGATGGGTTGTCTGGCCTCCCATTCGGCGATTGCCCAACTGACTATTTTTCTGCAAAGCCAAAATCCCCAATGCGGAGGTTTCGCAAGCGGCACCATCACGGCAATAGTAGTCGGAGGCCAGACTCCCTACTCCTATCTTTGGAGCAATGGCTCTACAAGCAACCCAAACACCAATCTCCTGGCCGGAACTTATACCCTGACCGTTACCGATGCAGCAGGCCTCACCAACACAGCATCTGCCACCTTGGTTGCGCCTCCGGTGCTGTTGGTCAGCATTGAGATTACAAACTGCTCTAGCCCGGGAGAAATGACGGCTCATGTTTCCGGAGGAATCCCTCCCTATGAATACCTGTGGAGCAACGGCGGCACCACAGACAGCATCCACAATCTGGGGCCGGGGCAGTACTGCGTCACCGTTTTTGACAACGTTGGCTGCGGTTACATCACCTGCAAAAGCATTGGGCTTGAATTGTCGGCCAACGTTGCCACTACGCCGGCTGTGTGCGGAAGCAACGAAGGCGGAACTGCCACAGCTACTCCTTCAGGAGGGATTCCTCCCTTTACCTATTATTGGAGCAATGATAGCATAGGACAAACAATCGAAGACCTCTTCCCGGGCTTTTACGAAGTGACGGTCACGGCATTCAACGGCTGCACCACTGTAGCCAACGGGCATGTCGGTATATTGACAGGCAGCTTACCCGTCACCCTGGACATCACTCATCCCACCTGCCCGGGAAGCTCGACCGGCAGCATATCGGCATCCGTCAACGGCAGTACCAGCGGATTGAGTTTTATTTGGAGCAATGGCGATACAACGCATGAGCTAAACAACCTCCCGGCCGGCACTTATTCCGTCACTGTCACCAACACTTTGGGCTGCACCGGTACGAAGTCCGCCACGCTGACCTATCAAAGCAATATGACGGCAGTCATCTCTAAGATTGACCCTTCGTGTTCATATTCTTCCAATGGCTCGGCCAGCGTCAATCCATCTGGAGGCTTGGCTCCCTACACATATTTATGGAGTCAGGACAGCACCACCGCCTCCATTAACAATCTGCCGGCCGGGAATTACAGCGTGACCGTCACGGATTCCCTCGGCTGCACTTTAGTCAAAACAGCCACCCTGACTGCCCCACCCCCCATGAGCGTCCTGATCACGACGACCAACGCCACGCAATGTGGAGCCTCCAATGGCTCTATCTCCGCACAACCATCAGGAAGCAGCCCTCCTTACACTTACCACTGGAGCAACGGCAGCAACGCCAATTACCAAAACAACCTGCCTGCGGGGATCTATGCCGTCACCATCACCTCTTCGCTGGGCTGCACCATTGTAGGCGTTGATACCATTTTTCAGCCCCACACCATGAATATAAATATTACCGGCACGGCTTCCATCTGCCCCGAAACACAGAATGGCACCCTGACGGCCAACCCGCCTTCGAGTGCAGGAACCTGTACCTATGTTTGGAGCAATGGAGCAACGACAAAGACTATTAACAACCTGCCGGCCGGCACCTATGCGGTAACGGTGACCAATGCACAAGGCTGTGAGGGAGCCGATACAGCCTCTATCGAAACCTATCCCGAAACTGTCGTGGAGCTTTACGCCACCAATGCAAAATGCTTTAACACCCCCACCGGTAAAATAACATCTCTGGTGTCGGGGGGAACGCCGCCTTTCACCTACCTGTGGAGCAACGGCGCCACTACTTCAGGGTTGAGTGCAATTCCCGCTGGCACCTATTCCGTGACGGTCACAGACCTGGCGGGTTGCACCCAGGTGCAGGAGGCAAGTGTTCTGCAGCCCGAGGATATATCGGTCAGCTTTACGGGAAGCGGAGGCAGCTGCGGTGCAAACGGGACGCTGACGGCAAACGCCACAGGGGGAACGGGTGCATACCAATGGGCCTGGAGCAACGGTGCAAATACACAGACCATCACTGGCCTCGCCCCGGGCAATTACTCCGTCACTGTCAGTGATTCCAAGGGCTGTTCAAAGTCAGCCAGCAGTAATGTCCCCGCATTTCCACAGATGAATTTATCCGTCACTGCGTACAACACCACCTGCAATGGTGTCTCAGACGGCATGGCCTCCGCCAACATCAGCAGTGGGGTGCCTCCTTTTCAGTATCTGTGGAGCAATAATGAGGTTACTAGCACCATCACCAATTTATCACCCGGCACTTACAGCGTAACGGCTACCGACGCAAATGGCTGCAGCAGCAGTGGCTCAGCAACCGTGGCATTAGGCACCGGGCTTAACGTAAGCATCTCTGCCATCGGCTACATTTGCGAAACGGGAACAGCCACTATCCAAGGAAATGCAATGGGAGGCTCTCCACCCTACTCCTGGGAATGGTCCAACGGACAACAAACTCAATCCATCACCGTTGCCCAGCCAGGCACCTATACCGTTACCGCCTCGGACATCACCGGATGCTTCGGCACTGCAGTGGTCACCCTGCAACCGGCGCCTGCATTTTCTATTTATGCCAACACCTCTAACGTGACCTGCTACGGCTTCTCCGATGGCAGCATTTCCCTCCACGTAGCCAATGGAATCCCCCCCTATGCCTTCCTTTGGAACACAGGACAGGACTCCTCTTTTATTGGCAACCTCCCCCCTGGTCAATATACGGTGACTATTACAGACGCAGCGGGGTGTACAAAAACCCACACCACAGAAATCAGCCAACCCAATGCGCTTGAGTTGCAGCTTCACCCCTACCCCAGCAGTTGCGATTCGACAGGTACCATCTCCACATTGGTTTCCGGAGGGGTGCAGCCACTTTCCTTTCACTGGAGCAACGGGGCGACTACGCCATCGCTGGCGTCCTTGCCGCCGGGTGACTATACCCTAACAGTAACGGATTTCAACGGCTGTAAAATTTCCGACTCTGCTACCGTATTGCCTCCCCCTCCCATCAGTTGCAACGTGATTCTGGTTAAAGTTATCAGCCAGACAGGAAGTGCCGACGGGCAATTAACCACCGAGGTAAACGGTGGAAGCCCTCCATTCAACTTCCTTTGGAGCAATGGCCAGACCAGTTCCACTGCTTTCGGCCTGGCGCCAGGCGAGCACTCCGTCACCGTCACCGACGTCAATAATTGCGAAAGCACCTGCAGCTTTGTACTGCTCAACCCCGCGAAGGTTGGCGACCTGGTCTGGCATGACCTCAACGAAGACGGATCGCAGGCTGCAGATGAGCCAGGAGTGTCGGGGATAAGCATTCACATCACTGGAGTCAACAACTACAACTACAATATCAGCGACACCATCGTGACCGATGCTTCGGGCAAATACGCTTTCGTCGTGCAGCCCGGGGTTTATGAAATTCACTTCACCAGGCCCGCAGGTTATGTCTTTTCGCCTGTTTTCAACACAAGCGACACGACGATGGACAGCAACGTCGATGCTTCCACCGGCATTGCCGGCCCTTTTACGCTCGGCGACGGTGAGGTAAACCTGAGCATTGACGCAGGTCTCATCTTTCATCCATCGTGTGAAAATGTAGAATCTGCCGGTGAGATTTGTTGTGAGCAGGTGATCTGCGCAGGAGCGCCGCAGATACAGCCGTTTACCCAGACCTCTCCTCCACAGGGAGGCACGGGCGAGCTGGAGTACCAGTGGTTCCGCAGCACTTTACCGGTACCGTTTAATCCCATAGACTGGCACCCAATTCCCGGCGCAAATTCCAGTAGTTTCACGCCGGTCAACCTGACTGAAACCACCTGGTTCCTGTTGGGGGTTAAAAGGGAAAACTGCACGGACTACCTGGGTACCAACCCCGTGAAGGTGGCTTTAAATCCCCTGCTTCCCGTGGAAATAGTCAACCCTGAGTTTGCCTGTACAGATACACCCATTGACGTTTTCTGCACGCCAGAAGTCCCGGGTGCTACCTATAAATGGAGCTTTGAGGGCGGGACACCCGCCACTGCTAACACCCCCTCCGTCCAGGGAATCACCTGGAGTTCAACCGGGGTCAAAACTATCACCCTGACCCTCTCCAAAGAGGGCTGTGTCGTTTCAACCACGTCCGGCATCCACATTTCCAACGACCTGGGCAGTTGCCTTGCACCTTTCCTCATCGTCGCCAGCAAAGAAGGTGTTCGAAGTGCACTCGTTGAGTGGAATTATCCTCCTCCCGACAGCATCGGTATTTCTTTTCAAGTAGAATGGGCCTGGGAGAGCAACGCATTCAGCTCCATTGGCTCGCCTGATACTGTCTGGGAAGAATCCAATCGGCTCTACTATCGCTATTTGCACAAAACTCCCCTGACTGGCAGAAATTTTTACCGGGTAAAGCTGGAGACGAACCACGGCGATCAGCGGTACTCCAACGTCGAAGAGCTCCTGTTTCTGGACAGTTTCAATCTCGTCCATGCATACCCCAATCCGATGCGGGATATTTTGAAAATAGAAATATTCGACCGCTTCGATGCGCAAATCAGCTTCAATCTGATTACAGTGGATGGCAAGATAATAGGTACTTACACCGCCCCGTCCGACAATTTTTCGATGGAAATTGATGTAAAAGGCCTACTGCCAGGGGTGTACTTCCTCCAGGTGAACTACGATCAAAAACCACAGAAGATCTATAAACTGGTAAAAAAATCGCCCTGAGAAGCTGTTTGAATTTAGAGCTTGCCGGGGTTTGGGTGCTGCACCGAGATGCTGCTTGAATGGAGCTTACCGAGCTAAAAAGGTACCTTTTCCGCCCAAAGCGAAGGAAATTTTGAAGGAATAGCCAAGAAGTTTTTTAAAGTTGCGCAGCATCCTTACGGAGTTGAAAAAAGGGAAAAAGCAGGCAAAAAAGGGCCGCCTTTAGCCAAGTGGTTCATCCGCAGCAAGCTCTTGTTCTTACCGGGCTGAATCCGAGGAGGCAGTTTTCTCTGGGGTATTCCGCTGCCAAAGCAGATGCTGAGAGGAGCGTACATAAAAAAAGCCTGCTCAGCAGAGACTGGGCAGGCTTTTCCGCACAAAGCAGTTAAGTCAAATCATTAGTTCACTTGTACCGGTGTTGCAGATGGCGTGCTGCCCAACACTTCGCCTTTGATATAAATAATGGTTTGTGGCGGATCTGTGTTGGCAGTGATTGTGACTTGTTTGGTCTGCTGGCCACTCTTGCCCTTGCTGTCGAATTGAACTTTGATCTTGCCGGTACCACCCACGGGGATAGGCTCTTTTGGCCACTCAGGAACCGTACAACCGCAGCTGCCTTTTGCGTTGCTGATGATCAGTGGCTCTTTTCCTGTATTTTTAAAGACATAGTCGTGTTCCACTGTTTCACCTGCCTTCACTTTGCCAAAGTTGAATTCTGGTTCAGTAAACTGGATCAAAGTGGTTGGCCCAACGGGTGCTGCTGGCTGAGCAGCATTGGCCTGCGGATCCACGGCAGGTTGCGTGCTGGTGGAGAGGTTGCTTGGCGTAACGGCGGCAGTTTCATTTCCTGCAGCAGCCTGCACAGCCTGCTCCCGGGAACTGTCATTTTTGCAAGCAGCTAAAAAGGCAATTGCTGCAATTGCGAGGATACCAAATTTGATTTGCTTCAACATCTTCTGAATTTTTTTGTGATGAGAAAAATTTGTCGTTTTGCAACGGAGGGACAAAGGTAAAATTTTTTCACAATGGCATTTTATCCCGATTGGCTGCAAAAATATGCCAAATCGGTTCCAATCTTTTGCGGATAACAGACAGGCCAGTGTTAACGCGTTGTTAAATCAACCGGGTTGAGCTACGAGCCTGTTCGGGATTGGCCACTTAGCTAATCCCAATCAGGCTCTTATGCACCCAGCTTTGCCAGCCTTCAAAATACCCTCACCTAAACACCTATCTCATCCCCGGCACATTCCTTAAAGAAGCCTCTTGCAAAAGCGAAAAGGCGCACCCCGAATGAGATGCGCCTTTTAGTACCGCAATGTGCCGATTAGTACTTGATAGACACCCGGTAGTAATCGTCGTTGTTGGCGAGCGCCGTAGTTTCATTAATCGCCTCAACTTTCACCAGATAGTAAGTGTTGTTCGAGCTTTTGTACACTGCGAAAATATCGCCCTGATTCACTTTTTCACTCACCTGGAAGTTGCCCCAAACGCTGATATTGCCAGTGCCTGCACCGGTGTATGTGCTTGCGGCTTTCAGGTCACCAGCACCATCATAAGCAGCTTTGATGCTTTCTTTAGAGCCGATTCTGTCAAAGTCGAGGACGTCGCCAGCGCTGCCTGCATTCCCAATGAAACGCACCACTGTGCCGTTGATTCCGCCAATTCTGCGGCGCCAGTTGTCGCCAGAGCCTGCGAGGGAGTCAATCCCCATGTCGCGCAATTCTGCACGCAGGTAGGACTCGTCAATGGCGGGGTTGCCACTGTTGGACAATTTCGTTCCTGTGCTTGAGCCATCATCCAGGTCAATACCTCCCCTTCCTGCGGGGCCTGCCTGGTTCCAAAGTTGAATCGTTGCGCCGGTGATCGTTTTGTCTATCGGCGTTTCCAGTACGACGTCAAAGCTGACTTCATCAGATTTACCACCTTCGTCTGCTACTGCTACCGAATAGGAAACGGTACCAGGGTTTCCACTGACATTAATTTTAATTTCCCAGTTCATCTGGTCAGTAGGACTAACGAGCAGGGTGGGGTTAGCCGATGCAGGAGAGCCGTTAATAGTCAGGTCTTCCACAGCTACTTTGGTGGAGCCTTGGAAAACTGTGAGCGTCTTCATCGCTTTGGTTCCTTTTATTGCTTCCACTTTGACAGTCACGGCGCCAGAGCCTACCAATGCAGCAGGCGTAGGGCCTTCGGTAATTGAGACAATTGGTGCCAGCGTTCCTGTCGGATCGTCTGTATCATCCGTACATCCGCTGGAAAGGAAGAGGTTAGAAAAGAGCAGGGCACCTGCAAAAATCCAAAGGAGTTTTTTCATCTGTTAAAATGATTTTAGTTAATAATTATAGTTCCATGAGTTTGACAAACCTTATGACCCGGGTTAGGGTGAGCTACAACCACAGTCAATTACGTGTGTTTATCAAACAGATTTTTATCCTGAGACTTTCAACCCATAAAGAGGTCACGTTTGCCAAATGTTCATTTCATTTGCAGAAAAAATGAACGTTCAGCTATATTTTTCGCTCCCAAAACGAAGAGCTTAATCAAAATGATGCCTCATAATTTATTAATCTTTTGTTAACTCTGGCTTTGCACAAGGGCTTTCATTTTCCCGTCGCCCTCAAAACCTCAGTGAAAAATATCATCAAAAGCTTCGCTGTTCCATTTTATTTTAGCCGCAAAAAACTGGCGTAGATCCCTGTGTGAATCCCAGAAGCTGTTTGAATTTAGCTCACCAGGCTATAAAGCTGTCTTTTTTCTCGGGCAGCCAAATCCAAGCAGCTTCTCAGAGAAAGGTATTTTTTGAATGTTCGTTCTCAAAAAAGGACTCCCTTCAGGCAGATGCAAAGTTTCTCCAACTGAGTTTAAAAAAGAGCAACTACTTAGAGGAGGTGGTGGTGAAAGAAAAAAGAAGAAAGGAAACTTTTTCTTCTTTCTTCCACCATTCAGGGTGTTTTTTGGGGAAAAATTGAAAATTTTTCTCCAAAATCGCCTCCTGTTCAGAACCGAAACACTAATAAATTGTACTCCTCATTTTCAGAAAGTCCGTCATTGAAATGGCTTTTTTAAAATAAAATGTACATTTTGTTTTTCTTCGATCCTGAGTAGTTGCCAAAAAAATAAATCAAGAATTATGTCTTTTAAAATCCAACACACCGCTTTAGAACGGTTTCTGCGTTACGTAGTAATTGACACGCAATCCGATCCCGAATCAACGACTATTCCTTCCACTGCCAAGCAAAAAAACCTGGGAAAGGTATTGGTAAAGGAACTGAAAGCCATCGGCATTACAGATGCTAAACTGGATAAATACGGGTACGTGTACGCTACCATTCCAGCCACGACGAGCAAAGAAGTGCCAGTAATCTGCTACTGCTCTCACATGGATACCTCGCCTGATTGCAGCGGTGAAAACGTCAAACCCATCGTACACAAGAATTACCAGGGAGGTAATATCGTGCTGCCCGACGACCCTTCGCAGGTGCTCAGACCCGAGGACCATCCTGATTTGAAGGACCAAATCGGCAACGACATCATCACCGCCAGCGGAACCACCCTGCTGGGAGCTGACAACAAAGCTGGCCTGGCAGCCATCATGGATGCCGCTCATTTTCTCATGGCCAACCCGCAGATAAAGCACGGGGAGATTAAAATCCTGTTTACCCCCGACGAAGAAATCGGGCGGGGAGTGGACAAGGTGAATCTGAAAAAGCTGGGTGCAAAATTCGCCTATACCGTTGACGGGGAAAAGGCAGGTTCACTGGAGGACGAAACCTTCTCAGCAGATGGGGTTCGCCTCTACATTGACGGAGTCAGCGCTCACCCTGGCTTCGCCAAAGGCAAAATGGAAAGTGCCATCAAAATAGCAGGGGAAATACTGGCAGGCCTGCCTAAAAAAGAGCGCAGCCCCGAAACGACCGAAGGCCGTGAGGGGTTCATCCATCCCACTGACGTAGAAGGCTCCGTGGAAAAAGCAACCCTTAAATTTATCATTCGGGATTTCACGGACGAAAAGCTGCTGGAACACGAAGGAGTGCTGCGCAAAATCGTGGACAAGGTGATGAAAAATTACCCCAACTCCAAGGTGGAATTCAAGGTCATCGAACAATATCGCAACATGAAGAAGGTGCTGGATCAGTACCCCGAAATAACGGCCAATGCCGTGGAAGCAATTAAAAGAGCGGGGTTGAAGCCTATCCAGTCGAGCATCCGGGGCGGTACAGATGGCTCCCGGCTCTCCTTCATGGGATTGCCCTGCCCTAATATCTTTGCAGGTGAACACGCTTTTCACTCCAAATTAGAATGGGTCTCTGTGCAGGACATGGAAAAAGCAGCGCAAACGCTGGTGCACCTGGCCATGATCTGGGAAGAAAAATCTTAGAAGCTGTTTGAATTTAGCTCACCGAGCCAAACCCAAACAGCTTCTAAAGCTCCAAGGTCGGCAGGGTGTGTTAATGATTATCAAATTTAACACATCCTCCTTTTTTACCGCCCGGACTTAACCCTCCTTTGATTCGTCTTAACACCGCCTTAGCAGCGCGCTGGGTAGTTATGTGTTAAACTTGTGGCAGGCAAAACCCCGGGGCTCTAAAGAAATATTTTGGTAACTACATAGCAGGCGTGCTTTGAAGAAAACTTTTCAACTTTTTTCCAAAGCACCTTCCTCACGGAAAGATCAGGTTCGAAGAAAAAATAAAACGTACATCCTGCTTTTTAAAAACCATTTTCACGAGGCGCTTTTTAAAGAGGAGTACAATTTATAAATGTCCGGTTCTTATTTGAGCCTGTCTCCCAAGTCAAACCGCCACCTTTGGCGACGAATAAGATTCTTTGGAGAAGGGGCTAAAAAGATTTCTTTGAAATTAAAAAAACACCCCACTTCAAGAGGTTATTAAGGAACGTGTCGGAAATAAGTTGGGCATTTCGCTACAGCCTCATCTGGGTAAGTCGTTACATATTTTGAAAACATCAAAACGCAGAGACCATGACAACGGATAGAATAAAGCCAATCCTATTTACCTGTATAGCAGTAATTTTCCTCAGCGCCTGTGCCAGCCCTGAAAAGCTCTTAGAGCGGGGCCGTTACGACAGTGCCATCTCTGCCAGTATGCATAAATTACAGGGAAAAAAGAACAAAAAGACGAAGCACGTCAAAGCGTTGGAGGATGCTTTCGCCCGCATTACCAATGCCAATATGCGCGACATCAGACAACTGGAAAAAGAAGGAAGGCCTGAAAATTGGGTGAAGATCAATAACATCATCCAGCAAATTCGCCGCCGGCAGGAAAAACTCGAGCCTCTGTTACCTCTGTACTCCAAAGACGGCTACAAAGCCGAATTCAGATTTGTTCGCATTGAGGATCTCGAAATAGAATCCAAAGAGAAATCCGCGGACTACTACTACAACGAAGGCCTGCGCCTGCTGGACCTGGCAGAGCGTGGCGACAAAGCCGCCGCCAGGGAAGCATTTGACAATTTTGAAAAAATCGGACGCTACTACAAGAATTTCAAGGACGAAGCCCGACTCATGAAACGGGCGCAGGACCTCGGCACTGTTTTCATTCTTTTTAAAATAGAAAACGACTCAAGGGCAATTTTGCCCAGAGATTTCGAGAGGGAAATAAAAAGCATCAGTGTCCGCGACCTCAACACCCGCTGGCGAGAAGTCCACTTAAACGCCCAAAGTGGATTGAACTACGACTACACCGCCGTCTTGAGGCTGTTGGAGATCAACGTCTCCCCCGACCAGGTGAAGGAGCGGGAATACGTGGACGACAAGACAATTGAGGAAGGCTGGGAATACGTGCTCGACAAAAACGGCAACGTGCTGAAAGACTCCTCGGGCAACGACATTAAAGTCCCCAAAAAAGTTATTATCAAAGCCAGGGTATTTGAAACTTACCAGCATAAAGCCGCCAGGGTGGGTGGAAGATTGGAGTTTTTTGACAATCGCACCAGGGAAATTGTACACACTGAGCCGCTTTCAGTTGATGCCGTCTTTGAAAATTACGCAGCGACTTTCGACGGAGATAAGCGGGCGCTCACCAGTGAATCCAAAAATAAAATCGGCAACCGGCCTGTTCCATTTCCCTCAAGCGAGCGGCTGGTACTGCAGGCAGCAGACCTCCTCAAACCCATCGTAAAAGATAAAATCGCCAGGAGCCGCATCATGAAAATATGACCCCTCCTCCAACTGTACTTGCCCCCAACACGAAGAAGGGCCGCCGATCATCTTCCGGCAGCCCTTCTTTCCGTTGTATTTGTCACAAAAAAGGATTTAACCGTTTTGGAGTGTATCTACTTAATTAACTTCGCAGTGTGCAGGTCGCGATCAAAATTATCCATGCTGAATGGCAATCTGACCTTCTTTTCAGTGGAATGTGTATGCGCTTTTTGAGGGTTCCCGGTTTTCCTGACTGCTTTGTTCGCTGCTATTGTCAATTTTGCAATCAGGCCATTGAGCTTCGTTGATTTACTTTTATCCATAGCGCACAGGTTTAAAAAAATTGAGTAATAAGGTTTAAAGAATTCTGATTTTATTCGCTAATGGATATGTTCATGTACAAGGAGAGGCAAAAGTATCAAAAAGTTTGGTTGGAGGTGAACTTCATTAAATTAATTTTCAATTTAACTTTTAACTGCTTTCATTATTTCCCACCTACCCCTCCTTTCCAGGATTTTATTTTCCAAAAAAACTTCGGGATGCAAGTCTGAAAGGAGCAGTGGGGGGCTTTTCCTCCTCCTCCCCTGCGCTCCCGAGCTGTATTCCTGCAATCAGTTGGGTAAGGCCTCGTGGCCATGAAAAAGGCAGACTTTGCTCAAATGAGAGCTGGGCCTTTGGAGCATGTTGGGGTTTAGGCACCTGAGCCGAGATGCTGTTTGAAGTAGTATAGCAGCGCTACGGAGCTGAAAAAGGGTGAAAAGCAGGCAAAAAAGGGCCGTTTTTGACCAAGTGACCAAATCGAAAACAAGCTCTTACAACCACTTCCCATTCAGTTTCATTTCTGTGTCGTTCAGGCCACCACGATGTTAATCATTCTGCCGGGTACGACGATCACCTTTTTCACCGAATTGCCTGCCAACCACTTCTGCACAGAGTCCAGCTCCAGTGCTGCCCGTTCAATTTCCTGAGGCGACATGCTCACCGGAAGCTCAATCAGGTCTCGTTTCTTCCCGTTGATGCTCACCGGATAAGAAACGACATCCTGCACCAGGAAGGCTTCGTCCAGGACGGGGAAATCAGCCAGGCAGACGGAAGACGGATGCCCCAGCAGGTGCCAAAGCTCCTCCGCCATGTGCGGAGCAAAAGGAGCAATCATCCTGGTCAGAGCATCCAGCACCCCGCGCTTGGAGCAATTCAGGCTGCGCAATTCATTCACGCAGATCATAAACGCGCTGACGCAGGTGTTGAAAGAAAAGCGCTCGACATCATCGGTCACCTTTTTGATGCAGGAATGAAGGGCTTTCATCTCTGCTTTGGCAGGGGTATCGTCCACGACGAGGAATTTCCCATTTTCATCGTAAAACAAACCCCAGAGCTTGCGCAAAAACTTAGACACGCCGTCAATTCCTTTTGTGTCCCAAGGTTTCGCCTGCTCTACAGGGCCGAGGAACATTTCGAACATGCGAAAACAATCCGCTCCATAGCGCTCCACGACATCATCGGGGTTAATGACGTTGAACAGGCTCTTGGACATTTTCCCCACCTCAGAAGCCGTGAAAAAGCGACTGTCCGTCTCGCCAGTCTTCATTTTAAAAACGCCATCCATGTAAATGCCATTGGCACATTCAAAAATAGCATTTGCATATTCAGGGCGCCATTGGATGAAACTCTTGATGCCCTCCAGGTTCAGGAAAGAATCGGGCGAGCCGTAATCTGCTACGTAGTCCACCAGGATGGGGATTTTCACAAAATCATCAGCATTCATTTCTTTTACCATGTGGGCGCACACGAATTTGCTGCGGCCATTCACCTTTTCTTTCTGTAGGAACAGGTTTTCCATAATTCCCTGGATCATGCCCTGGTTGAGCAGTTTGCGGTAGGGTTCCTTGGTTGGCACCAGGCCTTTGTCGTAGAGGAATTTATGCCAAAAGCGGCTGTACATGAGGTGCCCCACGGCATGCTCTGTGCCACCGACATACAGGTCCACATCCTGCCAGTATTCCAGCGCTTCCGGGCTTGCAAATTCCTTATCGTTGTGTGCATCCATGTAGCGCAGGTAATACCATGACGAGCCAGCGAAGCCAGGCATGGTATCAGTTTCCCGGGTCCAACCATTGGGCAGGTGTACCCAATCCTTGACTTTGGACAGTGGCGATTTAGCCTCCGTGCTCGGCTTGAAGTCCTCCAGCTGGGGCAGCACCAGGGGCAATTCACTTTCGGGCAGCGGGTGAGCCACGCCTTCGGGATCGTACACGATGGGGAAAGGCTCGCCCCAGTAGCGCTGGCGGCTGTAAATGGCATCCCGCAGTTTGTAATTTATCCGGCGAGTACCTATTCCCATTGCCTCTATTTTTTGTAAAATGGCTTCAATGGCATCGGGCACCTCCATTCCGTTGAGGAACCCGGAGTTGATCATCCTGCCGACTTTATCTTCGATGGTGGCACCGGGGTACATGCTTTTGTCAATGATGGGGACGACAGGCAGGTTGAATTTTTTTGCAAAGCGCAAATCCCGCTCATCGTCGGCAGGGACTGCCATGATGGCTCCGGTTCCATAGTCCTTCAGCACGTACTCTGCAATCCAGACGGGGATCTTCTCTCCGTTGAATGGGTTCCTGGCGTAGGCTCCTGTAAAGGCCCCCGACACTTCTTTAGTCTCCGACATGCGATCCCGTTCGGAGCGGGTATTCACATAAGCCAGGTAGTTTTCTATTTCCTTGCGCTGGTCAGGGGTGGTAATTTTTTCTACCAGCTCGTGTTCGGGTGCCAACACCATAAAGGTGGCTCCAAAAATGGTATCGGGGCGGGTGGTAAAAATTTCAACCCTGTCTTCACGCTCCTGTAGCTCAAAGAACAGCTGAACACCTTCGGAGCGGCCAATCCAGTTGCTCTGCATTTTTTTCATTGCTTCAGAAAAGTCAACCTCCTCCAGGTCGCGCAACAGGCGCTCGGCATAAGCGGTGATGCGCAAGGACCACTGCAGCATTGGCTTTCTTTCTACGGGGTAGCCACCCCGCTCGCTGAAGCCGTCTTTTACTTCGTCGTTGGCAAGCACCGTTCCCAGGGTTTCACACCACCAGACGTAGGTGACCTTGCGGTAAGCCAGCCGGAAGTTCATGAGCACTTCGTCTTTTTCTTTGGCAGTCATCGCCTGCCAGCTGGCAGCATCAAACTCCAACTTGTCGGAGCATGCTGCACGTACCGAGGCTGTGCCCGACGTTTCAAACAATCTGATAAGCTCTTCAATGGGGCGGGCTTTTTCCTGGCCTTGGTCGTACCAGTGGCCGAACAGCTGGAGGAAAATCCACTGTGTCCATTTGTAAAAGGCCGGGTCGCAGGTGCTCACTTCCCTGCTCCAGTCGAAGCTGAATCCCAGGTTGTCCAATTGCGCCCGGTACCGGGCAATGTTGTCTGCTGTTGCTTTCGCAGGATGGATTCCCGTCTGAATAGCGTACTGCTCGGCCGGCAGGCCAAAAGCGTCGTAGCCCATAGGGTGCAATACGTTGTAACCCTGCATGCGCTTGAAGCGAGCAAAGACATCGGAGGCAATGTAGCCCAGCGGGTGCCCGACGTGCAGCCCCGAACCTGAAGGATAGGGGAACATGTCCAGCACGTAAAACTTCGGTTTGGTGTCGTGGTTGAAGACCTTGTAAATCTCATTGTCATCCCACCACTTTTTCCATTTTTTCTCGATTGCACGAGGATTGTATTCCATATTGTCAGGTCGTTAAATTGTACCCATCCCTTTCAAAAAGCTGTAGTAGAAATGGTTTTTATAAAATAAAATGTACGTTTTGTTTTTTCTATTCTAAGGAACGTGCCGGAACTAAGTTGGGTATTTCGGCCAGTGTATTTTGGGGGCTGGCAAGGCAGTGAAATAGGCGCATAGCCTTAGCTACGTAACTATTTCACTAACACAGCCAGCGCCCAAAAGACGCCGCCCAAATGCGTAAGTTATTTCCGACACGTTCCTTAGTAGTTACATTAAACCGTTGAACTGAAAAATTTTGCACTCAGGGTGTTTGCATTTGTCAAAAACCCATCTCTGCTGTGTTCTTCAAAAGATGGCGAAGAAAAGGCATTTTGCGCATTTCATGAAATGCCTGAACGAAAACAAATTGAAGGGTCAGGATAGCAGGATAGACAGGTGGGTAAATGTTTTTGCTACTTGTGAATTGCCGATAAAAATGTAAACGGTGAAAACCATTCTGAAGGACTTATAATTTTACAAAGCGGGGCAAAAGTATAAAAGTTTCCAATTAGTTGATATTGAATTTTTTAGGTAAAAAAAGAAGTTTTTCCTGAAAACGCTTAACTTGCGGGACTTCTTGAACATTTTGCCTCACTTTCAGGCCTGAGATCAGCTTTCCCAAAAAAACTTTGTTTCAGGACATCCCGATTGATCTTAAATTCCCGGACATTTAATAAAACAATCGCAATTACTGCGCTTTGTAATAGTCATACTGCGATGAGAATTCTCACATTTAATTTTTGCCCAATGGGAATTGGCTTAAAGGCTGCCATTTCACTGGCTTTTCTGCTGTTCACGTTCTATTCAAAAGCTGCTGTCCTCACCTGTCCGGAAGATTATTCCGTCACGCTGCCACCGGGAGAGTGCGGTATTGAAATATACTACGACACAGTTTCCTTCAGCAGCTCAGTTCCGTTAAAAGATACCGTTTTTTTTCCTCTGCCAGGCACCTATCTCGAAACAGGTATTACCGTTGTGACTTTGGGTGTCTCCGATGCCAATGGGAATATCTATTCCTGCAATTTCAATTTGACCATTCTGGCATCGTATGCTTTCAACCTGGCCTGCCCTGAGCAATCTCTCATCTCGCTTCAAAATCAATGTAGCCGGCCACTAACCGCACAAGACCTGCTCGGCACCGGCGGCCCTCCCTGCCCCGGCGATTTTGCAGTACAACGCTTAGACGAAAATAATTTGCCGGTTGCTCCATTTATAGGCGCTAACGACGTGGGACAGCCTTTTACAGGGGTGCTCACCCACTTGATCACCGGTGCGACCTGCACCACGGAAGTCACCGTAACGGGAGGCACCCCCACCGCCATCAGCTGTCCTCCTGAAATCACCATTTTCTGCAACGAGCCGATTGACCCCGACTACACCGGCTGGCCGACGCAAATCGGCTGCTATGAAGACCTGACACTGAGCTATGAAGACAATACGGAATTTACGTTTTGCTCCGACACGGTCGCCTTTCAAACCATCCGCACCTGGTTCTCCACGGATCCCGTAGGCAAAGTAGATTCCTGCAGTCAATTTATTACAGCCATGCGTTTTAACCCCATGCCGGTTGAATTTCCCCCCGATTACGACGGCACGCTCCTGCCTCCCATCCAATGCAGCGACACCTTGGGCTGGGAGGAAATCGCCTCACCGCAAATGACTGGGGTGCCGATGTTTCAGGGATTCCCCGCAGGCGACGGCTTCAACTGTAAGATCGCCGTAAACTACCTCGATTTTGAAACGCAAATCTGCGGTGCCGCCTACGAGATCCGGCGAGCCTGGAAGGTAGTGAAGGTCTGCCCTCCGTCGTTCACGCTGCTCGACACGCAGTTGATCCGGGTGGTAGATGTGCAGGCGCCGGTGTTTGAGGTGCCCGATACCATTTTTATCAGTTTGTCAGCAGATTGTGCTGATTCGCTGTTCATGCCTGCTGTCAATATCCTTTCCGAGTGTTCGGATTACAGCGTCATCATAGAAACTCCCTGGGATACACTGACAACGAATGGTGGCTTCCTTTACCCAGATTCCCTGCCGGGAGTCTATCCTGCCCGCTACATTGTAACAGACGCCTGTAGCAATGAAGCTGTCAAGGATTTAACTTTCGTCGTGGATGACCAGACACTTGTGCGCTGCCCGCCAAACGATACAATCAGTTGCAACCTATTTTTCGACAGCTTGAATTCTGCAATTGTCATAGGGGACAATCTGGCAATAGCCTCTTTCCTGGGCAATCCCACCTGTTATTCAAACTGCGAATTTCAATTTGCCGAAGTGGACTCGTTTCACGTAAACAGCTGCGGCAAGGGATACCTTCAGCGGAGGATTTCCAATCTGAATGCAGAAAACCCATTCACCTGCATCCAGCACATCAACGTAGTGCACGTTTCCAATTTCGAGGTTTTGTTTCCCGGAGATATTTCAATTTGCACCTCTCCTGATTCGACTTCAACGGGGTATCCTTTGCTTTTTTACAACGATTGCGAAAAAATCACCATTTCATCCATTGATCAGGTCGTTCAATCGGGCTATCCGGGCTGCTACACGATCAACCGCCAGTGGAAGGTGACAAATTCCTGCATAGAGAACCAAAACGCTGAACTTCCTGACGAGGAAGTCGGTGAACGGCGGTACAAGGATGGCGGGGATGGGATAATCCGCTACACCCAGGTCATTCAGGTCAACACCTCTGCCCCGGAGTTCGCCAATGGTTGCGAAATGCCTGATCTGTACCTATCAGAAAGCACTTGTACGGCTCAGGTTGCACTTTCAGCCCCTGCGGTCGGGGGCTGTGGAAATGTTATGCTGACCATAAGCGGCGACCTGGGCGATGTCGCAGGGCTTCCACAGGAGCTGGGGCCAGGTGTTTACAACGTCGTCTATCTGGCCAATGATTCGTGCGGGAATTCAAATACCTGCGTGACAAAATTTGAAGTGCTGGACACCATTTATCCTGTTGCAGCCTGCAGAAGCGGATTGATCGTCAATATCACCCCTTCAGGCACGGCAGAACTACAGGTGCAGGAGTTGGATGCCGGCAGTTTGGACAATTGCACTGGCCTAAGTCTTTCGTTCCTGCCCGACACGCTCCTCAGCAGCATTACCTTCACCTGCGAAGATCTTTGCGTTGCTGCCCATGTTGTTGCTCTTTGGGTCAGCGACCCATCGGGCAACCAAAGCTTTTGCGAAACCACCGTGGTAATTCAAAATCCGGGAGCGAGCTGTGCAAGCTGTGAGGTTAAACTCAGCGGCATGGTCAGAACGGAGGAAAACGAAATGCTCGCAGGGGCCGAAGTCCGCTTTTGGAGCACGGGCTTCGCAGACACCCTGCTCATAGTGGATGGTAATTACGAGCAGCCGGTGCCACGAGAGGGCGATTACACCATTACTGTTTATAAAAACAGCAACCCACTCAATGGCGTGACCACCTTTGACCTGGTGCTGATACAGCGACACATCTTAGGTACGCTGCCGCTCAACTCCGCCTACAAAATCATCGCAGCAGACATCAACAAGTCAGGAACCATTACTACTTACGACCTGGTGTCCTTGCGCAGACTCATCCTTTACATTGACCTCCAATTTCAAAATAACACCTCCTGGCGCTTCGTCCCTGCTGATTTTGTATTCCCCAATCCGACTAAGCCCCTGGAATCTCCATTCCCGGAATCTATCGTGGTCAACGATGTCACGGAAGACACGTCGGGGCTGGATTTCATCGCTATCAAAATCGGCGATGTAAACGGGAGCGCCTCTGTGGATCCGCTCAAGCCAAATAGCGACTTTATAATAGATCACTGACAGCAAAATCGAAAGTCATGAACAGATTTACATTCCAATTTTCCGGTTATTTCAAACTCTTGTGTATTCTACTTGCAGGATGTTGGCTACAACCTGCTTTTGGCTCTTCATCAGCTCCGCTTACCCTCACCTGCCCTGAGGATCTCAAAATTTATTTACCCACTGGGATTTGCGGCACTTACCTGTATTACGATTCACTCGAATGGTCCAGCAGCACCCCGGTTGAAGACTACTATTTTATCCCCTCCGAAGCCCATTTCTTCACCACAGGTGAAACAACGGTGATGCTTTTCGTGATAGATACCTCCAGCACCTTAGCGACTTGCACCTTCACCGTCACAATTATTGAATACCGAAGCGGCAAGCTAAACTGTGAGGAAAATGTAACGGTTGACCTCGACGGCCACTGCGAGCGGGAGATCACCTACGACCTGGTCCTGCCTGACAGCTCCTTCGGCTGCCCCGATAACATTCTGATATCGCTGCTGTCACCCACGGGTGAAAACCTGGGAAATGTAATTGACGTAAATGACATCGGGAAGGTATTCACTTTTCAGGCAGAAAACATCCTTTCGGGAAAAACCTGCACGGGTACTATCACCATTGCCCAGGGCACCTTGCCACCTGCTATTACCTGTCCTCCAGATTTTCAGGTCTTCTGCCACGCCTCAACGGATCCTTCTATTACGGGTGAACCGCTCATTACAGGCTGCTTTGACAGAAGCGCACTGGATCTGACCTTTACCGATATTAAGTCTTCTTCCATTTGCGATGGCGACAGCATTGCATTTACCTACCAGCGCACCTGGCAGGCTGTGGACACCTTCAACAATATAACAACTTGTGTACAAATAATTAGGGGAAGGCGAATTGAGCTGTTGGAAGTCGTTTTTCCGCCAAATTTCGACGACACCGACCAGCCTTCCATCGCCTGTAATAGTGCCGTGCCGCCTCAAAGTCTCGCAGACACCAGCATCACGGGAATCCCCCTAATCAAGGGCTTAAGCCCTGAGGCAAGTGCCTGCGGTATCTCCATGAGTTTTTCGGATACTACCCTCCTTCTATGTGGCGGGCAATACCAAATTCTGCGTGCCTGGACTGTCTCAGATGTCTGCAACGGAACTTTCATAAAACACACCCAAACCATTGAAATTAAGGATAAAACAGGGCTGATCTTCACCGCCCCTGATACGGTTTTTGTCAGCTACAATGCCGATTGTGGTGACCAGACAAATTTCCCCGCCATCAACCTCACCCATGCCTGCTCAGATTTCAGCGTTGAAATCATCACGCCTTGGGGCACGCTGAACACCAACGGCGGGTTGCTAACAGTCCCTCTGATCCCCGGCACTTACAATGCAACTTACAGAGTCACGGATGGCTGTGGTAATGTAAAGCAGAAGCTGACTAAAGTGTTTATCACGGACACGGTACTTCCTCCCTGCCCGACCAATGCCACAATTACCTGCAACGAGTTCAATGACCAGTTTCAGGCTCCACTCGCTGCAGGTGACTTTAGCGTGCTGGATCAGTTTGGAATTGGCCGGACAGCCGCCAATTGCAATCTCAGTCTGGAGCAAGACGTGCAGGTGCTGTTGAATAGTTGCGTGGAAGGGCAAATACTCCGCACCTTTACAGTGAGTGCCAATGGACAAGACTTCTCCTGCGTTCAAAAAATTACTGTGCGCCACATTTCGGACTTTGTGGTGCAATTCCCTAAAGATACTTTGGTACAATGCTCGGTGGAGCAGGTGAATGCTGGCACACCGGTCATCCTGAATGCGGATTGTGAAAACATCCAGGTCACTTTCACAGACGACTTCATCCCGGCGGAGGCTCCCGATGCGTGTGTTGAAGTGCTGCGTACCTGGAAAGTCATCAACACCTGCGTCAACGGCCCGGAGCAAAGCCAGGAAGTGGTCGAAGAGCCTGAAACTGTCCTTAACATAGACCTTAATGGCGACAGCTTGCTGGACGAACGCACCTTCAGAGACTCCTGGACGAGCAGTTCACAACCTGGCTTGCACGCCGACCCTGCTTCTAATCCCTGGGACGGCTACATCACCTACCAGCAATCCATCGGGTTGATTGACGAGGTGGCCCCCATCATCACAAATTGCAGCATCCCCAACATCTGCCTTGCGCCGGGCAGCTGCTTTGCTACCGTCCAATTGCCAATGCCCCAGGTGCAGGAGTGCAGCCCCGAGGTAGATGTAACCGCACAAATGCGCATTGGAAATACCTGGCAAGATGGCCTGGGGCCTTTCAGCAGCATCGCCCGGGGTACCTACGAGGTGCGCTACTACGTCAGCGACAAATGTGGTCATCAAGACACTTGCCAGACCTCCGTGAAAGTGAAAGACTGCGAGGCACCTGAGGCCAGGTGCCTGGCCAACCTGTCTGTGCAACTGCAAATTTCTACCATGACAATAGAAATTTATGCACTTGACTTGAATGACAACAGCACCGATAACTGCCCGGGGCAGTTGACCTATAGCTTTTCTTCCGATGTAAATGAAATTTCCAGGGTGTTTGACTGCAGCAACGAAGGCTCCAACCAGGTTGAACTGTGGGTGACGGACGTGGCAGGCAACCAGTCCACCTGCACAATGAATCTGATCATCCTGCCTCCTCCCAATACCACCTGCGGCAATGAAAATATAGCAGGCTACATTCTGACAGAAAATGGCATAGGCATCGCCCACGTACAGGTGGGGGCTTCGGTAGAAACCGATATCAATGGCTACTACCAGGTGCCCTCCAATAGCGGCCCCGTGATCACTCCCTACAAAGACATCAACATAGCCAACGGTGTCACCACCTTCGATGCGGTATTGCTGACAAAACACGTGCTGGGCATAACCCCTCTGAATAGCCCGTACAAGATAATTTCCGCAGACATCAACAAATCCAATTCGGTGACTACCTTCGATGCGGTGGAAATGAGGAAGATCATCCTCAACATCTACACGAATTCTATTCCCAACAACACTTCCTGGCGCTTCATTCCCGCAGGGTTTGTCTTTCCCAATCCAACCAATCCCTTTGCCTCCTCTTTTCCTGAATCAGCTGCACCGGGGCCGGAGGAGAGTCTGGACTTTATCGGCGTAAAAATCGGTGACTTAAACAACAGTGTGAACCCTGTCAATTTCTCAGCCGAAGCCACGGAGCGGAGCTTCAGGGGCACGCTGCCCTTCCTGGTACAGGATATTTGGCTGGAAGAAGGCGACCAAATCGCCGTTCCTTTCCGGCTGCCACCCATTGCTATTTACGGCTACCAGTTTGCCCTGGCCTTCGATCCTGAAAAAATGAGCTGGCAGGGCTTGCTTCCCGGGTTTGCTGGCATGGAAAACTTTGGCTTTGGTCAAATCGGGGAAGGTATTTTGAGCACCTCCTGGCACAGAGGAGTACCTTTCACTCCTGCTGCTGAACAGCCTGCATTTACGCTGTTGTTCAGCGCCCGGTCGGAAGGTTTCCTCTCGGAGTGGCTGCGTCCAGCTCCCCACCATCTGGCAGCCGAGGCATACAGCTCCAGTCTCGAATTCCTGAAACCGGAGTTCCTTTTTAAAAAGGAAGAAAACTTCCGGCTGCTCCATCTCCAGCCCAATCCTTTCACCAGCCGTACCCGTATTGGTTTTTACCTGCCCCAGGCAGGGCAGGTGAGCCTTAGTCTGTTATCACCCACAGGACAGGTGGTAAAAACAAAAATGGACTATTTTAAAAAAGGGAAAAACTCCCTTGAAATTGAAGCGGCAGAGCTTCCGGGGAAGGGTGTCTTCTATTTCCGACTGCACACAAAGGACGGCACGGAAGAGGGGAAACTCATCCGGTTTTGACAGGACAAGTGCCGGGGTCTGCTGCAGATTTTAAAATGGCAAGCCGCGTTTTGCGATTCTTGGAAGCTGTCTGGATTTGGCTACGGAGGATAAAAAGATTGGATTTTTAGTCCGGTGAGCTAAATTTAACCAGCTTCTTAAGGAATAAATTGGGAATTTTCGGCACGTTTCTAAATCAGTTAGCGCTCGTTTGCCTGCGGGCACCTGAGGCTAAAAAGCACCTCCTTCAGGCTCCGAACGGCATTGCAAACGAGCGCTAATTATCTGTTCTAAAATCCCTATTGGGATTCGGGGAGGGGGTAGGCTCCTGAAAAAGTTACTTTTCTGCTGCGGGCACTATGCTTCCACCACCTCAGTTGTGGTTTTGGAAGCCTTTTTCCGGTCAAAGTCCTTCAGCAAGATTTTCCGCAGGCGGATGCTTTTCGGCGTCACTTCGACGTACTCATCTTCCATGATGTACTCCAGAGCTTCTTCGAGGGAGAACTTTACCGGCGGCGTCAACTTGATTTTTTCATCGGAGCCGGAGGCCCTGACGTTGGTCAGTTTTTTCGTCTTGGTTACATTGACGACGAGGTCTCCCGGGCGAGAGTTTTCACCCACCAACTGGCCTTCGTAGATTTCTTCGTTCGGCTCTACGAAAAACTTACCTCTGTCCTGCAGGTTAAAAATGCTGTAGGGGATAGCCTTCCCTGTCTCGTGGGCAATGAGGGAGCCATTTTGCCGCTTGGGCAGCTCGCCTTTGTAAGGTTGAAACTCCTTGAAGCGGTGGGTCACAATTGCCTCACCTGCAGTTGCCGTGAGTAGGTTGCTGCGCAGCCCGATAATTCCTCTGGAGGGGATCTCAAAGCGCAGCACCACCCGTTGACCTTTAGGCTCCATCGAAGTCATAATGGCTTTGCGACGGGTTGCCATGTCTATGGCTGTGCCGGAGTTTTCGTCGGGCACGTCAATGGTGAGTTCTTCCACCGGCTCATGCACAACGCCGTCTATTTTTTTCAAAATAACCTGAGGCTGGCCGATTTGCAGTTCGTAGCCTTCCCGGCGCATCGTTTCAATTAAAATGGAAAGGTGAAGCACGCCCCGGCCATACACCCGCCAGGAATCAGTAGAGGTGGAGCTTTGAACGCGCAGGGCGAGATTCTTTTCCAACTCCTTGTCAAGGCGCTCCCGGATGTGACGTGAAGTCACAAATTTTCCTTCCTGCCCGAAGAAAGGCGAGTCATTGATGGTAAACAACATGCTCATGGTTGGCTCATCAATGGCAATAGTAGGCAGAGCTTCTGGTTTTTCCGGATCGGAAATGGTATCGCCGATATCGAAGCCCTCAATGCCCTGGATAGCGCAGATATCGCCTACCTGCACTTCATCCACTTTTACTTTTGATAAGCCATCGAACAGGAAAAGCCCGCGTATCTGCTGTCTGCTGACGCTGCCGTCTCTTTTCATGAGCGCAATGTACTGGGCGGACTTCAGCGTTCCTCGATGCAACCGGCCAATGGCAATCCGCCCGATATAATTGGAGTAGTCGAGCGAGGTGACCAGCATTTGCAAGCTTCCTTCTTCGGTTTTGGGTTCGGGGATATGCTGCAGGATGACGTCGAGCAGGGTGGTGATGTCTTCCGTCCGCTTGCGCCAGTCGAGGCTCATCCAGCCTTGTTTTGCAGAGCCGTAAACCGTGGGGTAGTCGAGTTGCTCTTCTGTGGCACCGAGGTTGAACATCAGGTCAAAAATATCGTCGTTCACCTGATCGGGGGTACAGTTTTCCTTGTCCACTTTATTGATGACGACGATGGGTTTGAGGCCCAGTTCGAGGGCTTTTTGGAGGACGAACCGGGTCTGGGGCATAGGCCCCTCAAAGGCATCCACGAGCAGCAGAACGCCATCTGCCATGTTGAGCACCCGCTCCACTTCACCGCCGAAGTCGGCGTGGCCTGGGGTGTCAATGACGTTGATCTTCACTCCTTTGTATCTAAAGGCGGCATTTTTAGCCAGGATGGTGATGCCTCGCTCCCGTTCGAGGTCGTTGTTATCCATGATAAGTTCTCCAGGAGTTTCATACTCCCCGAAGAGTTTGCCTGCCTGCAGGAGTTTGTCAACCAAGGTTGTTTTGCCGTGATCAACGTGGGCGATGATGGCGATATTTCTGAGTTCCATAAAACTATGTTTTAAAAAAAGGGGCGCAAAAATAGGAGGAAAATATTGAGTTTGTGATTGTTGTGAAATAAAATTTTGGTACTAATCGAAGAGGTGTGTTTTTGCCAAATTATCATTGGAAATCCAGGGAAAGCGGAACTAATTCTCTTTGCAATCTCCGGCTTTTAAAAAACGGTTGGGGGAGAAAAAAAGTTGAACTCCCTATTTTTCACAACCAACTGTAAATCAAAATGAAGTTCCGGAAGCAGCATTTTTGCTTTACCTCTTTATTAAAGGTCAAAAACCGGAGTAGGTTTCTAATTTTGCCAAAGCTTAAAATAAAAAAAACATGAAGTATAACTACCGATTCCTTTTAATCTCCTTTCTCGCAATGGCCTGGTTCCCTTTTCGGATATTTTCACAGGATGCCCCCGATAAAGCGGCAAGTGATAACCTCAAGCAAGCGCGCATTTACTCCGAAGAAGACTTCAAAGACTATCCCCATTATACCGGTGATGATCTGGGGTTGACTTATTCCCCCAGAAAATCCGTTTTCAAGATTTGGTCTCCGCCGGCAAAAGAAGTATTGCTTTTCATGTACGACAAAGGCATAGGCGGCGATACAATTTTGATCAAAAAAATGAAAAAAGGCAAGCAGGGCGTATGGTCGGCTAAGGTCAAGGGCAACCAAGAAGGCAAGTTCTACGCTTTTCAGGTGCTGGTTGACACGACCTGGCTAGCTGAATCTCCCGACCCCTACGCAAAAGCAACCGGAGCCAATGGCAAGCGGGCAATGGTGCTCAACCTGAAAAAAACCAATCCGATGGGTTGGGATGAGGACAAGCGCCCTCCATTGAATAGTTTTGCAGACATTATTCTATACGAACTCCACCTGCGCGATATTTCCGTGCACCCCTCTTCGGGTATTCAAAACAAAGGCAAATACCTCGGCTTGGCCGAAGAAGGTACCAAATCGCCCGAAGGCCTAAGCACCGGCCTGGACCACCTCAAAGAGCTGGGCGTCACGCATGTACATTTACTGCCCGTTTTTGATTTCATGTCCATTGACGAAACCACCCTGGAAGAAAACAACTACAACTGGGGCTATGACCCGCAGAACTATAACCTCCCCGAAGGCAGCTATGCCACGGATCCCTACGACGGCAGAGTGCGCATCCGGGAGTTCAAGCAAATGGTGAAAACCTTACATGACAATGGCCTGCGCATCATCATGGATGTCGTTTACAATCACACTGGCGCCAACGACGAATCGGTGTTCAACCAGATGGTGCCCATGTACTACTACCGGCTGAACGGTGCAGGTACCTATTCAGACGCCAGCGCCTGCGGCAACGAGGTGGCTTCCGAGCGCTTCATGGCGCGCAAATTCATCGTCGAATCCATGCTGTACTGGGCGAAAGAATACCACGTGGATGGCTTCCGGGTTGACCTGATGGGCATTCTCGACCTTGAAACCATGAACATGGCAGCCAAAGAGCTGCGAAAAATTGATCCCACTATTTTCATTTACGGCGAAGGCTGGACGGCTGGCGACAGCCCCCTGGCCGAGCAAAAACGGGCGGTGAAATCGAACGTCAGCAGGCTGGATGGCATCGCTGCGTTCTGCGATGAGCTGCGCGACGGCGCTAAAGGGCATGTCTTCAAACCCAACGCAAAAGGATTTATCAATGGTGAAACCGACCTGGAAGAAAGCGTCAAATTCGGGATCGTCGGTGCCACGGAGCATCCGGGAATTGACTATGCACGGGTAAATTACTCCAAAAGCCCTTGGGCAAAGTCACCCCTGCAATGCATCAACTACGTTTCCTGCCACGACAACCACACACTCTGGGATCGCCTGAAAAACTCCAATCCAAAGGCCACCGAAGCAGAGCTGCTGCGCATGGATAAGCTGGCGCAAACCATTGTCCTCACCTCACAGGGCATCCCCTTCCTCCATGCAGGAGAGGAATTTGTCCGCTCCAAATTTGGGATCGAAAACTCTTACAGTGCACCCGACTACATCAACCAGATTCATTGGGAAAATAAGGCCAAATACCAAGATCTGTACGAATATTACCAAAAGCTCATCCAACTGCGCAAGCAACATCCAGCCTTCAGAATGGGCGACAAAGCGCTGATAAACAAGCACCTTGAATTTTTCAAATACCCCATCGAAAATGTAATCGGCTATGTGATTAACGACCATGCAAACGGCGATTCCTGGAAGCGCATCCTGCTGGTTTTCAACGGAAACCAGGTGGGGAAAGCCATCACTATCCCCGAAGGCAACTGGAAAATCATCTGCCAGGATGGGCGAATTTCGCTTGACGGCATGGGCTACCTGCAAGGGCAAACCGCCTCGCTGTATCCCTTTTCCGCACTCATTTTAGCGGAGGAAGATTAAAACCCAAGCGGCTTGCAGGTGTTTAGAGCTTGTTTGCAATTTGGTCACTTGGCTAAAAAACGGCCCTTTTACGCCACTTTTCCCCCTTTTTTCAGTTCCGTAGCGCTGCTACACAACGGAAAAAAGGAGAAAAATTGACGAAAAATTGCTCGTTTTTAGCTCAAGCACCAAAATGCAAACAAGCTCTAAGAGCTTGCTTGCATTTTGGTGCTTGAGGCGAGATGCTGTTTGAAGTGAGCCTGTCGGGTCTTTTTTCTCTGGCAGCTCAATCCAAACAGCCTCTGAAGAGCCTTTTCGCCCTCAGCGCCGCGATTTCACTGAGGAGACAGGCTCAGCCTCCCCAGCAATTATTAAACAGACTTGCAATGAAAGTAGATATGCTTGCCATAGGCGTACATCCCGACGACGTCGAATTGAGTTGCAGCGGCACCCTGCTGCGCCACCTGGAGCAGGGAAAAACTATCGGGCTGCTTGATCTCACCCGGGGCGAGCTGGGGACAAGAGGCAGCGCTAAGCTCAGGGACGAGGAAGCACGGGAATCAGCCCGGAAAATGGGTGCCACCTTCCGGAAAAACCTCGGTATGGCAGACGGCTTTTTTCAATACAATCCCGAAAATCTTCTGGAGATTATCCGGGTTTTGCGTTGGTGCAGACCCCAGATCGTGCTTGCAAATGCACCTGATGACCGCCATCCTGATCATGGCCGAGCTGCAAAACTGACGGCGGATGCCTGCTTCTACGCCGGTCTGGCAAAGATTAAAACTGCTGGCGAGCAGGGGCAGCCGCAGGAGCGCTGGCGCCCAAAGACCCTTTACTACTACATCCAGGACAAGGATCTGAAGCCCGATTTTGTCGTGGACATTTCGCCTTTTATGGAGAAAAAGATCGAGTTGGTGTTGACGTTCCGCTCTCAATTTTACCTGCCGGAGGCAAAAGAATATGCAAAAGAGCTAGAGACCCCGATTTCAGGCAAGGACTTCATTGATTTTTTACGTGCCAAAAACAGAGTCTTTGGTCGGCCTGCCGGCTTTGAGTTTGCAGAGGGGTTTATCACTCACCGGATTCCCGGAGTGCATGATCTATTCGACTTGCTATGAGGCCAACCCGGCTTCTATTTTTTTGTAAAAAGCCAACAGCTTTTCTTCCTCATTTTCCCAGGTTAAGACAGCGGCAGCTTTGCGGCAGTTTGCAGACAATTTTTGGTAAAGTGCCTCCTCTTTCCGCAAAGTATTCACGGCCTCTGCAATAGCAGGTGCGCTCAGCTCTTCCAGGAGGAAAAACACCTCAAATTGCCGGTTGAGTTGCACGTATTCCGGGAAGTTCATGTTGAGCGATGGCAAGCCTGCCTGAATGTAGTCAAAAGCCTTGTTTGCCAGGGAATAATAATAATTCAACCCTTTATTTCTCAACAAATTAAGCCCCAAGTGAGCCTGCGGCGTGAGGTTGGAAAGCTCGGCGGGGGTTAATTTTCCCAGGAATCTGATTTGGCGTCCTAATCCCTTTGTCTCAACCATTTCCCGGAGCATCTCTGACAAATCGCCTTCGCCAGCCAGCCAGAGTCTGGCTTCGGGAAGCAGGGGCATCGCCCTGATCATTTCTTCCAGGCCTCGCCCTTCATTCAATACGCCCTGGTAGAGAAGGATGAACTCACTTCCGCTTTTTTTAAAATGAGGAGCTGCACCTTTTGCATGGCGAAAAGGCACGTTTCTGATGACCTCAAAGGGGATACCGTATTTTTCTGTAAATGCAGCAGCGAGGCTCTCCCCAACGGTGTAGGCAAAGCGCAGCCGGGGAATGAGAAAGCGTGCCAGGGTCTCCCAGGTTTTTTTTACAAAAGGTCTTTCCACTACTTCAGGCACTTCGGTGAAATACTCGTGCGCATCGTAAACGCAGGTCCTCCTCTTTAGGAAAGCCACGGCAAAGGCCGGGAACAAAGTGTCGAGATCCACAGCACAGGCTACATCAAATCGGGAAAACAGCAGATAAAAAAACAGGCGAAGGTTGAATTCCAGGTAAAACAACTTCCCTCTGTTAAAAAACAAGCTGAATCGCTGCTGCTCAAAAATAGCCGTTTGCAGGGGTTTTGACGAAGGCAAGCGCCTGCCGACAAGCTGCACCTGATGCCCTGCTCTGCTGAGACTGGTGCATACCCGGATCATCCGCTGGTCGAAAGTAAGGTCGTTGGTGACGGTGCAGATTATCTTCATAGCCTTAGTCCTTCCAGACGAGTTTGTCGTTCCTGATTACAATAAAACCCTCATCGGACAAGTAGGCCAGGGCTTGTAAAATAAAGGGGTGGCGGGTCGAAGAGAATGCCTCGAGTATTTGTTGTTCTGACAATGGCTCTCTCACCAGTAATCGTCTGATCTTCAGCTTGTAGCGTTCAAAATCTTCGTTGTTTAATCCTTTTTTGGAACGCCCGAGGCAGACGTCGCACAGGCCACAGGCAGCAGATTTTTCTCCGAAATACGCCAGCAACTGCTGACTCCGGCAGCGAGGCGTCGTAGCATAGGCAATGGCTTTTTCTATTCGTTCTGCATAGCGCTGTTTCCGGAAGTTGTACAATTCCATGTCAATCTCCAGGTTTTCGGCAGCCACTCTTTCCTGGGTAAAAACGATCTGGGGTTTGTCTTTCGCTGGCTGGTAATCAATGATTCCTTCATTGTGGAGGGCCTGGAGAGCCCGAATGACTTCATCCACATTTCTCTTCAAAAGTCTAGCGACTGCGTGCTCATTCAAGTGGCTGTAGTGCTGAAATGCGCCTTCAGTCAGGCGGAGCAGCGATTTGATGACCAGGTCCAACTTGGGATTTTTAATCTGAAAATCGTACAACTGCTCCCTGGAAACCACCACTTTGAAGGTGGCGGGGATGAGTACGGCCTCCGTCATTGCAATCCAGCCTGCCTGCTCCAGTATTTTCAGGCAGGAATAGGTGAGCAGCACGTCGAGTTTGAAGTTTTTACAAAAGCTGCTCATGTCAAAATCCAGACTTGAATAATTGTTGCCAGCCCCAAGTGCGAGTTGAAAATAGCTGCTGAGCGCTCTGTAAACCCGCCGGATCTCCTGCAAAGGGGGGAAGGAAACTTCGAGGTTCCGCCGGAGTGAAATCTCATCCTGGGCTGCGTAGAGCAACACGGCATACGATTTTTTGCCATCCCGGCCGGCCCTTCCTGCCTCCTGGAAATAGGCTTCCAGGCTGTCGGGCAAGTCGAGATGGACCACTGACCGGACATCCGGTTTGTCAATCCCCATACCAAAGGCATTGGTACAAACCATGATGCGCATCTTTCCGGCCAGCCAGTCGGCCTGCCTTTTATCCCGCTGCTGAGGGCTTAGTCCTGCGTGGTAAAATCCTGCGGACACCTGGTTTTCCTGAAGGAACTTAGCGACATCCTGGGTCATCTTCCGGTTTCGCACATAGACCACCCCGGAGCCTTTCACTTTAGTCACAATTTCGAGCAGCTTTTTGCGCTTGTTTTCTTCGGGCAAAACGACATAAGCCAGGTTTGACCGGGCGAAGCTTTTCTGGAGGACGTTTTTCTTTTTGAAATGCAGCTTTTCCTGGATGTCTGCTACGACCTCAGCGGTAGCTGTAGCCGTTAAGGCCAGCACTGGGGCTTGGGGCAGGTATTCCCTGATTTCGGCAATCTGGAGGTAAGGCGGCCTGAAATCATACCCCCACTGCGAGATGCAGTGCGCTTCATCCACAGCCAAGAGGTTGACGTTCATTTTTTTAATGCGCTCCCTGGTCAAGTCGGTGGTCAGCCTTTCAGGAGAGAGGTACAGGAATTTCACCTGGCCATATACGCAATTGTCCAGGATGCGGTCTATGTCTTTGTAGCGTAAGCTGGAGTAAATAGCCTGTGCAGAGATGTTTTTCTTTTGGAGGTTGTCCACCTGGTCTTTCATCAGGGCGATGAGAGGGGACACGACGATGCAAATGCCTTCATTAAGCATAGCAGGCACTTGAAAGCACAGCGACTTTCCGCCACCGGTCGGCATCAGAGCCAACGTGTCATTTCCTTTCAAAACGGATCCGATGATTTCTTCCTGCAAGGGACGAAAGGCATCGTAGCCCCAGTATTTTTTCAAGACCTCTAATGGCGTCACCGCAAAGTGATTTGTTAAAATAAGGCAGTGCCTGGGGGTTGCGGAGGCAGGAAAGAAAGGTATTTTTCCCTCCGGCTTCTCAGCCTGTTCAGGCGTTTTTATAAAAAACAAAGCAACAGTGGCAATGCCAAGGTAGGATTAATTTCAACAAAAAAAGGTGTTTAAGACGAAACTTAAACACCTCTCGACCCTGGGAAAACATGGAACCTGCATTGATAATGAGTCGCAAAAAGTTGGTTTTGCTTGCTTAATGCGTTTAGGTAAAACGGCTTAAGGAGCAGTCGTGGACACTTTGTATGCGTTAGCACGAGCGGTGTTGCTCGTAAAAATCATATTCTGGTCATCCGGGTAGTTTCCCTGGAAGTTGCAGCCGGAAATTTCGAGGTAGCATTTTTCATCACCATTGAGGCTAAAAACGGCTCCACCCCGCAGATAAGCTGCATTTTCGATAAAGTTACAGTTCTCAAGTGTCAGGTTACAGATGCCGGATTCTGTTGCATTGCAGATAGCACCGCCATAAGTGCCCATATTTTTTTCAAAAGTACAATTAGTGAGAATTGGATTGCTTTTTCCGTTCAACCTTCCATCGTTATAAATAGCGCCACCGTCGAGGCCGGCTTCATTGAATTTAAAGGTACAGTTATCGAATTTGGGATTGGCTTCGCCGTTACGGCCATTGATGTAAACAGCAGCGCCGTCTCTTGCGTGGTTCTCTGTGAAAACGCAGTTGCGGATGATAGGGCTGCAGGAAGCTCCGTTTTCGCCGTTCACGTACAAGCCTGCACCACATCTGCCAATTGCACCTTCTTCATTATTGTCGCTGTTGGCATTACCTGCGGTGATGACAAAACCATCGAGGAGGGTCGAAGTGCCTGCATTGTGAAAGTAAACCACGTTGAAAGAATTATCTGCCAGGCCGGGCTGCCCAATTTCGCCGCTCAGAATTGTAGGGTTAGCAGTGATGTCCCGCTCTTCAAGGCTTGTTTCTGTGCCGGCAAATCCACCGTACAGTTGAACTCCGTCCAGGATTTGAAAGCTGATGTTGCGGTTGGTGTTGGAAGTAGGTTGGTAGGTACCTTTAGCGACCCAGATTTGAGTACCGGGGGCAGCATTTTTCAAAATGCCAGCCAAATCGCCTGAAGCGTCTGTCCAAGAAGTTCCGTTGCCGGTAGCGCCCATGCGGACGAAAAGATTTTGTGCTTCTGCCTGGCTGAAAATAATCGCCAGCAGCGTGATTAATAAAGTCGGTTTCACTGCTATTAGAGTTTAGTCAGTTAAAAAAGATCCTCAAAAAGTTTCAAATGAAGAATTGGGCATTGTGAATGCCATGGGAGGAAACCCTAATGCAATGAAATAAAAAGGGGATAATAAAGATAGGGTAAAGCGGTTTTGGTTATTGAGGCCAGGTTCTTTTGGAATTAAAAAATATCTCTCTTTCGCCGACAAAGATACGAGAAGAATTCTTTTTGTCAAATTATAAATAGATTTTTTTTTAAAAAAAACAAGATTTTCTAATTTGTCATGAAACTGCTTTAAAGTTTAGCACTACGCCGGCAAAACCAGTTAAAAAACCACCATCTTGCAATACGCCTAATTTGCGAAGCACCCACCAGGGCCGACTCAGGAGAAAGATTCCTCCAATTCTTTAACGGCACGCATTCCCGTTTCGACAGCTCCGTGGACGGTTCCGCTGTGGCCTCCGAAATGGGTGGCTTCCCCGGCGAAGAATATGCGCTCCTGAATAGGGGCTGCCAGCTCTTTTCTAAAGATCAATCCACCACCCACCACAGGATACGACCAAGCTCCCCGGATGTGGGGTTCTTTGCTCCAATCCATGATGAGCATGTCATCTTTTGATTGCGAAGCTGCTGTGCCTCCAAAAATGTTGTCGAGGTGGGTGAGTATGGCATTGGCAGCACTGCTGCCCTGGGAGCTGAATTGCTCGGCTCTTTCCCCCATGATTAGCGCCGTGAGTACGGGCGTCGTTCCCTTTCCGGTGTTTGCTGCATACACCTTGGGGACGACGGGATAGCCAAATATGGCCCCCAGGTTTTCAGCTAGTGGCTTTTTCCAGAATTCATGGCTGAATCTGATGATGACCTTCATGCCTGCTCCCATTCCAATATTTTCCAATGCCGCCAGCTTCGTGGTAGGCAAGGCTGGACTGAAAGTAATCACTCCGTCTTGTAAGATCTTGAGTGGGACGGTGAGAATGACCCGGTCCGCCTCGAAAGTTGTCCCGGTCTGGTCGGTCAAGATGACCTTTGGGCCGTCGTAAGCGATTTTGCGAACCTGGGTGTTTTTAACGACTTTTGACAAGATGGGGGCAAATTTTGTCTCTAAAACAGAGAGCAGAGATCTGTCTTTAAGCAGGTACCTGGTGTCTCCTGCTGACCACATCCCGCTTTCCTCTGCCAGCCCCCGGATGCTCAGGCGGGAGTTAACCGTCCCGTGTTCGTTACCCAGCCGGGCATTCACCACGTCGAACAGGCTCCAGGAAATGCCAGATGCTACCAGGTTTTGCTCGACAGTCATATCTGCTCCGGTGTACTTGGGGGCATTGTCCACGAAGTTCATGGCCCTGACGTACTCCGAATACTGTTGCGCCTCGCTTTTGCTTTTTAAAACAGGCTCGCCCAAATTGCCGGGGTCCTGCCTGAAAAAGTAAAAATCCTGCATAAAGTTGTCTTCTATCGTGGTGGCCTGGGTTTGCTGGATGATCCTGTACCATTCGGAATTATTCCCCAGCACGCGATCTGCTCCCAATTCAACGTCAAAATCAGCAAACCCACTTAAATGCCGTATCCGCCCGCCAATCTGGCCGGAGGCTTCCAGGATGGTCACCTTAAACCCCCGCTCCTGGAGATACCAGCCGGCGTATAGCCCTGATGCCCCTGCGCCAACAATGACAACATGGTATTTTTTGAACTTCTTTTCGGTAACGATCTGGTCATCGTCGTCCTTTTTACAAGAATTGAACAAGGTGGGAAGGAACAGGAATGCCGGTAGGGCATAGCCTGTTTGCAGGAGGAATTTTCTTCTTTTCACGAGACAGTGTTTGTTTTTTGAAACCCCGAATACCAAAAAATCCGCTGTAGATCTCAGGAAGCAATCTGCTGAAGTCAATTTTGCTTAGAGCATGTTGGGGGATTTGGCTTCCGAAGAGAAAAAAGGACGAAAAAGGCGCCTTTTTAGCCCGTTGAACTAAATTCAAACAGCTTCTAAGTAACGCAGCATTACTAAATTGTACACATCCTTTTCAAAAAGTCCATAGGGGAAGATGGTTTTTTTAAATAAAATGTACATCTTATTTTTCTTCGATCCCCATTCTGTAAAATTAGCGCAGTTTCTATTTCCAAGCTAAAATTGCTTGCAAGAAATTTTGAATGGCCGGGAGTTCGATTGATCAGGAAACGGCGATTTCTCTCAAACCTGCATGTGTTGGATTGTTTAGTCTGTGGGGTATCTATCTCCAAACCGCTCAATGTTGACTTCGGGATCCAGGGTGCTTTTTCCCAACAAAAAGCGACACATCTGGCTGGCAAAAAACGGTCCCAGCGAGGCACCTTTTGTCCCCAATCCGTTAAAGATGGCCAGAGCCGGATGCTGGGGGTGGATTCCCAGGAAGGGTCTGATGTCGAAAACAGTGGGGCGGATGCCCGCCAAGTGCTCTTTTATTTCAAAAGGAATTTTCAAGGTTTTGCGGAGTTCACCTTCCAGCCACAGCCTCATCGGGGAGCTTGGAAATTCATCTTCGAACTCAAACCGGCTGGTGGAGCCTGCCCAGTACAAATCGCCCTGTAGGGGTACAATAAATAAATGGTGTTTGAGCATCTTTTCAAAGCGGGCCTCCGGAATAGCCACCAGCAACAACTCGCCTTTGGTCACCGAAAATGGCAGGTAGTTAAAAAAAGGGTTCTCAACGGCTTTAGCTCCCTCGCAAAAAACGAGCTTCCGGGCAGCGAGATTCTTATAAACGACGCGGTCTTTTTCCAGCACCACTGCCCCGTAATCAAAGTACTCTTCTAAAAGCAGGCCTTCTTCTTGCAGTTTTTGCCTGAATGTGCGAATCAACTCGGGCATATTCACCTGGGCGCTCATGCTGAGTTCGCCCCAGGCATATGCTTCCTCCACCTTGCCTTCTAATCCACGCAAGTCTGCTTCCTCTTTGAGATAGGCCTGGTAGTCGGGGAATGCACTTCGGCGCAGCCACTCATTTTCTTCAAAATTGTTGTGCAGCGCCCGCAAGACGTTGCGCTCCTGCCACAGCTTTATGCCGAGCAGGTTTTCAAGTCCGCTGTAGGTGTCCTGGGCGAAGGGAAAGAATTCCTCGTACCGCCAGCTTTTCGCTATACGCCGGCCAGTGACGGGATTAATGACCCCGGCGGCTACTTTTGAAGAATTGCCGGGATAGGGATAGTCAATCAGCTTTACCCGTTGGTTTTCGTGCAGGAGAAAGTGGCACAGCAGCGTTCCTGCCAAGCCCTGGCCGACGATGAGGAAATCCGTTTGTTCGAGTCTGGAAGTATGCATATCAAAGTTGTTCCAATGCTTCCCGAAGTTTTTTGGGCAAGCCCCGCACGACCTGGTCGTAGGAGTGGTCTGTCATTTTTTTCAGAAAGGAATCTTCCAGCCCCGACTCAAATCGAACGGTGTTCCAGTGTTTTTTATTCATATGCCAGCCGGCCCGTATGTCATCGGGGTATTCTTCTCTCCATTCCAGGGCGAGGCTTGGTTCGCATTTCAGGTTCACAGAGAATTCTTCTTCATCCAGCCCTGTGAGGGCAAAAATTTTTCCCATGACTTTGAATACCAGAGTCACCTCGTCGAAGGGGAATGTTTCTTCGACACCTTTCTTTGAAAGGCAATATGAGCGGAAATCTTCAATGTTCATCTTCTGAGTGATCTGTCAGGAGGTCGGGTCTGCGGGTGCGGGTGCGTTGCAGGGCCTGTTCGTATCGCCACTCTTCAATTTTTGCGGTGTGCCCCGACAGGAGTACATCGGGGACTCTCCAGCCTCTGAATTCTGCAGGTCGGGTGTAAACGGGCGGGGCCAGCAACTGATCCTGAAAAGAATCAGACAAGGCTGAGGTTTCATCACCAAGGACACCGGGGATCAACCTTCCAACGGCATCAACCAGCACAGCAGCCGGGAGTTCGCCCCCAGATAGCACGTAGTCGCCGATGGAGATATCCAAAGTGACAAAATGCTCCCTAACCCGTTCGTCTATTCCCTTGTAATGACCACAGATCAGCAGCAGGTTTTCGCACAGAGAAAGCCGGTTGGCAGTATTTTGATTCAGCCGCTCACCATCAGGGGTCAGGAAAATAATTTGGTCGTACTGTCGCTGGGTCTGGAGTTCTTCGATGCAGTTGACCAGTGGTTTTAACATCATCACCATGCCGGCGCCCCCTCCAAACTGGTAGTCATCTACCTGTTTGTGCCGTCCGGTGCCATACTGTCGAAGGTTGTGGAGGTGTATCTCCAGCAAGCCTTTTTCTGCTGCCCGCTTGAGGATGCTGTGGCTAAACGGACTCTCCAACAACTCCGGATGCACAGTGATGATGTCAATCCGCATACTATTCTGGATTTTGCCCCTTCACCGGGTTCATTGAATCCCAAGAAGTTCGACTTCAAAAATGAGGGTGGCGTAAGGCCCGATCTGTCCACCGGCTCCCCGTGCGCCGTAGGCGAGGTTTTCGGGGATAAACAACTTCCACTTGGAGCCGACTTTCATCATTTGCAGGGCCTCGACCCAGCCCTGGATAACGCCTGTCACAGGGAAGGAGATCGGTTCACCCCGTTGGATGGAGCTATCAAAGATGGTTCCGTCAATGAGTCTTCCTTCGTAGTGAACCAACACTTTGTCAGTCGCCTTGGGCTTGGGGCCGGTTCCTTCTTTGAGGACGAGATACTGAAGGCCACTGGGAAGGGTAACGACACCTTCTTTTTTGCTGTTTTCCTCGAGGAAGGCCTTGCCTTCGGCCAGGTTTTTCTGTTTATCAATTTCTTGTTTCTTAGAAATGTGGTTTCTCAATAAATCATTGGCAGTTTTAATATCCATTAGTTCTCCTTCGCCAGCCAAAAGATCTCCAATCGCTTCTCCGACGACTGAGGCATTCACTTCCAGGCCCTGCTGTTTGATGTTCTGCCCCCAAAGAATGCCGACGGCATAGCTCAGGGAATCTTCATAGCTTTTTAATGTTTGCGACTGCACTGCGCTCAAAAGGAGCAAAGTGGTCGGCAGGATCAATAATTTCTTCATTGGATAAAAATTTAGTTTAGGAATTTGCCAGAATAACTTAGGTATTGGGACAGCACCTTTTGAGCACTGGCTGCATTCGTGAAATAGTTGCATAGCGAGCGAAGGCAATACTCTCATTTCACTGCCCTGTCAGCCCCAAAACAGCCTGGACGAAATACCCAACTTATTACCAGCATATTCTTTAGTGCTTGTTTGCGTTTTGGTGCTTGAGCAGAGATGCCGTTGGGATGGAGCTTACCGGGCTAAACAGGTGTCTTTTCCGCCCAGAGCCGAGCAATTTTTTCAGCAATAGCTAAGAGCTTGTTTGCGATTTGGTCACTTGGCCAAATTCTAACATACTCTAAAAAGTTGCAAAAATAAAGACTTCGCCATCCAACCCCTAAGGATCAAAGAAAAAACCATTTCTCTTACCAGTTTTTTGAGAATGATGGGTACAGTTTATTGTTGTCCATTTTTTTATGGGTCACCTGGAAGCTGGTCGGCACCTGCAAAGCGCCGTATTTTAAAAGATTAGAAACGAGTCGAAAAACCTGTCGGCAGAAGCGTTGATGTTTTTTTCCTTGTAGGCAATAGTCTGTACTGAATAATAGCGCCTGCCCACCAGGAACGCCTTGGTTTTAATTACTGCTTTATCATCGAGATAGTCAATACGCCAGAATTTGCCCGGGTTCTCGCCCAGTTTAATATCGGTTGCATACCGCAGTACGCCTTTCACGCTCTGGGTAGCGGCTTCGATCGTCGCCTGAAAAAATTCCTCGACCAGCTCTGTAGAATCCACAAACACTACGTCCTGGGGATAGTCGCAATAGCTCACCATGTAGAACAGGTTCTCTGCCTGTCTGTCCTTCGTCTGGATATAAAAGGTGTGGTAAGCCAGGTCCCCTAAGCCGGTGTTAATGGTATCAGTTTTCACAGAAAAATGACCGGGGGCCACTACCCGGAACCGCCCGTCGGGACTGGTAAATTCCTCCCACGCATTTTGATAGAATAAGAAGGTCAGGGATAACAATACTGTCAGCTTCATAGAAATAAAGTAACTATTTAGAAGCTGTTTGAATTTAGTTCACCGGGCTAAAAAGCCGTCTTTTTCTCTTCTGCAGCCAAATTCAAACAGCTTCTTAGCAGAGGTGTTTTTTGCAAAAAATTGAAAATTTTCCAAAAAAAACACCCCAAACCAGGAAGAAAAAATTTCATTGTTCCTTCCTTCTTCCACACCCTCCCAAGAAAGCAGGCCTTAGAGCCTATCCGAAAACCTCGGATAGGCTCTAAATGTACCTTTTATTTCTTCTTTGATCCCAAGAAATTTAACACTGAACAATGAGGTGAAAAGCCGCTGAAAAGTTGTGTCGGCATTGCATTTTATAAAAAAGTGCCGGGCTGCTGCAACCGTCCGGCACTTTCATTTGACAAAAGGGAATTTTGACAGAAGGTCAAATGTGGATCACTTCACCATAAGCTGCCGCAGCAGCTTCCATGATAGCTTCACTCATCGTTGGGTGAGGATGCACTGTTTTGATGATTTCCATACCTGTAGTTTCCAATTTTCTGGCTACTACCACTTCAGCGATCATTTCCGTGACGTTGGCGCCGATGAGGTGGGCACCGAGAAACTCGCCGTACTTAGCATCAAAGATCACCTTTACAAAACCAGTGGAATCGCCAGCTGCTTTGGCTTTGCCCGAAGCAGTAAAAGGAAACTTCCCGATCTTCAATTCATAGCCGGCCTCCCTAGCGGCCTGCTCGGTGTAGCCTACAGAGGCAACCTCGGGCGTGCTGTAGGTGCAGGAGGGGATGTTGTTGTAGTCGAGCGGCTGGGGATGGTGGCCTGCGATCTTCTCAACACAAAGGATGCCCTCGGCGCTGGCCACGTGTGCCAAAGCCTGCCCAGGCACCACATCACCGATGGCATAAATACCCGCCACATTCGTGCGGTAAAATTCATCTACTTTTATCAAGCCACGGTCGGTTTCGATGCCGAGCGCTTCCAGTCCCAGATTTTCCGTGTTGGGCGTCACCCCCGCTGCCGATAGGACGACATCGCATTCAATGATCTCTTCTTTGCCCGTTTTTCTGTTCTTCACCTTCACTTTGCAGCTTGCTCCTGAGGTATCAACGGATTCCACGGCTGTGTTGCCCATGACTTTGATGCCGGCTTTTTTAAAGCTCCGGCCCAATTCTTTGGATATGTCGGCATCTTCGCGGGGTACCAGCCCCTGTTCCAGAAACTCAACAATCGTCACTTCGGTGCCGATCGCATTGTAGAAGTAGGCGAACTCAACGCCAATGGCTCCAGCCCCGACGACCACCATGCGCCCGGGCTGTGCATCCAGAGACATCGCCTGCCGATAGCCGATTATTTTCTTGCCGTCTATGGTCAGATTGGGTAGTTCCTTGGCTCGGGCACCCGTTGCTATAATTATATGTGGCGCCGTGTATTCTGTTTTCTTTCCTTCGGCGTCTGTAACTTCTACTTTTTTGCCTCTCAGCAACCTGGCTGTGCCAAAAATGGGCGTGACCTTGTTCTTGCGAAAAAGGAACTGGATGCCCTTGCTCATCCCCTCAGCTACATCGCGGCTGCGCTTCACGATGGCTTTGAAATCAGACTTCGGGTTGCCCACCGAAATGCCGTATTCCGAGGCGTGTTTGATGTATTCAAAAACCTGGGCGCTCTTCAACAGCGCTTTCGTAGGGATGCACCCCCAATTGAGACAAATCCCGCCCAGTGATTCCCGCTCCACGACGGCAACATTCATCCCCAATTGTGCAGCTCTAATGGCAGCAACGTACCCGCCCGGGCCGCTTCCTATTACGATAAGATCAAAGTTCATAATGATTTTATTTAGCGTTGAATTTACCGGCTGAACTGGTGATCCAGAATTTCAGCACAGCAAAATGATATGTTTCTGATGCGGTTTATAAAGGCGCGGCAAAGATAGAGGATGCAGTTAAAAAAGGAGAGAGGAAGCAAACTTTTGCTTTCATAACAAGGCAGCCCGAAGTCACTCGCCCCCGAATGTCGGGCTCTGAGTACTTAGCTGATAAACACTTTTCTTTTCACAAATGGCTATAAAAAAAAAGTCCTATCACAACTTTTTGTGACAGGAGCCTATCTAACTTACTGATACTATAGACAAAAGGATTTAAAAAAATTCGCATAAAAGTACGGTCAAATATCAAAACCCGCAATGCATAGCCATCAAAGAAACTAATCCATTTACGGAACGGTCGGTTTTGACCCAAAAGTGGATGTTTCTCCAAGATACCGGAATGCGATTCTTTTACGGTAAAAAACTATTGCTTGTTACAAGGGAAAATCAAAAAAACTTTCGAAGCTTTCATCATAGGAACACCAAATGTAGAGAGATTATCCGTGGCCGGCAAAAATTGGGGAAAGGAAAATCTCCACGCCTGCTCAATTTCAATTTTTTGCGGATTTATTTCAACCTGGTGATTATCAGTGAGTTACAAAGGCCTCATACTTCCCATTATTGGATTTTTCTATAGAAAAGCACTTGATACTCAAATAAAGTGGATGTGGAAAACTATGTGGAAAAAAAATTTGTGAAATCGACGTTTTAGCATCCTGTTTTAACAGCAGCACGTGTTTTTCCTGAAACTTTAAGCGAACGCATTTCGTAAGTGTGTTGTTGCAATCTTTTATTACTCAGAATTTAGGGCACAAAATCAGATCATCTTCGTATTCGCCGAGGTAAGCCACAGAAACTTCAAAGGCTCCCCTGCCAAACCGGGAAGTCGCTCCCATAAAATAGTCATAGCTCGTGCCGATGAGCACGTTGTTGAACTCAATGCCCACTAAGCCGACCAGGGCATCCATCCGAAAGGAGTTGTCTGCTCCTGCAACAGGGCGGAGATAAGTGCCTATATGAACGGCGATGTTTTTGAACTCGCTGGTGTTAAATCGGATGTTCGCGCCAGCGTCCAGCTTAGTGTGTTCTCCTTGTTTTTCAAAAATAGCCCTAGGTAGGAGCATGACGCCATTCACCACCGGGATTTGCGCACTCAACTGGCCGGAGTACCGGATGTCCAGGTGGTTGTCATTATAGGGGCTTTCCTTGTCTGTTTGGTGATAAAAGCTCACAGTGGGTGACAGGAAATGGTGCATAGCGCCTCCGGCAAAAACTCTGATTTTTGTGGCTTTCGGAGCCAGTACGTAGTTCAATCCGACAGAATAATCGCCGTAGGCAAAGTTATTTTCGGGGAGCCGCTCCGCTGTGGGGTCGGTGTATCCCGTTGTGCCGTTGAACTGGTCTTCAAAAGTAATATTTCCAAAGTTGAGATTGCGCTGTGCAATGCCCGCCTGAAATCCAAGGGACAGGAATTGGGTGTTGCGCATGTTTAGTGCTTTGTGGTATGCGGCAGACACCGAAATCTGCGTCGTTCCGAACTGCAGAGGTCCTGCTTTATCCGTAAAAAAAACGACACCTACAGCGGCGTGATCCTGGTGCCTCGATTTGGTGCGGCCCATTCTCCAGCGCAGATCCAGGGCGCTTGAAAAAGTTGAATAGGGTTTCTCCATCACCTGCCGCCATTGGTCCCTGTAAATAGAGGACACCCTGAATTTGCCTTCAAAGGCGCCAGTAAGTGCGGGGTTGAGCGTAAGTGGAGAGGCATAAAACTGGCTAAACAGGCGATCCTGAGCCTGAAGTTGGTGGAGGAAGCAAACCAGTAAAAAGATGAAAATTATTCTACGCATGATCATTTTAGGTTTCTGGAAACTAAAGGTCTTCAATTCTGCTTTCGGCCGGGCTTACCGTTGGTTCAAACTGATGTTTTGTACCTATTTAACAGGGTATGTGTCAAGGAAGAAGAAATGAGGTTTTTCTTTCTCCTCTCGCAATTCGGAGTATTTTTGGGTGAAAAATCGGAAATTTCTTTCCAAAACTACTCTCTACTAAGTAGTTAGACTGTTCTTACCTTTTATGATATAGAAAAAACCTGCCAAAGGTAATTTTAAATTTGTTGAGTAAGCGAACGGACTTTTAAACAGAGTTAGTATTTTTGAACGAGCTCTTAAGACTAAACCTTTGAAGACCTCCGTATAATTAGCTGAACATCAATTTATTGCGCTTTAATTTTTCGCCTTTTCTCCACGGTTTTCTATTTTTTTTGATCCCTGGTATAAAGAGGGCGAAAAAAAAGGGGGGGAATCCCCCTTT
>WBZO01000989.1_pt1 | contig 49812 bp, 46 predicted proteins | sample 5204261 | NCBI WGS metagenome assembly WBZO01 (sample SAMN12412400, study PRJNA552823) | activated sludge metagenome | isolation source: activated sludge from anammox sidestream of wastewater treatment plant... | place: USA: North Carolina | collected 2017-09
CGCGCCATCAAGGCGGCAGCAGAGGGCCAGGTGCAGCTTTCGCCCCAGGCGGCCGCCCGGCTCATGCGCGAGGTGCGCACGCCCGAATCGCCCGAATCGCTCACCGACCGCGAGACGGAGGTGCTGCGGCTCCTCGCCGCCGGGTACGCGAACAAGGAAATCGCCCGCGACCTCGTGATCGGCGAGAAAACGGTCAAGACCCACGTCAGCAACATCCTGGCGAAGCTGGGCGTCCAGTCACGCACCCAGGCTGCCCTCTACGCCGTCCGGATTGGCCTCGTCGCGGGGCCGCCCGAGGCCTAGGCGTGGAAAGCACGCCTTCCCCCGACCCGGCGCTCATGCGCCAGCTCTTCGCCACCATGCCCGTTGGCGTGGCGATGTTCGACCGCGAGATGCGCCTGCTCGAGTGGAACGACGCCTTCCGGCGATTCCTGGAAGCGAACGAACCGGAGATGGCCGCGCGCGTACGGCCGGGAGCACCCCTCACCGACGTCTCGCCGTTCCGCACGGACCGCGCCGAAGCGCTCTTCCGCGATGCATTGTCCGGTGAACTGGTGCAGCGGGACGCGGTGCCCTATGAGGGACCCCATGGCACGACCTACTGGGACATCGATCTGCGCCCCCTCATCGAGGACGGCCAGGTGATCGGCGTCGTCGACACCATCATGGAAGCAACATCCCGCGTCCGCTCGGCCGAGACCCTCCGGCAGCGCGAAGGGCAGTTCAAGCGCGTCTTCGAAGAGATCAACGACGGGATCATCCTCAACGACTTCGAGACCGGCTTCGTCGCCGAGGCGAACCCGGCAGTGTGCCGCATGCATGGGTACACCCACGAAGAGTTCGTCGGGATGGACCCATCGCGCTTCATCCATCCCGACTACCTGGACAGGCTCGGTGAGTACCAGGACTCCATCCGGGCCGGGAAGGACTACCACGTCCGCGCCAGGGACGTCCGGAAGGACGGGAGCGTCTTCGATGTGGAGGTCATGGGGACGGGCTTCGAGCTCGACGGACGGAAGTACCTGCTTGCCGTTGTGCGCGACATCAGTGAGCAAGTAGCCCTCGAACAAGAGCGCGATGAGGCCCACGCGGTCCTCGAACAGCGCGTCGAAGAGCGCACGCGCGAGCTGGGCGGGCTGCTCGATGTCTCGCGTGCCGTCCTCTCGACACTGGACCTCGGCCAGCTCTTCATCCGCGTGCTCGAAGAGATCGGGAACGTCATCCCCTACGGCGGGTCCAGCATCCTCGAGGTCGATGGCGACATGCTCGAGATCAAGGCCTCTCGGAACATGTTCGATTCGAATGTCGACCCCGCATCCCGCGGCATGCGGTTCCCGGTGACCGCTGTCCCCCGCCTGTGGCAATCGATGGTCGAGGGGCGTCCCGTCGTGATCCCGGACATATATAGCGACATGCCCGAGGCGATCGAGTACCGGGGCGTGGCCGGCGAAAACCTCAAGACCATCTTCCGGTTTGTCCGGACTTGGATGGCCGTGCCCCTGGCGCACGGCGGGGAGGTGCTCGGCGTCCTGATCATTTCCGACCCATCGCCGGCCGCGTTCACGCAGAGCCAGGCCCAGCTCGCCGCCGCGTTCGGCAACCAGGTGGCGGTGGCCATCGCCAACGCGCGCCTCTACCGGGAGGTCGAACGCCGGGCAAGGGAGATGGAGGGCCTGGCAGGCGTGGCCGCCGCGCTCACGTTCGATACGCCGGCCCAGGAGACACTCCACCTGCTTGCCAGGCGCGTCGTCCAGGCGACCTCCGCGATCGCCTGCTCCGTCACGCTCTTCGATGACCGTGGCAACTACGTGATGGCGGGTGAGCACGGGCTGCCTCCCGGCTTTGTCAGCGGCATGGTCGAAGCAATCGACCGGGGGGCCCCGTCGGTGACATCCATCGCCTTTCAGACGGGAGAGCGCCAGGTATTGCGAGGGTCGCGGACGCGCACGCTCAACGATCCCCGTTACGCCCCGGTGCACGGCCTGCTCCGCACCGCCACCTGGGAGACCGCCGTCATCACGCCGATGGTTTCGCGGGGCCGGCCCCAGGGGACACTCGACGCCTACTACCACGGCGACCGGGAACCCGACGCCGAGGAGTTGCAGCTCCTGACGGCGATGGCCAACCAGGTCGCCATCGCGGTGGAGAACGCCCGGCTCTTCGCCGAATCTCAGCGCCGTATCCGCGAAATGGATGCCCTCTACCGCGTCGACGAGCAGCTCCACCAGTCCCTGGTCCTGGATGAGGTCCTCCATGCGCTCACCGACGCGGCCGTCGAGGTGGTCGAGGCGGACCGGAGCGCCGTCCTCACGTTCGACGAGACCACGCGGGAGCTGCGAGTGCGCGCAACCTCTGGACTCTCGCATGCCGAACTCCAGGGGCTCGTCTCTTCGCTTAACGGTCTCGACACCTCAACCATCGAACGGCTCGAAGTCCCCCGCGTGGTCCCGGACACCTCACGCGATGCCCGCCTGGTGAGAGACGTGGTCGAGGCAGTCGGCGTTTCATCGGTGATAGACGTCCCCATCACGATCGCGGGGAAGCGGTTCGGGCTGTTCAGCATGGGCTGGGTGCAACACCACGACATCACCCCCGACGAGGTGCGGATGGCCGCCGCCATCGGCCAGCGCGCCGCGGTCGCAATCGAAAACGCGAGACTGTACGAGCGCGCCCAGCACGCCGCGTCGCTCGAAGAGCGGCAGCGGCTCGCCCGCGAGCTGCACGACTCGGTCTCCCAGGCGCTCTACGGGATCTCCCTTGGGACGCGGACGGCAAAGACCCTCCTCGAACGGGACCCTGCGCGCGTGGGCGAGCCGCTGGAGTACGTCTCCGGGCTCGCCGAAGCCGGCCTGGCAGAACTCAGAGCGCTCATCTTCGAACTCCGGCCCGAATCGCTCGAAGCCGAGGGTCTCGTCGCCGCATTCGAAAAGCAATTCGCCGCAATGCACGCGCGGCACGGCATCGACATGACAACACGGCTCGACGGCGAGCCAGACCTGCGCCTGGACCTGAAGGAAGTGCTCTACCGGATCGGGCAGGAGGCCATGCACAACACCGTGAAGCATGCCCGCGCCACCCGCGCCTGGGTAACCCTGACCAGGGAAGACGGACGGGTCACCCTCGAGGTCCGCGATAACGGCGTGGGGTTCGACCCCTCGGGAGAGTTCCCCGGCCACCTCGGGCTCCGGTCGATGACGGAGCGGGCAACCAGTTCCGGCGGCACCCTCAGCATCGAAAGTGAACCCGGCGTCGGGACCACTATCCGCATCTCGGTACCGGCAATCCCCGGCCATCTTCCCGCCGGTGCGCCGGCCACGATGTCGTAAACGCCGGGTCGCGCGGTGCCGGCACGTCAGCTCGACGGTACGAATTCGAGTGGGCGCCAGCCTCGGACGGCGTTAAATACCGCGAGCCGGCACGCGCCGTCCACGCTGCCCACGGCGATTCGTCCTTCAGTTATGACACCACGCGCCAGCAGTTCGGCCCGCATCGTGCCTGCCAGCAGACCTTCTGAAACCGGCGGAGTGACCCACCGCCCATCGCGGCAGACCGCGATGTTGGCGATGGTCGTTTCGGTCACGTACCCGTCCGTGTTCCAGAGGATCGCCTCTTCGCAGTCCGGCCGGGACGCCGCGGCGGCTTCGTAAGCCCCGCGCCTTGTGGTCTTGTGGTAAAGGGACCGGTCCGCCGCGTCGACCGGTGTCAGGGCGAGCCCGGCCCGCACCGGGGCGGCTGCCGGCGGGGGCAGCGGGCCCTGCTCAACGCGGAGCTGGCCGTGTTCGTCGAGCAGCAGCCGCACCCGACGTGGGATATCGCCCCCAGTTGCCGCCGCGAGAGCTCGCCGCGCGCGTGCCCGATCGAACGGGAAGCCGAAGTACCGGGCCGACCCCGCCATCCGCGTGAGGTGCCGGTTCACGAGCGCAAAGCCCTCCTCAGGCGTCCACTTCAGGGTTTCTATCAGCGAAAAGGGGGTGACGTCGGCATCGAGGACGCGGGCCTTGGCGAGGCATTCCGCATACTCCCGCCCCGGGCGCGAGTCCCAGACGATGCCGCTCCCCACGTGGTAGGTCGCCGTACCGCATTCGCGGTCGACCGTGGCCGTACGGATGGCGACGTTGAACCGGGCCCGGCGGCCAGGGCCCATATACCCCACCGCTCCCGTGTACACGCCCCGCGGCCCCGCCTCGAGCTCCCGGATGACCCCGGCCGTCCGGACCTTCGGCGCGCCGGTGACCGAGGCGCAGGGGAACGTCGCGGCGAACACGTCGGCGAGCGGGGCCCCGGTGTCCGCCGTCACGTCCGAGGTCATCTGCAACACCGTCGGGAACCGCTCTACCCGGAACAGTTGCGGCACTTCGACAGTCCCCACGCGGGCGATCCGGCCGAGGTCGTTCCGCACCATGTCCACGATCATCAGGTTCTCCGCGCGTTCCTTCGGGGAACGGCGGAGGCCCGCGGCCCGCCGGCGATCCTCCGCCAGGGTCCGGCCGCGGGCCGCGGTGCCCTTCATCGGGCGCATCCGCAACCGGTCGCCGTCGCGCTCGAAGAACAGTTCGGGCGAGGCGGAGCAGATCGCAAAGCGTCCAAGGTCCAGGTAGGCGGCGCCCTCGGCGCGCTGGGCCCGCGCGAGACGAGCGAACAACGCGAAGGGGTCGCCGCGGAAGCGGGCGCTCAGCGGGAACGTAAGGTTCACCTGGTAGCTCTCGCCCTGCTCGAGGTATTCCCGCACCCGCCCGACCGCACGGGCATACTCCCGCTCCCCAACCCCCGGGTGCCACTCGAGTGCCGGTGCCGCGGCAGCGGCCCTTGCGAGTTCGTCCGGGTCGAGCGGCTCGAGCTCCCGCCCCACGACGAAGGCGGCCAGCGGCAGACCCTCTGCCGGCTGGTGCGCCGCGATGCCGAAAGCCGCCGCCGCCTCGTACGCAACGAAGCCGGCGGCGTGGCCTCCCGCTTCGGCAGCGGCCTCGGCGGCGGCGATCACGCCAGCGACCGCCGAGGGCTCACGCGCAACCAGTGGCTCGCCCGGCCCTGCCAGCCGGTACCACGCCCCGTCTACCTGCAGGACCGCGAAATACTTCCCGTTCACCCTGCGCTCCCGCATGGAAGGACGGCCCTGTCGAAAGTCAGGCCGCCTTGCTGCCGAAGGGCCAGAACCAGCGTTTGCCGGAAGCCGGTTTCGGCTTGATATCAGCTTCGGTGAAGCCACGCCCGCAGCCCTGGCAATAGGCATAGACATTCAGGTTCTGGCGGCCACACCACGGACATTCGCGCATGCGAAACCTCTCGCTCTCGGGATGGCTCCATTGTAGGAGAGGGCGCGCTTATCGGAACTTTCGCGCGGCGAGGATGGGCCAGGTGTCCAGCACCTCGCTGCCCCTGCGGACGTAGTACACGTCGTGCATATTCAGCGTCGTGTCGCCATGGCTGGGGATGACCTCGATACGGTCCCCGGGGTTGAGGGCGGCAACGCCCTCGCCGGTGAGCGTGGCATGCTCCTCGCTCAGCCGCGCGACCTTGATCCGGCCATCGACGGACATCGGGGGCCCGAACTCGTTCGTCAGCGACTTCGCTCCCGTATCCGCCACGGCGTAGCGCTCCTTCACCGAAATCACCGTCGTCAAGAGCGTGAGCGCCTGCTGGAACGTGTCCGGGATGAACTCCTCGTTGTGGCTGTCGTGGAACACGTAGGTCCCCGCCTGCAGCTCGGTTACTCCCGGCGTGCGGGCAGCGATGGGGACGCTTGCCGTGCCGCTGGTCGAGACGATCCCCGGGGCGAGCCCGGCCTCGGCGAGGGCCTCGACGTGCGCATTCACGATGCCAAGCGAGTCGCGGATGAGTTGCTCGCGTGCTACAGGGTCGGGCTGGCCGTACATGTGGCCCTCATAGCCCATGATGCCCCGGTACTCGATGCCATTCTCGATGAGGAGGCGGGCCAGCCGGACTGTCTCGCCGGGCGTCGCCGACCCGCAGCGCCGTAGCCCGGCATCGACCTCGATGACGGCCGCGGGGCGCTGGCCGGAGCGGCGTGCGCCGTCCGCAAGTTGCTGGATGTTGAACTCGGTCTCCACGGCGGTGGTGATGTCGACGCCCCGGGCGAGGAGCGCCATCAGGCGGTCGACCTTTTGTGGGCCGACCACCTGGTTCGCCATGAGGATCGGGCCCAGGCCGGCATCGGCCAACACCTCGGCCTCGCCGAGCTTCGCCACGGTGATGCCGATCGCTCCGGCATCGAGCTGGAGCTTCGCCACCTGTGGGCACTTCGGCGTCTTGAAGTGCGGGCGCAGGCTGACACCGGTGCCCGCAATCATCGCCATCATCGTCGCGATGTTGGCGTGGACCTTATCCAGGTCGAGGAGCAGGCAGGGCGTATCCAGGTCATCGATGTGCATGGGCGGAAGTCTACGCGCGAACCGGCGCCTGGCGGTATCCGGAGACTGGTTCATGCATGGCGAACCTTCTTGCCGCAGAGTCGGGCAGAATGGGGAGAGGACGGTGAGGAGGCGCGGCGGTTGGATTCAGGACAGAACCCGTTTTCAGTGCTCCGGAACACCCAGTACCGCCTGCTCTTCGCCGGCACCACGCTGGCGATGCTTGCCTTCGGCATGATGCAGGTGGCGCAGGGCGTGGTCGCCTTCGAACTCACGGGCAAGAACAGCGCCGTCGGCTTTGTCTTCCTTGGCCAGGGCATTTCCATGCTCATCCTCAGCCCGGTGGGCGGCACTCTTTCCGACCGGATCTCCAAGAAGCGGCTCCTGACCTCGGCCCAATTCGTGATCGGCGCGATGTTCGCGCTCATCGCCATACTGATCGCGACCGGCCTGATCACCATCCTCATCCTCGCGGCCGCGAGCCTCGTCCTCGGCTGCATGTACTCGATCATGGGCCCGACCCGCCAGGCGTGGGTGGGCGACCTCCTCCAGGGGGACGAACTGGCGCGCGGCGTTGCGCTCCAGCAACTGATGATGAACTCCACCCGCATCGCCGGGCCGTTGCTGGCCGGGCTGCTTATCGCCACCGACGGCGTCGGCACGGCCGGGACGTACTTCGGGATGGCATTACTGTTCGCCGCCGTGGTGGCCGTCCTGTTGCAAATGGCCCCTTCGCCGCCGCGCCCGCGGACGCACCAGACATCCGTCCGTGCCGACCTCGGCGAAGGCTTCCGCTACATCTGGACCGACCGCGACGTGCGGATGCTCGCGCTGGTGTTCGTGGGCATCGTCCTGAGCGGCTTCTCGTACCAGGCGATCATGCCCGGCTACCTGGAGAACTCCCTGGGGCATCCTGCGAGCCACCTCGGGATCCTTTATGGAGCCATGGCCGTCGGCGGCATCGTGGTCACACTCGCGCTCGCCGCGCGCCCTCCCAGGCGCCCGAGCGGGGTGATGCTCGCGTTCGCGGCAGGGCTCGCGCTTTCGCTCGGTGCCCTGGCTGCCGCGCCCGGCTTCGCCGTTGCCCTGGGCGTTGCGGCGCTCGTGGGCGCCGCTTCGAGCGGTTTCCAGATGCTCAACAACGTCAGCCTGATGCAGCGCTCCGAGCCTGCCTACTTCGGGCGCGTGATGGCGGTGACGATGATGGCCTTCGGCGTCAACTCCATCGTCTCCTACCCGGTTGGACTGATTGCCGATGCGGCCGGCGAACGCGCCACCCTCGGCGGGCTTGCCGTTGCCTGCGGCAGTGTCGTGATCGTGGGGATGGTCGCGCTCCGTCCGCGACGGGCGGTCGCCGTCCACGCGGCCATTGCCCCCGAAACCTAGCTCCCCGGCGCGACGCCGTCCCTCGTCAGGCGTTCCCCACGCCCGCCGCGGCGTACTTGGCCCGCTTGGTCTCACGCGCCCGGAGCGTGGCGTTCAGCTCCGTCTTCCGGATGCGCAGGGACTTCGGCGTCACCTCGACCATCTCGTCGTTGCCGATGAGCGAGAGGCTGCGCTCCAGGCTCGGCGGCGACGGCGGGACCAGCTTCACGGCGATGTCGGACGTCGAGCTGCGGATGTTTGTGAGCTGCTTGGCGCGGCACACGTTCACATCAAGGTCAGTGTCCTTGGCGTGCAGGCCGACCACCATGCCCGTGTAGACATCGTCGCCCGGAGAGATGAAGAGCATGCCGCGTTCCTGGGCATTGGCGATGCCGAAACTCAGCGCAGTACCGGTCTCCGAAGCGACGAGCGCCCCGTTCCGGTGGCGGCTGATCTCGCCCGCCCACGGACGGTAGCCCAGGTACTCGGTGTTCATAATGCCCTCGCCGCCCGTGCCGCTGATGAACGAATCGCGGAAGCCGATCAGCCCCCGGGTCGGGATCTCAAAGTCGAGCCGCACGTTGCCGTTGTGGTCCGAATGCATGCCGACCATCTGCGCCTTGCGCCCCGAGAGCGTCTCGATGAGGAACCCGGTGGTGGATTCCGGCGCTTCGACATACAGGCGCTCGAAGGGCTCTTCGCGCCCGTGCGCGCCATGGTGGACGATGACCTCCGGCCGGGTGACCGCGAATTCGTACCCCTCCCGCCGCATGGTCTCCACCAGGATGGCCAAATGGAGTTCGCCCCTACCGCTGACCACGAACTGGTCCGCCGAATCGCCGTCTTCAACGCGGAGCGCGACGTTGGTCTCCACCTCGCGGAAGAGCCGCTCGCGCAGCTGGCGGCTGGTGACGAACTGGCCCTCGCGCCCGGCGAACGGCGAGTCGTTGACACGAAAGGTCATCTTCATCGCCGGCTCTTCGATGGTGATCACGGGCAGCGGCTCGGTGACGAGCGGGCTGGCGATCGTTTCGCCGATGAGGATGTCGCTGATGCCCGTGAGGGCGACGATGTCGCCCGCCCGCGCCTCCTGCAGTTCGACCCGGCCAAGGCCCTCGAACCCGAACAGCTGGGCGACCCGGTGCTGGCTCGTCTGGCCCTCGTGGTTGAACCGGATGATCGACTCCCCGGCCCGGACAACGCCGTCGCTGATCCGTCCGACAGCGATCCGGCCACGGTAGCTGTCGTACATGAGCGTGGTCGCCAGCATCCGGAATGGGGCGGTCTCGTCCGCCTCCGGGCCCGGCACGTGCTCGACGATAGCATCGAGGAGGGGTTGCATGGTCCCCGCGGTTATGTCTGGCGAAAGCCCGGCATACCCGTCGCGGGCGTTCGCGTAGAGCGTGGGGAACTCGAGCTGGTGGTCCATCGTGGCCAGATCGAGGAAGAGGTCGCTGGTCTCGTGGATGACCTCCTGGATACGGGCATTCGGCCGGTCGATCTTGTTCACGACGACGATCGGATGGAGGCCGATTTCCAGCGCCTTGCGCAAGACGAACTTGGTCTGGGGCATGGGCCCCTCGACCGAATCGATGAGCAGCAGGCAACCGTCGGCCATGTTCAGCACCCGCTCGACTTCGCCGCCGAAGTCGGCATGGCCGGGAGTGTCGATGATGTTGATCCGGACGCCGGCATATTCGATGGCGGCGTTCTTGGCCATGATCGTGATGCCCTTTTCCCGTTCGAGGGGGTTCGAATCGAGGATGAGCGTGCCGACCGTCTCATTCTCGCGGAACACGTGCGATTGCTTCAGGAGGGCATCGACCAGAGTGGTCTTCCCGTGGTCGACATGGGCGATGATGGCGATGTTGCGCACGTCGGCGCGGCGTTGGGACATGGATCCAGTGTGCTGGACGCCCGGTTAACCGCATAGGCGCGATTCGGGGAGTCGCCCGGCAGGCGGCACGGAAGCCGGCGGCCCTTTGCGCGATGAGGCGCGCAGGCGGCACACTGGAATCACGCGCCGGGCGCGAGGAGGCATCGCATGAGCAGCAGCTACGACCTGATCCAGGAGATTATCGCGGGGAAGCGTCCCGATGCCGACCTCGTACGCCCTTCGGCCATCATGCCGTTCGTCATCGAGAGCGACGGCCGCCGCGAACGCGCCTACGACATCTACTCGCTGCTCCTGAAGGAGCGCATCGTGTTCCTCGGCACGCCCATCGATGCCATGGTGGCGAACGTGGTCATCGCACAGCTCCTCTACCTCGCCCGCGAGGACGACGAAAAGGACATCATGATGTACATCAACTGCCCGGGCGGGAGCGTGACCGCGGGCCTGGCGATGCTCGACACGATGAACCTGATCCGGCCGGCGGTCTCCACCCTCTGCATGGGCCTCGCCGCGAGCATGGGCACCGTGATGCTGACATCTGGCGCGAAGGGCAAGCGCTTCGCGCTCCCGAACAGCACGATCCACCTCCACCAGGTGCTCGGGGGCGCGCAGGGCCAGGCGCGCGACATCGAAATCCAGGCGCGCGAGACGCTCCGCCTCCAGAAGGTCCTCCGCAATATCATCCAGACAACCACGGGCCAGCCGATGGAGAAGATCGAGCACGACACCGACCGCGACTTCTGGCTCGACCCGGAAGCAGCCAAGGATTACGGCCTCATCGACGAGATCCTGGCCCACCCGAAGCAGATCGCCGCGGCGAGCCCGAACGGCAAGGCGGCGGGCTAACTACCCGGCATCCGCTACTGCGCAACCGCCGGGATCACGTCCGTGCCCATGTAGGGCTGGAGCGCCTCGGGGATAGCGATGCTGCCATCCCCGCGCTGGTAGTTCTCCATCACCGCGATCACGGTCCGCGGCAGCGCCAGCCCGCTGGCGTTGAGCATGTGCGGGTGGCGCGTGGGCTGGTCGCCGCCGGCGCGGTACCGGATATTCGCCCGCCGCGCCTGGAAGTCGAGGCAGTTCGACGCCGAACTTACCTCCAGCCACTCCCCCTGCCCGGGTGCCCAGATCTCGAGGTCGAACGTCTTCGTTGAGTTGAATCCGATGTCCCCCGAACACAGCTCGACAACGCGATAGGGCAGCCCGAGGATGGCGGGGATCGCCCGGGCCCGGGCAACCAGCATGTCGAGTTCCGCCGCGCTCTGCTCCGGCTCGCAATAAACGAACATCTCGACCTTCTCGAACTGGTGGCCGCGCTTGATCCCGCGGACGTCGCGGCCGGCGCTCATCTTCTCCCGCCGGAAGCACGGCGTGTGGGCCACGAATCGCATCGGCAATTCGCCCGCGGGGATGATCTCGTCCCGGTAGAGGTTGACGAACGCAACCTCCGCGGTGGGGATGAAGTAGTAGTCCTCCTCGGCATCCCGGTACAGGTTGTCGCGGAACTTGGGCAGCTGCCCGGCAGCGTAGAGCGAAGCCTCATTGAGCATGTAGGGCAGGTACGCCTCGGTAAACCCCGCCTTGCCGTGCTCATTCAGCATGAACTGGATGAGCGCCCGCTGCAGGCGCGCGAGCGGGCCCCGCAACGTGTAGAAACGCGATCCCGACATCTTGGCGCCGCGCTCGATGTCGAGGCCCGCGACGAGTTCGCCCAGCTCCCAGTGCGGCCGCGGCGCGAAGTCAAAGCGCGGGAGGTCGCCGACCACCTCGATAACCCTGTTCGATGTCTCGTCCGGCCCCTTCGGGACGTTCGGGTCGAGGACGTTCGGGACTTCGTAGAGCTTCTCCTGGAGTTCGGTTTCGACCTTCTTCAGGCGGCCATCGAGGCGGTCGATCTCATCTCCGACGAGACGCATTTCGGCGATGCGGACTTCGCGGTCGGCCGGGTCCTTCGATTGGCCGATGGCCTTGCTCACCGTGTTGCGCCTGGCGCGAAGACCCTCGACTTGCTGGAGCAAGCCGCGGCGGTCCTCATCGAGCTGGAGGATGCGGTCGATCGGTGCCGTGGTGTTGCGGAGCAGGACATCGCGCTTTACGCGCTCCACGTTCTCGCGGATGTACTGCAAGCTCAGCATGAATCAGGGCTCCCGGGCCGCGACGGCAGATAGTGCGCGAATGCCGAGGAGTCGCACGTCCTCGGCAACCGGCACGAGCGTACCATCGGGCGCCGGGAGGGAAAACGCCTCGGCAAGCTCGCTCATCGCGAACCAGTGGTGTTGCCCGTGCGGGATCGGCGCGCCGAAATCGACCCGCGCCCGCGCCACCGTGAAGTACACGTGGTCGATGTGCTGGTGAAACGGCTGGTCGTCCCGGACGATGTCCTCCACGAGGATGACGGCGGGCGGAGGCAGGACGAGCGGGCGTTCCACCGCCAGCAGCCCCGGCGGCGCGATGACCTCCACGGGCAAGCCAGACTCCTCGAGCGCCTCGCGCACAGCCCCCTGCACCGGGTCCTCATTCGGTTCCAGGTGGCCGCCGGGCGGAAGCCACATCCGGAGCTTCCCGTGCCAGAGCAGGAGCGTCCGTGCGCCGGCAACCACATAGGCAGTTGCCGTGTGGTGCCGTTCGAAGGGGACGACGGTCATCCCTTTATCGACTTCAACTGGGGGAACAGGATGACGTCGCGGATCGAGTCCTGTTCGGTCAGGATCATGAGCAAGCGGTCGATGCCCATACCGAACCCGCCGGTCGGGGGCATGCCGTGCTCCAGCGCGAACAGGAAGTCTTCGTCGACCAGCTCCGCCTCGTCGTCGCCGGCGGCCTTGAGTCGCGCCTGCTCTTCGAACCGGGCGCGCTGGTCGACCGGGTCGTTGAGTTCGGTGTAGGCATTCCCGGCTTCGAAACCCCCGATGAATACCTCCCAGCGCTCCACGAGCCGGGGGTTGTCGGCGCGGCGCTTGGCCAATGGCGAAAGTTCCACCGGGTAGTCCATGAGGAAGGTCGGCTGGACCAGGCGAGGTTCGACGTAGTGTGACATGGCCTCATCGACCAGCTTCCCGTACCCCGCGGCGGGAGGCAGTTCGAGGCCGCGCCGTTCGAGCTCGGCACGGAGGGTCTCGGCGGTGGAATACTCATCGAGGTCGAGCCCCCCGTACTCGCGCAGCCCATCGTGGAGCGTTACCCGGCGCCACGGGCGTTCCAGGCTGATTTCCTGGCCCCGGAAGGTGAACGTGCTCTTGCCCAGGACCTCGTGGGCGACCGAGCTGATCATCTCTTCCACCAGCATCGAGACATCGTGGTAGTCGGCATACGCCTGGTACAGCTCGATCATCGTGAATTCCGGGTTGTACTTGGCGCCGAGTCCCTCGTTGCGGAAGATGCGTCCCATCTCGTACACGCGCTCAAAGCCGCCGACCACCATGCGCTTGAGATAGAGTTCGAGGCTGATCCGCAGGTGCCGCTCTTCATCGAGGGCGTTGTAGTAGGTGGTGAACGGGCGGGCGGCGGCTCCGCCTGCTTCCTCCTGGAGGACGGGCGTCTCTACCTCCAGGAAACCTCGCCCATCCAGGAAGCGGCGGATAGCCGAGACGACTTTGCTGCGGACGATGAACCGCTGGCGCGTCTCTTCGTTCGCCATCAGGTCCAGGTATCGCTTGCGCTGGCGCAACTCCACGTCCGCCAGCCCGTGGTACTTCTCCGGCGGGGCGTGGAGCGCCTTGGTGAGCATCGTCCAGTGCGCGGCCTGCACGGTGGGCTGGCCGGTCCGCGTGCGGATAGGCCTCCCGTTCACACCGATGAAGTCGCCCAGGTCGATGAGCCGGAGCGAATCGTAGTTGGCAAGGGAGTTCTGGCGCATCAGTACCTGGATGCGTCCACTCCCATCCAGCAGGTCCAGGAACGTGGCCTTCCCCATATCGCGCTTGGCGACCACGCGGCCGGCGACGTCCACGTCGATGCCTTCGACTTCCGATTCCCCTTCGGGGAGGGCCTCGACGAGGAGGGTCACGTCCGCCGCCATGTGCGTACGCGTAAGCCGTGGAGGGTAGGGGTCGATACCGGCGGCGCGCAACTCTTCGGCCTTGGCGACACGCTGCGCCATGAGCTCATCCACGGTCTATTCCCCTTCCACAACGCAAGCGGGCCGCTTCGACGCGGCCCGGGATCTACCATCGCAGACCGGCGCCGGTCAGTCGATTTTGAGTACCTTCACCTTGATAACGCCCTTGGGCACGTTCACATCCACCGTATCACCGACCGCCTTGCCCAGCAGGGCGGCGCCGACCGGCGACTCGTTGGAAATCTTCCCGTTCAGCGGGTCGGCTTCGGGCGCTCCGACGATCTGGTAGTGGCGGGTGGCGCCATCCTGGTCCACCTGGACACCGCTGCCGAGCACGACCCGGCCGGCGTGGTGCGCGCCTTCCTCATCGATGATGCGCGACCGCCGGAGGATGTCCTCGACTTCGAGAATGCGACCCTCCACGCGCCCCTGCTCCATTTTCGCGTCGTCATACTCGGCGTCGTTCTGGCTGGTGCCCTGCTCCTGAGCGTTGTGGATCATCTCCGCAACCTCACGGCGCCGGGCGCGGAGCTCTTCGAGCTCGTGCTCGAGCTTTGCTTTTCCTTCACGCGTCAGTGGAACGGGCTTATCGGTCATGTCGTACCCTAACTGGCAACGGCGCCGGGAAAAAAAGGGACTGAGGCCACGAAACGCCTCAGTCGCAGGCGGAGTATACCGGCGCGCCACCATCCGCCGCAAACAAACCGAGAGGCCTGGCTTGACGAACGACGACCCTCGCGGCCCCGGGCACGCACCCGGCGAGCCGTTCCGCCCCCCATGGGAACGGCGCTTCCCCGCGCCCCTGGACGCCGGTTCAGAAGCGGCCCCGGCCCCGGCCGCCGGGCAGCCGCCGCGGGAGGAAGTCACACCTGAGCATCCGCCGTCCGGGGCGCAGCCTGGTGCCGCACAGGGAGGGCGGTCGCGCCCCGGGCCGCTCGCGTTGGCTGGCATGGTGCTCGGGACCGCCTTCCTGGGTGGTCTCGTCGGTGGCGTCGTCGCCACGGCCTTGCTGGAACGTTCCGATGAAGATGCTGGCGCGGCCGGGGGCTCCACCGCCGCCGTCCTCACCGTGGAGCAGACGAGCGCCATCGCCGAAGTCGCGGCTGCCGCCCGCCCAGGCGTCGTCCGCATCGAAAGCATCAAATCGACCCCGACCGGCCAGGAACAGGACATCGGCAGCGGCGTCGTGCTCGATGAGGCCGGACACATCGTCACCAACGCCCACGTCGTCATCGGGACCGACTCGCTCAAAGTCGTCCTGGCCGACGGGACCGAACGCCCGGCGGTCCTCGTCGGCCACGACTTCCCGTTCAGCGACGTTGCCGTGCTGCAAATCGGGCCGGGGGGCCTCACGCCGATCCCGGCGGGCGACTCGGCCGCGCTGCGCCTCGGCGAGACCGTGGTCGCCATTGGCAACCCCCTCGCCGAATTCGACGGGAGCGTGAGTGTCGGCGTCGTCAGCGGCCTCGACCGCGTGCGAGTCTTCGATGGCGTCCGCCAGGCAGACCTGATCCAGACCGACGCCGCCGTGAACAACGGCAACAGCGGCGGCGCGCTGCTCAATCTCTCCGGCCAGTTCGTGGGCATGCCGACCGCGGTCCTCCGGCAGTCCCGCTCTGGGTCAACCGTCGAGGGGATCGCCTTCGCGCTGCCGGCCAACCGGGTCCTGCAGGTTGCCAACCAGATCATTGCGAACGGCGGCCCAATCGAACGCCCGAGCCTCGGCCTCGAACACATCGAGATCACGGCCGAGAACTCCTCCCGGCTGCCGCGGACGGCCGTGAACGAGGGCGCGATGGTGGCCGCCGTCGCGCCGGGCGGGCCCGCGGCCGAGGCGGGTATCCGCGTGGGCGACGTGATCACAACGATCGGCGACGCGGCCGTCGATCGCTCAAACCCCCTCTATAACGCGCTGATGACGCATGCTCCGGGCGATACTGTCCGGGTTGTCCTCAATCGGAATGGCCGGATAATCGAAGTCGAGGTTCGCCTTGCCAAACGTTCGTAGCGTGTGTTCTCCGCACCCGAGGGCACTTCCTACATGAGTCGAAGGGGCGGTCAGCTCCCCTGGGGCGCCGGGAGCAGCCCTGGCCTGTACGGCGGCCGCCGGCCCGGCGGCGGATACGGGCGCCTCGCCATGCTCGCGGCAATCGTGGTCGGCGTCCTCGTGATCGCCTTCTTCCTGGTCAGCCGCGCCTGCGGCAGCGCCGGCGGCTGCGACGACCCCTACTGCCCCTCCGACCGCAACATCGCCGCGCCCGAAGGCTACCAGTTCGTCTCCAAGATCTTCGCCTACAACGAAGAGAGCGGCGCCGTGCAGCCGGGGTTCGACCTTGTCGTGCAGGTCGCGCTTTCCGAAACGGTGGGCGACGGCCAGTCGCTCAGCTTCTATCGCTACGTCGAAGAGACCAGGAACTGGGAGCCGCTCGCACCCGCGATCCCCGATGCACAGGGCAAGGTGGTTAGCGCAACCTTCACGGATGTCCCGGCCGTCATGGCCGTGATGCGCCGGAACACGCCCGGCGGGAGCGTCGCCGCGTACCTTCCCCACAATGCCAGGCTCCATCCCGAGGCCGAGGGTCACGTGACCCTCGTGCACCCCATCGACTTCTCCCCCGCCGCCGACGGCGCGGTCCAGGGCGAACTGAGCGCCATCACCAGCGATGGCTCGTTCGAGGTCTATCCCGTCATCGCTGCCAATGCCAGCTCGCAGGGCGCGGTGGCCATCGTTGAGGGCATCCTTGCCAGCCCCGCCGCGCGGACCAACCACGTCCGCCAGGTGGTCGCGAAACTCGCCGAAGTCAACGTACGCGGCGTCGACATTGCCTACCTCGACCTGCCGGCCACCCAGCGCACGTCGTTTTCTCTGTTTGTCGGTGAGCTTTACGAGGCGCTCCACGCCCAGAACAAACAGCTGACGCTCACCCTGCCGGCCCCCATCAAAGCCCAGAACCGGATCGATGAGGGCGCCTACGACTGGGCGGCACTCGCGAAGACGGCCGACCTGATCAAGGTCGCCCCCTTCCGCGACCAGGCGAAGTACCGGCTCGACATGCCCGAAATCCTTGCCTACCTCGCGGAGCGAGTCACGCCGGCAAAACTCCTCCTCACCGTCTCGCCTTACGCAACGGAAACCGGCGGCGACACGATCGCCACCTACAAACTCACGGACGCGATGAACATCGCCTCGCAAATCGCGGTCCGCGCCGATGCCGATTCGATCACGACCTCCACCAACGTTGAAGTGGCAGGCACCAACATCGATCGCGATGAGAACCTCTCCGGCGTGCGCTGGTTCGCCGAAACGGCCACCGTCGCATTCAGTTACAAGCAGGCGCAGGGCGGCGGGAGCAGGACCGTCTACATCGAGAATTTCTTCAGCATCGGATTCAAATTGGAACTCATACCAACCTATAGACTTGGCGGGGTGGCGATCGATGACGCCAGTGACGACCGGTACCTCGGAAACATCTGGAACGCGCTCGTCCCGTTTATCACCAGCGGCCAGCCCATCCTCCTCCGCCCGAACGATGCGGACCTGGAGCCAAAGTGGGCGGCCAGTGGGGGAACGATGGAATCGACCCGCCGAGGGACGGCCAACTGGTTCACCCCCGGCGAACCCGGAACCTATACGATCAGCCTCACGCTGAGCGACGGCGTCGCCATGTTCGAGAACAGCGTGCCCGTGAACGTTAAGGCGCGAGATACGCGCACCCCGGTGGCAACGACCACCCCGGGTAACTAGCGATGGCCAGCGGCCGTGGAGTCCGAATCGCGGGGGGCACCGCTCGCGGCATGCCGCTCACGGAGCCACGCGGCGTCCGCCTGCGCCCTACATCCGGGCTCGTGCGCGAAGCCATCTTCAACATTCTCGGTGATCGGGTCACCGGCGCTCGCGTGTTGGACCTCTACGCAGGCACGGGGGCGCTCGGCATCGAGGCCTTGAGCCGCGGCGCCGCGCACGCGACCTTCGTCGAAGGGGAGGCCGCCTCCGTCCAGGCGATACTCCAGAGCCTGAGCCGGGCCGGCTTCAAAGAAAGCGCCACCGTCATTCGCGGGCGGCTCCCGGCCGCCCTGTCGAAGCTCGATGACGCTGCCTTCGAACTGGTCTTCCTGGACCCGCCCTACAACGACGAGGGAGCGGAGGAGACCCTGATGGGCATCCCCCGGTTGCTCGCCCCCGGGGGCATGGTCGTCTACGAGCACGGAAGCCGGTACAATCCGCCGGAACGCCCGGCAGGCCTTCAAATCCTCGAACGCCGGGTGTACGGCGACAGCGCCATCGCTCTGTACGCCCAACTGGAGGGGGAATGAGGATCGCAGTATTCCCGGGTGGGTTCGACCCGGTAACCAACGGGCACCTGGACCTGGTGACCCGCATGACCCATCTCTTCGATCGCGTCATCGTGGCCGTCGTCAAGGGCCGCGATAAGGGTTCGCTCTTCACCTGGGACGAACGGGTCGAGATGTTCGCCAAGGCAGTCGAGCATCTCCCCAGTGTCCAGGTGGAAGGTTTCGACGAAATGACCGTCGAGTTCGCCAAGCGAAAGGGGGCCGTCGCCATCGTCCGCGGCATCCGCGCGGTTAGCGACTTTGAATCGGAATTCGACATGGCACTGATGAACCGAAAGATGGCGCCCCACCTCGAATCGGTCTACCTGATGGCCAACCAGGAGTTCCTCTACATCAGTGCAAGCCGGATCCGCGAAGTTTCGAAGCTTGGCTACGACGTGGCCGATTTGGTGCCACCGCATGTGAGGACCGCACTGCGCGAACGTCTGGGATTGTCGTAGGCTGTGAGCCCTGGCGGGGCACACATGGAAATTCTCGACCTCATCGATACGCTCGAAGAACTGGTGATCCAGTCCCGAAGGCTGCCCGTCGGCGGAAACCTGGTTGTCGACCGGAAGCGCATGCTGGATGTGATCGACCAGATGCGCCTCGCCGTACCGGCAGACCTGCGCCACGCACAACAGGTCCTCGAAGGGCGCGACCAGATCATCGAGGATGCCCATCAGTCCGCGAAACTGGCCATTGATCGTGCCGAGCAGGACCGCCAGCGGCTCCTCGAAGAGAATGCCATCGTCAGGGAAGCACAGGACCGCAGCCAGCAGATGCTGATGGATGCCGAGGCGCGAGCCCGTCAGGTGATCGCCGAAGCTGACGCAACCGCGGCCGCCCACCTGAGCGAGGCCGCCGAGGCGGCCAGCAAGCAACTCGATGATGCCGACCAGTACGCCTTCGAAGTTCTGCGCAGGCTGGAGAACCAGCTACAGGCCTTCCTCGAATCGATCAGGATGAGCATTTCCAGCCTGCAGGAAAAACGTTAGCAAATCCTGTGCTGCCAGCCGCACCACTGGATGACGCCAGCTTTTCGGCGTATCTTTTCAACGAATCGGCGTATGAACGCCTCCCGTTCGGGACGCGTCGTTGCCGGCAAGGGAGATACACGCACATGGCAGAGTTCACGATTATCAAGGAATCCGATGCGCCACGCCCGGCACGACAGACCGGCCGGCTCGCCGCCAGAATGCGCGAGTACGAGAAGTACATCGAAGCCGTCCCCGCGGGCAAGGTCGGTAGACTTACCCCTTCTCGTGGTGAAACCGCGCGGGGCATTGCTCTCCGAATCAGCCGCGCCGCAAAGCGCATGGGGAAGTCGAGCAATACCTGGGTCGTCGATGGGACGGTCTATTTCAGCCTTTCCTGACGCCCATTCCACCGCGACACATACACAAAGGGGCGCCGCTGGCGCCCCTCGTGCATTCTGCCACTTGTCCCGCTAGTGGCGCTCGCTGGTCGCGCGCTCCTCACTCGAAACGATGGCGAACGACGGCACTTCGCGCCTGCCGTTGCGCGGGCCCGTGCCCACCGGCTCCCGGGCAACCGCGGGCGAATCCGCAAGCGCCTTCGGCACTGGCGGCACCACCGCCGGCCGCTGCGGTTCGGGCACGACCGCGGCCTTCTGCGTCGTGTCCACCGTCCCGGAAAGCGACGCCCCCTCTTCGACCACGAGCGTCGTGGCCTTGATGGTGCCGGTCACCACCGCCGACGCCGCAAGGAGCAGCCTGCCCGAACAGACGATGTCGCCTTCGAGGCGCCCTCGGATCTGGGCGTCGCGCGCCTGGATCCGCGCCCGGGCCGAGGCCTCACGCTCGATGGTGAGGATGCCCCGGCAAAGCACTTCGCCGCTGATGGACCCCTCCACCCGCAGGTCGTGGTCCGTTTCGTAGCGGCCGTCGAACGACGAGTGGCGGTCGACGAGGCTCTCGGAGCGCGCCTCGGCCGCCGCGCGGTCGTCGCCAGCGCCAGGTCCGGCAGCCGACCTCGCCTGCCGGGAAACAACAGGTTCGGGTTGGAACTCGCCGTAGTCATCGGTCTGCTCCACGCCGAAGGATTCACTTTCGAAGCGCGTCACCGAATCGGGATAGCGGACATCTCGGGGAGATTTCTTGAGTTGCACAGGCCCTCCTGGGTCGGGAAGGGCGCAACCGGCTGCGGGTGTCCGGTTGGGCCCGGCTCTTCGCACCTTATGCGTGCCTCAACCACCCGTCCACCCACATTTCGTAAAACTTCGGACACCCGCAAACCCTGTGTTAACCACAAAACCCGACCGGCCACGAGAGCGCCGCTCAGACCACGATGTTCACCAGCTTCCCCGGCACGTAAATGACCCTGCGTGGCTCCTTGCCCCCAAGCCACTCCTGGACCCTGTTCGAAGCGAAAACCGCGGCCCTCGCGGCCGCTTCGTCCGCACCGGCAGGCAGCGTGAGCCGGTCGCGCACCTTCCCGTTCACCTGCACGGCTACCTCGATCTCCTCGTCCCGTGCGAGCGTGGCGTCAGCCGCCGGCCAGGCCGCCAGGTGGATGCTGTACTCGCCACCCGTCCGCTCCCAGAGCTCCTCCGTGATGTGCGGCGCGAGCGGTGCGGTCAGCAGGAGCGCCGTCCGCACAGCCTCGTCCCAGGCAGCGCCATCCACCGCGCCGCTTTCACGCGCGCGCTGCATCGCGCTGGTGTGCTCCATCAGGCGCGAAATCATCGTGTTGAACCGGAAGTCCTCGATGTCGGCCGTCGCGGACAGGATGGTCTTGTGGGTCGCGCGGCGAAGGGCCGCCGTCGCAAGGTCACCGGGCGCGGCGGCACGAAGCACGGGCTCCACACACAGCGACCATAGCCGGTTGAGCCAGCGGACAATCCCTGCCATGCCCGTCGGGTTGTACGGCCCGCCCTGGTCCCACGGGCCCACGAACATCAGCTGGCAGCGGAACGCGTCGGCACCCCATTGGCTCACCTGTTCGTCGGGCGCGACGACGTTGCCACGGCTCTTCGACATGCGGTTGCCGTCGGGGCCCAGGATCACGCCCTGGTTGAACAGCCGGAGCATCGGCTCATCTCCCGGGACCATCCCCATATCGCGGGCAGCCTTCCAGAAGAACCGCGCGTAGAGCAGGTGCATCACCGCGTGCTCCGCCCCGCCGGTGTACTGGTCCACCGGGAGCCACTTCGCAGCGGCCTCGGAAGAGAATGGCCGCTCGGGGTTGTGCGGGTCGACGTACCGCATCTGGTACCAGCTCGAACACATGAACGTGTCCATCGTGTCGGTCTCGCGGCGCGCGGGCTTTCCGTCGATGGGGCACGCGACGTTCACCCAGTGGTCGATGAGCGTCAGCGGCGACTGCCCCGTCGGCTCGAAGCGCACCTTCTCCGGCAATGTCACCGGGAGGTCGGACTCCGGCACCGGCACGATTCCGTGGTCGGGACAGTGGATCATGGGGATCGGCGCCCCCCAGTAGCGTTGCCGCGAGATCAACCAGTCCCGCAGGCGGTAGGTGACGGTTGCCTCGCCAAAGCCCCCCTCCACCGCGCGGCCAACCACCTTCGCGATCGCCTCGCCAGCCGGCGTCCCGTTGAACGGGCCGGAGTTGATCATCACCCTGCCGTTGGGGAAAGCGCGCTCCAGCGGCTTCGCGACATCGACGTCAGGGTGATCGAACACGGGCACGATCGGCAGTTCGAAGCGGGTCGCGAACTCGAAGTCGCGCTGGTCATGTGCGGGTACGCCCATCACGGCCCCCGTGCCGTAGGTGATGAGCACGTAGTCCGCGATCCAGATGGGGATGCGCTCCCCGCTGAAGGGGTTGATCGCATACCCGCCGGTGAAGACGCCGGTCTTCTCCTTCTCGGTGGAGAGGCGCTCGATCTCGCTCTGGCGGCTCGTCTGCTGGCGGTACGCCTCAACCGCGGCGCGCTGTCCTGCCGTCGTGACCTGGTCGACGAGCCGGTGCTCCGGCGCGAGCACCATGAAGCTCGCGCCATAGACCGTGTCGGGGCGGGTCGTGAAGACCGTGATCGAGTCATCAGCACCCGGCACATCAATGCGGAACTGGAGCGTCGCGCCTTCGGAGCGGCCGATCCAGTTCGTCTGCATCGTGCGGATGCGCTCGGGCCACTCGATACCCTCGAACTTCAGCAGCTCCTCCGCATACGCGGTGATCCTGAAGAACCACTGCGTCAGGAACCGCCGCTCGACCACATCGTCCGAACGCTCGCACTTGCCGTCGACCACCTGCTCGTTGGCCAGCACGGTGTGACAGCCGGGGCACCAGTTCGCCGCCGCCTCGGCCCGGTAGGCAAGGCCGCGGTTGTAGAGCTGGAGGAACCACCACTGGGTCCACTTGTAATAGGCGGGGTCGCTCGTGACCACCTCTCGATCCCAGTCGAAACTCGCCCCCATCAGCCGCAGCTGCCCCCGCATGCGGTCCATGTTGGCGTAGGTCCATTCCTGTGGGTCGATTCCGCGCTTGATGGCCGCGTTCTCGGCGGGGAGCCCGAATGAGTCGAAGCCCATCGGGAACATCACGTTGTACCCGCACATCCGCCGGTAGCGGGCCGCCGCGTCCGAAGGCGCCATCGCGTACCAGTGCCCGGTGTGGAGGTCGCCCGAGGGGTACGGGAACATGGTGAGGGCGTACCACTTGGGACGCGGGTCCTCGTCGCGCGCGGCATACAGCTGGTCGTCGTGCCAGCGTTGCCGCCACTTCGGCTCGATAGCATGCGGGTCGTAACGATCCGTCACGATCATTCTCCTTATGGGACAAAGCTGAAAAAGGGGATGGCCCGGCAGAAAGCGGGCCACGGGACGCCCCGCCGGCTACACGCCGCGGGGCGGAGTAAGGATGAGAAGCAGTCGCACGTTGTGCATCAGGCTCCCAATCCTACCGCAGGCAGGCAACACGCGTCACTCCGAAGTCGCACATCGACATCACCCGGGCGTTCTGCGGGAGGATGGGGCTGCGGCGCCCTCGTGCACAGTCCCCCTGCGCCGCGACCACTGGAGCACCCGGTCCGACACTGGGGCAAGCTCCAGTAGGACGACCACGGTCGCGCTGGCCAGCACCGCCGTGACCCAGAGCTCGTTTGCCACCAGCAGCCCCACGGCGGCCATCACCCACACAGTCGCAGCCGTAGTTACGCCCCGGATCATGTGCTGCCGCTGCATGACCAGCCCGGCGCCCAGGAACCCGATACCCTGCACGATGTTGGCGGCGATGCGCGTATCGCCCAGTTCATTGCTGATGAGGCCGAAGATAGCAGCCCCGCCGCACACCAGGGCATTCGTGCGGATGCCGGCCTCGTGGCCCCGCACCTCGCGTTCGAGACCGACCAGCGCCCCGAGGCCCAGGGCGAGGAGCGCCCAGAGATAGAGTTCGACCTGGTCGGCGTTGCTCACCGTGTCTCTCCGTAATGCGCAACGATAAGCGTTTCGAAATCGCGCTCCTTCGAACACAGACGGCAGGTGAGATACCACACCCAGAGGTCGTCCGGTTCGCGCCCGTACTTCTCCTGCGCCTCCTTGCGGGTGCGCTCAACGACCTTCGGGAGTTCACCCCATGGCGCCGGCACCAGCCTGGTGTATGCGATGCCGCCGGGCTGCTCGATGTCCCGGGCACCGTGCGGGACATCCTCCACCTCGAGGAGGATGGGGCGCCGGAACTTCCCCGAGCCGATGAGCAGCATGGCGTCCTCCGGGACGGTAGCCCCGGCCCTGGCAGCTTTCTTCCGCAGCTCTTCTCGCGCTGAATCGAAGCCAACGGGCACGCCCAGCACCGCGGACGTGCTCGTCTTCACGAACGTAATGTCGGACCAGTCGTTCTCTACAGCGTCCCACTCATCCGCATCGAGCCGGGGGCATGCGCAATCGGGCGGTCCCGAAGGCTCCTCATCCGGCACGTCTTCCTTGCGGACAGGCATGCCCTTTTCATCGAGCGGGATCCGGCGTGGTTCGGTCATCCCCCAGAGGATACCGAAAAGCACGGCCCGATAGGGTTACGGGCGTGGCGCCCGCACCATCGCCGCCGCCAGGGGCGGGAGCACCAGCCTGCCCGACACGGGCGCACCCTCCATGGAACGGTCCGTGGCGAGGATGACTTCGCCGCCGCCCGGCAACTCCACTTCGCGTGGATCCACCCCCGTGTTCACTGCCACGGCGATCGCCGGCTCCCCCGGGAGCATGCGCGCCCATGCGAAGACGCCCGCCGGCGCGGGCAGCTCGCGGTAACCTCCCCGGAGCAGGGCAGGCGTGCGCCGCCGCAGCCACACGGCCCGGCGGTAGAGCGAGAGCAGCGATTCCGGATCGCTGTCCTGGTCCGCCACGTTGCAGCCCGGCTCCCCGAACGGCAGCCACGGCTCGACCTCCGAAAATCCCCGACCGGGCGAGGCGTCCCACTGCATCGGCGTCCGCTCAGGATCGCGCCCGACAGTGCGGATTCGGGCCGGGTCCTGGAGGCGGTCCTCCGGGATGTCCACGTCTTCCATGCCGATCTCTTCGCCGTAGTACACGAACGGCGTGTTGCGCAGCCCGAGCAGCAGGACAGCCGCGGCCCGGGCACGCTCCCGCCCCCGGCCGTCGGCATTGTGGCGCGAAATGAACCGCGGCCGGTCGTGGTTCCCGAGCGCGTAGCAGGGCTGCGCCCCTGGCGGAAGCGACTCCTCCGCGGCCGCCACAATGCGGCGCAAGGCCCCGGCGTCCCACGCCGTCAACCCGTGCTCGCGCTCATGGATAAACTGGAAGTTGAAGGCGAGGTGGAGTCCGTCGCCGTCCTCGTCGCCGTAATACCGGCCGACTTCCCCGGCGGTCCCGAACACCTCGCCAACCCCCATCCGTCCGGGGTACTCGTCGAACACCGCGCGGATGCGCTTCACCGCGTCATAGACCTCCGGGAAGTTCCGGTTGTTCTGCCAGAGCTGGCTGCTCCGTTCGCGGTCGCCCGGCATCCAGTCGCCGTTGAGCGGGTTATCGGCGAGGTCGGGGTGTTTGATGATCATCCCCATGACGTCGATGCGGAACCCGTCGATACCACGGTCGAACCAGTATCGAAGCGTGTCGAGCATGGCCTGCTCGACCTCCGGGTTACGCCAGTTCAGGTCCGGCTGCTCCTTCAGGAATGAATGGAGGTAGTACTGGCCGGTGGTCTCATCCCTGGTCCACGCCGGGCCCCCGAACACGCTCCTCCAGTTGTTGGGAAGCGAACCGTCAGGCTTTGCATCGCGCCAGATGTACCAGTCGCGCCTGGGGTTGTCTCGGGAAGAGCGTGACTCGACGAACCATGGGTGCTGTTCGGACGTGTGGTTCGGGACCCAGTCGAGCAGGAGCCGGATGCCGCGCCGGTGGCACTCCGCGATCAGGCGGTCCATCGTCTCCATCGTCCCGAAGTCCGGGTGCACGCCGCAGTAGTCCGAAACGTCGTAGCCGAAGTCGGCCATGGGCGAAGGGAACGTGGGAGAAAGCCAGATGGCATCGATGCCGAGGGAACGCTCGGTGCCGTCGTTCAGGTAGTCGAGCCGCTGGATGACCCCCTCGAGATCGCCGATGCCATCCCCGTCCGTGTCCTGGAAGCTGCGGGGATAGACCTGGTAGACGACCGCTTCGCGCCACCAGTCCTCCGGGCCCAGGCTCACGCGAGTGCCTTTCGCACGGCGGCGACGATCTCCGGGTGATTGTTGAGGAACGCCCGCGAGACGGTGACTATCGACTCGATGTCGGCGCCGCGCACGAACAGTTGTGGGAACCATGCCTCGCCAAGGGCGCGGGCGAGCGCGTCCCGGGTCTCCGCGGAATCCTCGAGCCCGAGTTCTGCCACGAGGAAGGCGCCGGCCGGTTCGTTCATGAGGATGGCCGCCTCCCTGGCATTGCGCCCCGGGACGGCCACCAGGAAGTTGGCCTGGGTGTACCCCCAGATGTCAGTCCCCGGGCTGGACCCCTCGTACCGGACGACGGCTCCCGACTCAGTCACTCCTGGCATGCTGAACCCCCCGCGTTGGCTCAATCCTGTTGCTGCGGCATGGCGATTTTCAGCGCCTCGGGGAGTTCCCCGAGCAACTGCACACGCGCCTGGGTCCGCGTCTGGAGGCCCCAGATGTTGATGAACCCGACCGCCGCCGATTGGTCGTATGTATCGCCCCGATCATAGGTAGCCAGTCCCCGGTCGTATAGCGACTGTACCGCCTTGCGACCGACGATGGTCGCCTTGCCCCGGTGCAGCTTCACGCGGACCGTCCCCGTCACATGCCGCTGGGTGCTGGCCACATAGGCGGCGATGTCCTGGTGGTGGGCGCTGAACCAGAGGCCGTTGTAGATGAGCTCGGCGTACTCGGTCGCGATGAGCTTCTTCAGCCTGATCTGCTGCTTCGAAAGCGTGAGCGTCTCCAGCGCGCGGTGGGCCGCGTGGAGGATGACGCCTGCCGGCGCCTCGTAGATCTCCCGGCTCTTGATGCCGACCAGGCGGTCCTCGACATGGTCAATCCGGCCCACACCGTGGAGTCCGCCCAGGTCGTTCAGGCGCTCGACGAGCGCGACGGGCCCCATGTCGTGCCCGCCGAGGCGGACCGGCATGCCGGACTCGTACTCGATTTCCAGGTACTCCGGCACGGCCGGCGCGTCTTCCGAGTCGCGCGTCCACTCGTATGCCTCCGCTGGAGGTTCGTTCCACGGGTCCTCGAGGACGCCGGCCTCGGCGCTGCGGCCCCACATGTTCTCGTCGATGCTGAACGGGCCCTTTTCGCCCCATGGGATGTCCACGCCGTGCTGCCTGAGGTATTCGATCTGGTAGTCGCGGGCCATCGCGTTCTCCCGCGTTGGAGCGACGATGCTGAGGGACGGGTCGAGCGTCTGGATGCCGACATCGAAGCGGACCTGGTCGTTGCCCTTGCCCGTGCAGCCGTGGGCAACCGCGGTCGCGCCTTCTTCGTGCGCGACATCCACGAGGAGCTTCGCCATCAGCGGACGTGCAAGCGCCGTCGCGAGCGGATACTGGTCCTGGTAGACCGCACCGGCGGCAAGGGCCGGGAAGGCGAAGTAGCGGAGAAAGTCCTCTCGCGCATCGACAACGCGGACTTTGAGCGCCCCGGCCGCCATGCCGCGAGACTCGACAACCGGCTGCTCGCGCGACTTGCCCACATCGATGTTGAGGGCGATAACGTCGTAGCCCTGTTCGACCGAAAGCCACTTGATGGCGGTGGTGGTATCAAGGCCGCCGGAATAGGCGAGGATCAGTTTCGGCACGGCTGCTTCCCGGGTGGATGGTGGTGAGCCCAGTATCCATCGCCGGGCGATAACGGGGGAATCGGCTACCCGGCGAGGTGCGTTTTCGCGGCTTTCACGCCGAAGTACCACGAGCACAGCGCAGCGATCAGGATTACGAACGCGGACGCGAGGAGGACGGCTGCCGAGAACGCCTCGGGCAGTGCCCCGGCGATCGCGAACGGGAGCACCGCGAGCGATACCGCCAGCGTGGCCACGCCGCCGAAGATGAGGTAGGGCGCTCCGTACTTGTGGACGGCGTACCACTGCTCGTCGTTGGCCATGGTGTAGGGCGTGCGGATGCCGGCGATGTGTTGACGCGGGAGTTTCCCCAGCCAGGCATACCAACCGACAACCGTGAGCAGTGACGACCCGAGCGTCATCACGAGAAATGCGACCCACACCTGGCGCTACCCTCCGCGTCCTGCTTGCGAGCCTATTTTCCCGTCTTCCGCCGCTCCACGCAGGTCGTCCGCGCCGCGGATCGCACCGTTCTCGATTCCTCCGCGGATGCGGGCGATCGCGACGGGGTCGCTCTCCAGCGCGTTGATGCGTTTCGGCCTGTTGTTGACGCGCAGTTCGAAAACGTCCGGGCGCGTGTAGTGGCCCGCGTGGTCGGCGATCATCTTCTGGAACATCACCGTGCCGAGGTTCGCCTTCGCTGTGAGGATCGTCTCTTCGTTGTGCACGGGCCCGGCCAGGTAGTCGCCGTTCGGGCCGATGATCCCCGAAAGGCCGTCGCACGGGAGGATGAGGCTGCGGGACTTGCCGTCGATTTCCATGCGCAGGTCCCGGAGGTCCGGAGGAAGGTCCTCCTCGCGGATCAGGCCCCCACTCATCACGACGTACGCGCCAGACTGCATGGCGAACGCCCGCGAAAGCACGTCCTGCCGCGTGAACGCCCCACCCGGCCACGCGCCCGCATGCACCTGGATGCCCTGGCTGATGAGGGCATAGCCGGGCAGCACCATCTGGTGCTCCCAGCAGTTGAGGCCGCCCAGCCGGCCGTACGGACGGTCGTAGAGCACGAGCGAACTACCATCGCCCTCGCCCCAGACCGTGCGCTCGTACATTGTGGGCTTGAGCTTGCGGTGCTTGCCGAGGAGTTTCCCTTCGCGCCCGATGAAGAGCAGCGTGCAGTAGATCGTCCCCTGCGTCGTCGAGTCGCGCTCGGCGACACCGATCACGACATCGGTCCCGGCACGGCGGGCCGCCCGGCAAAGGGCGTCCGTCGCCGGCGACGGCACCTCAACACCGTTGAGGATGAAGCGCCGCAGCAGGCTGCCGAAGGCCGGGTGGTTCGGCCACGCGGCAAACGAGGCATACCCCGAGACCCACGTCTCCCCGAACACCGCGAGGTCCGACCCCAGCGCCGCGGCGTCGTCGATGAGCCGGCAGGCTTTGTCGATGCTGGCGTCGCGGTCGAGGTAGATGGGCGCAGCCTGGACCGCGGCCAATGTGAAGTCCTGGAACTCGTCACCCATGGCGATAGCCCTCCGGCGCCATAGTAGCGCCGGCGCGCGCCGCCCGCGCTACTTCGCCGGGTCGGCGGTCGCGGCGGCTATTGCTTCTTCGAGGATGTCGCAGGCGCGGTCGATCTCGTCGTCGGTGACGTTGAGCGGCGGCATCAGGCGGACCGCGTTGGGGCGCACGTTGTTTGCGAGGAGTCCCCGCTTGCGGCATTGGTCCACCACTTCGGCCGAACAATCCCGCGTAAGGCCGACGGCCACCAGAAGCCCGCGCCCACGCACTTCGTTGACCACCTCCAGACGGTCCTCCATCGACCGCAGGCGGCTCATCAACCGGTCAGAAGCCTGCCGGACGCGAGCGGGGAGGTCGTTTTCTATCACGTACCGGAGCGTCGCATGTCCCGCCGCCGTCGCGAGCGCGTTTCCGCCGAAGGTACTGCCGTGGTCGCCCTTCACCAGGTGCACGGCGATCTCCTCGCGCGCCAGGACGGCGCCGATCGGCACCCCGCCGGCCAGCCCCTTCGCGAGCGTCATGATGTCCGGCTCCACGCCCTCCTGTTCGTACGCCCAGAGGCTGCCGGTCCGCCCGACTCCCGTCTGGACTTCATCAAGGATGAGGAGCAACCCGCGCTCATTGCACCAATCGCGGATGCCGCGCAGGTACCCCGGCGCGGGCATGTTGACGCCGCCCTCGCCCTGGATGGGCTCCACCATCACCGCAACGGTCTTGCCCGTTGTCGCCGCCTTGATGGCTTCGAGGTCGTTCCAGGGGACGTGAACAAAGCCGGGAAGGAGCGGCCCAAAGGGCTCCTGGTAGCGCGCATTGCCGGTGGCGGCGAGCGAGCCCATGGACCGGCCGTGGAAGCTGTCGTCGGTGGTGATGATCTCGTACGCGCCGTTGCGGGTGTCGTGCCCCCAGCGCCGGGCCAGCTTGATCGCGCCCTCGACCGCCTCGGTCCCCGAGTTGCAGAAGAACGCCCGATCGAGACACGAGTTCTCCACGAGGAGCCTCGCCAGTTCGACCATCGGCTTCGTGTAGAAGAGGTTCGACGTGTGGATGAGCGTGGCCGCCTGCTCGGCGATAGCGCCCGCCACCACTGGATGCGCGTGTCCCAGGGTGTTCACCGCGACGCCCCCGACGAAGTCGAGGTACTCGTTGCCATCAACGTCCCAGGCACGCGTGCCTTCGCCACGCTCAATCACCACGGGCTGACGCCCATAGTTCTGAAATACGTAGCGATGCTCTTCGGCGACCCAGTCAGTCATGGCAACCTCCAGGCTAGCCATGGTAGTGGCTGCGGGTCCCGCCGGAAACCGGCCCTCAGGCGAACGGGGCGCCGGCCAGGAGTATGGCGTGGGTGCCCGGCTCCGTGACCGTCGGGTCGCGATGCCAGGTCGCGTCGATCAGCCGCCAACCCTGGCGGTGGTCGGCAAGCATGCCTTCGACCAGTTCGTCCAGCTGGCGGCGGTGTTCGGGCGCCCGGATGGGCGCAAGCACCTCGATACGCTCGTCCAGGTTGCGCTTCATCACGTCGGCGCTGCCGATGAAGTACTCCGGCTCGCCGCCATTCTCGAAGTAGTAGAGCCTCGAATGTTCCAGGAAGCGCCCGATCACGCTGACCACCCGCACGTTCTCACTCAACCCCGGGATACCCGGGCGCAACCGGCAGATGCCCCGAATAATCAGGTCAACCTGCACTCCCGCCTGGGAGGCGCGGTACAGCAATTTGGTGAACTCCCGGTCTTCGAGCGCGTTCATCTTGAAGACGACTCGGGCAGCCTTCCCGGCGCGGGCGTTCTCAATCTCACCTTCCACGCGGCTCGTCAACCCGCTGCGCAGGTTGGCTGGCGCGGCCAGCAGCTCCTCCGTCTCCACAACGTCGCTGAAGCCGGTCAGAAAGTTGAAGATCCGGACCAGGTCGGCGCAGATGCGGGGGTCGGACGTAAAGAGCCCCAGGTCGGTGTACAGGCGGGCGGTGCGCGAGTTGTAGTTGCCGGTCCCCACGTGGGCGTACATCGTCACGCCCCCCACCTCTTCGCGGACCACCAGGCAGATCTTGGAGTGGATCTTCATCTCGGGGAGCCCATACGCCACGTGGACCCCGGCGCTCTCCAGTTTGCGGGCCCACTCGATGTTGTTTGCTTCGTCGAACCTCGCGGTCAGCTCCACCAGCACCGCTACCTGCTTGCCCCGGCCGGCCGCTTCGATGAGCGCTTCGAGGATGGGCGAGTCTGGCGACGTGCGATACATCGTCTGCTTGATGGCCAGGACTGCCGGGTCCTCGGCTGCCTCGTCGATGAACCGCACGACTGTGGCATCGAACGACTCGTAGGGGTGGTGGACCAGGATGTCCCGCTCCCGGAGCGTGGCGAAGAACGATGGAGCGTCGCCAGTGCCCTGGAACACCGCCGGGACAGCCGGCGTGAACGGTGCATCACACAACTCGGGGAAGGGCAGCCCGGCGAGCTGGAACAGGTCGTGCAGCCCAAGCGGCCCCTCGGACGAGTAGACGTCGCGCTCGGAGAGCTGAAGCTCTTCGAGCAGCAATTCCAGGCGGTTCTGGAAGAGCGATCCGGTGACTTCGAGGCTCACCGCCTCCGCGAGGCGCCGCCGGCGCAGGGCGCTCTCAATCAGTTCGAGGAGGTCGTCGGCTTCTTCACCCGGGCTCCCAACCTCGGCGCTCCGGATGACGCGAAGCGCATGCGCCTCCGTCACCTCCATGCCCGGGAAGAGCATGGTGACGTGCGCCGCGATCAGGTCTTCGATCAAGACGAAGCGGTTGTCGCCCGCATCGACGAACCTGGGGCGGTTGCCCGGGACCTTCACACGGGCGAACCGGTCCTGGCCGGAGGCGGGATGCCGCACGTTCAAGGCGAGCGACAGGCTCCCCGTGGAGATGAACGGGAACGGGTGCGCCGGGTCCACCACCAGCGGCGTGAGGACGGGGAAGATGCCGTGCTCGAAGTAGGCGGTCAGCCGCTCGCGCGCCTCCGGTTCCAGGTCTTCGTACCGGACGATCCGGATGCCATGCTGTCCAAGTTCCGGCGCGAGCGATTCCTTCCAGGTGTGGTCGATCTCGCGCCGCATCCGCACACACCGGTCGATAACCAGGTCCATTTGTTCGGCGATGGTGCGGCCGTCCGCGGTCTGAGCCCGCGGGTCGGCTGCGAGCATCCGCTTCAGCCAGCCCACGCGCTTGGTGTAGAACTCGTCCAGGTTGCTGGCGGTGATCGCAACGAACTTCACGCGCTCCAGCAACGGGTTGCGGGGATCCTTCGCTTCCTCGAGCACACGCTGATTGAACTCGAGCCAGCTCAGTTCGCGGTTGAGGTACAGCGAGGGGTCGTCGAGGTCGAAGGCGGGCGTTTCCGGCTCGACGGCTTCTCCAGCCGGGTGCTCCAGTACGGGGACAGCGTTCTCGGTCTCGTTCACGGTTGCCAATGATTCTGTCAACTCGCCGGAGGGATGTCACGCGCAGGATAAGCCGGGTGGTTAACAATCCGATTCAGGGCTCGAAAACGGTGCCCGCCCCATCGAGCGCGCGAAGGATGCCCGGCTGGCGCCCGTCGACGATCTGCACCCGCACACCGAGCGACAGTGCGTGCAGGCACGCCTCCACCTTCGGGATCATCCCCCCGGATACGGCCCCTTCCGCGATGAGCGCCCGAGCCCTCTCGCCGCTCAGGCGAGGAATCGTCGTCCCCTCGCCATCCCGGACGCCTTCGACATCGGTCAGGAACACAAGTCGGCTTGCGCCGAGCGCGGACGCGATGTTCCCCGCGACCGTATCGGCGTTCACGTTCACCAACTGGTCCGAATCCTCACCGGGGACAAAACCAATCGGCCCGATCACCGGGATGATGCCCGCCTGGTGCAGGGCGCTGATCGCGCGCGGATGGACTGCCACGGGCTCTCCCACGAACCCCAGCTCGGGCGCCGCGATGCGGCACTCGAGGATGCGGCCGTCCGCCCCGCACAATCCCACCGCGGGGGCGCCCGCGGCGTTGATGGCGCTCACGATGCGCTTGTTCACGAGCCCCGCGAAAACAGCCACCACCACGGGGAGGACGCGCGCATCGGTCACCCGCAGTCCGCGCTCGAAGCGCGACGGGATCTGCATGGCGTCGAGCCACTTACTGGCCTCGGCGCCGCCGCCGTGCACCACCACGGGCACACTCCCTTCGGAGGCGAGACCGGCCACGTCGCGGAAGGTCGTATCGGCCGAGCCGAGCGTGCTCCCGCCGATCTTGATGACCAGCGGCCCGCTCATGTGTGGTAGTCCGCGTTGATGGAGACGTACTCAGCGGAAAGGTCGCAACCCCAGCCCGTGGCCTCGCCCGCGCCCGCCCCGAGGTCCGCCTCGACCACGATCGTGTCGCCCTTCATCGCTTCCGACAGCCGCGCGGGGTCGAACTCCGTCGGCCGTTCCAGCTCAAATACGCGCACGCCGCAGATGCCGATGGTAACGCCGGGCTCGTTGACGGTGAGGCCCGACCGTCCGATCACCGCCGCGATCCGTCCCCAGTTGGGGTCAGCGCCATGAATCGCGGACTTGAGCAGGTACGAAGTGCTCAGCAGGCGCACAAGCGCGCGCGCATCGTCTGTGGTCGCTCCCCCGGTGACGCGAAATTCGACCAGCTTCGTCGCGCCCTCGCCGTCCCGGGCGATCTCCTTCGCAAGGTAGATGCACAGGGTGTCCAGCGCGCGGCGGAAGTCCGCGGCAACCGGGGAGTCCCCGCCGATCGTTTCGCCACCCGCGGCGCCGTTCGCGAACAGGAGCACCGTGTCGCTCGGACTCGTATCGCCATCGACAGAGACGAGGTTGAATGACCGGTCTACAGCCTCGCTCAAGGCTTGCTGGAGGAAGCCCCCCTCGACCGGGGCGTCCGTCGTGAGGAACGCCAGCATGGTGGCCATGTTCGGATGGATCATCCCCGAACCTTTGCAGCACCCGCCCAGCGTGTATGGGCCGAACCGCACCGAACCGTGCTTTGGGCGCGTGTCCGTCGTCATGATGGCGCGAGAGAACGGTTCGCCGCCTGCCCGCGTCATGTCAATGGCGCCAATTCCGCGTTCGAGCTTGTCCATCGGCAGGTAGTGTCCGATGACGCCGGTGCTGCACACGAGCACTTCCTCCGCCGCGATGCCGAGCTTCTCTCCGGTGACGGCGGTCATCCTCATGCCGTCATCGATTCCCCGTTGCCCCGTGCTCGAGTTCGCTACTCCGGCGTTCACGACCACGGCTCGCGCCGGCCCCGCCGCCAGTCTTGCCCGGTTTATGTCGACCGAGGCTGAATGCAGGACGTTCTGCGTGTACGTCGCGGCGACCGTGCAGGGCAGCTCGGAGGCCAGGATGGCGACGTCCAGTTTCCCTTCGCCGAAGGTTTTCACGCCCGCATACGTTGCGCCGGCGAGAAACCCGCGCGGCGAGGTTGCGTGCCCGTCAGGGTCCACTCCGGGGTTCATGGGTACACCGCCGGCAAGTTCAGCCCGGCGGTCTGGCTGAGTCCCAGCATCAGGTTCATGTTCTCGATTGCCTGTCCCGCCGCGCCCTTCCCGAGGTTATCGAGGACTCCCACGGCGACCAGCATCCCGTTGCGTTCGTCGACCGTGGGGTGCACCAGGCACATGTTCGTCCCCAGGGTGTGCTTCGTGTGTGGAGGGGAGGCGACGACATGAGTGAACGGGGCCGACCGGTAGAAGTCGCGATAGACCTCCACCACCTCGGCCTGGGTCACCGGTCGCGTGAGCGGCGCGTAGCAGGTGGCGTGGATGCCGCGCGTCATGGGCACCAGGTGCGGCACGAAGGTCACGCGAGGCGCCGGGGCTTCTCGCAGGGCGGCCAGCTCTTGCTGGATCTCCGGCTGGTGGTTGTGGCTGGCGATCTTGTACGCCGAAACGTCCTCATTGACTTCGGCATAGGCGAAGCCGCCGCCGGTGCCCCGCCCCGCCCCGGAGACCCCGGACTTGGCGTCGACCACCACCTGGCCCGTCACGAGGCCCGCGGCAACCGCCGGCGCCAGCGCGAGCACCGATGCCGCCGGGTAGCAGCCGGGGTTCGCGACCAGCCGCGCCGTGGAGATCCGCTCGCGGTTCAGCTCTGGCAGCCCGTAGACCGCCTCCGGGAGGAGCTCTGGCGCCGGGTGGGGCTGGCCGCCGCTCATCCACTGCTCGAACGCGCCGGGTTCGCGGAGCCGGAAGTCGGCCGCGATGTCGACCACTTTCACGCCGGCCCGCACGAAGGGCGCGCACGCTTCCGCGCTGGCGGCCGTCGGCAGCGAGGAGAACACGACATCCACGCTCTCCTCGATCTCCTCCGTGATCGGGAAGTCGCCGTACACGGCGAGGCTGGGGAAGGCTTCGCCCAATCGCTGCCCCGCGAGCGAACGGCCCGTCGCGGCGACGACCCGCGCCTCGGGATGGTTCCAGAGCAGGCGCGCCGCCTCCATGCCTGCGTATCCGGTGACGTTGATGATGCCGATGCGGTAACTCACCCGGAAATTGTGACCGTCCGGGCTCGACAAAGCCACCTCTGTGAAGCAGTTCACATTCCCGATACCGCTCCCGGCCCCGATCGTACGCGCGAAACCGGTAGAGTAGCGCCGTGGGCGACCTCGAGCTGCGGTTTATCGGGACGGGAAACGCTTTCGCCCCGGGCGGTCTTTGCTGGAATGGGTTCGTCGCAAACGGACGCTTCCTTTTCGAAGCACCGCCCCAGGCGCTCCAGTCGTTGAACCGGATGGGCATCGATGCGAATGCCCTGGACGCCGTCGTGGTGAGCCACCATCACGGTGACCACTTCCTGGGCCTGCCGTTCCTGCTCCTCCAGTGGAAGTACTACGGCCGCCAACAACCCGTCACCATTGTCGGGCCGCCGGACACGCGGGCCCTCGCATCCGACATCGCCCTCAAGGTCTACCCGGGGATCTTCGACATCAACTACGACATCACCTGGGTGGAGGCGGACTCTGGCGACCGCATCGCAGTGGGCGGACTCGAAATCGAGGCGCTAGCCGTCAAGCACGACCGGAGACTCTCCGGTTCCCTCGGGTTCAAGGCCACGCTTGCCGGCAGGAAATTCGCCTACACCGGAGACACCGCGTGGTGCGAGGCCGTGGCCGATATGGCAGCGCACGCGGAAGTCCTGGTGAGCGAATGCGCTTCCCGTGCAGATTCCCTCGACATCCACATGAACCTCGTGGACGACATTCCCAGGGTGCGGGCCGCCATGCACCCCGATGCGCGGTTGGTGCTGACCCATCTCACACCGGAAGTGACGGCTGAGGGACTGGCGAACACGACGGTTGCGGTCGACCTGGCGCGTTATCGCTTCTAGCCCTGCCGCCGGCCTCGCTTCCCGGTAGAATCGCCCGCGGAGGGACTGCTGCATGGGACATCCGTTACGGGGCGCTGCTGCCATTACCGGGCTGGGCATGACGCCCATGGGCCGGATCTACAAGTCGACCATGGAACTGGCGGCGGATGCGACACGCGCGGCTCTCGCCGACGCGGGCCTCCGGAAGGACCAGGTCGACGGCCTCCTGATCAACGCCGGCATCACCGGGACCACCGGCGGCGGCATCTCCCTCGGGCTCCAGAACTACATGGGCATGCAGAACCTGCGTCTGCTCAACCACATGAACGCCGCGGGCTCCACGGCCGCCCAGATGGTCCACTACGCCGCGCTCGCCATCTCGGCCGGGATGGCCAACCACGTGCTCTGCGTGTTCGCCGACGCGCCGCTGCGGGAGGGGAGCTCCGCGGGGGCGGCCTATGGCGGGGCCGCGCGCAACCCGCAGCGCCCGCGCGGCATGTCGGGGCTGTACCCGGCAGCCGGGTACTTCGGTGCGAACACGCCCTACGCCCTCGCGGCCCGCCGCCACATGGCCGAATACGGTACAACCCAGGACCAGCTCGGCATCATCGCCGTCGGTCAACGGGAGTGGGCCACCCGCAGCCCCCTCGCGCAGATGCGTGCCCCGATCACCCTGGAGGACTACCACAACTCCCGGTGGATCATCGAACCCCTCCATCTGCTCGACTGCTGCCTCGTCTCGAACGGCGCCGTGGCCGTCATCGTGAGCGGTGCGGATACGGCAAAGGAGATGCCCCAGCCCCCCGTGTACGTCCTCGGGATGGGACAGGGGCACCCCGGCGACACCGGCCGGGCGGGAGCCAACTGGGAAACTCACACCGGCGCCCAGCTCGCCGCCAAGACTGCCTATACCATGGCCGGCGTTGGGCCCGCCGACATCGACGTGTGCCAGATCTACGACTGCTACACGTACACGGTACTGGTCACCCTGGAGGACTACGGGTTCTGCAAGAAGGGTGAGGGCGGACCATTCGTGGAGGACGGGAAGCTCGCCCCGGGCGGCTCCCTGCCAACGAACACCGGCGGCGGCGAACTCTCCGGCTACTACATGTGGGGCATGACTCCGCTCAGCGAGGGCATCATCCAGGCTCGCGGACAGGGCGGCGAACGGCAAGTGGCGAAACACGACACCGTGCTCGTCACCGGCAACGGGGGCAGCCTCAGTTACCACGCCTGCCTCATCCTGAGCCCACACGCGAACTGAGGAAGCATTCCATGACCGACACGACCATCCCCAGGCCACTCCCGGAAGCCGACGAGACCTCCGGACCGTTCTTCCAGGGCGCAATGGAGGGCCGGCTGATGCTGATGCGCTGCACCGATTGTTCGACCTGGCGCCTGCCTTCCCGGCAGCACTGCGACGCATGCCTCTCCCCAAACTTCACGTGGGAGCAAGCCAGCGGACGCGGCACGGTGCGGACTCTCGGCGTCATGCATCAGCGGTACCACCCGGGCTTCCAGGGCCCCTACAACGTGACCATCGTCGAGCTCGAGGAAGGCCCCAGGCTGCCAACGAACATCGTCGGGATCGGCGATGATGAGATCCGCGTCGACATGCCGGTGGTCGTCGAATTCGAGCGTCATGAAGACGTTGCCCTGCCCAAATTCCGGCCAGCCTGAATTCGTCCGGGCGCGCGGTTCTGGCTTATGGCAAGTAAGGACCTTAACAGTTGACCGGTAGTTATCCTGGCGAAAACGAGGTTCGCGGACGCACATGGAACAACGCACCGGCTTCGCACTGACGCTCTGGGCGACCGATGTCTACGCGTTGGCCGACTTCCTGGAAGCCGTCGCGGGGGCCGAGATTCGCCAGCGGCACCCCGGGTTCGCCGCGCTCTCGGTGGGCGGCGTCGATCTTCAGGTGCACGACGACGAAAGCTACCGCGGCCACCCATGGTTCCAGGCGCTTGCCCGGGAAGGCGTCGCCCGTGGCATCGGCGCCGAACTGCGGATTCGGGTGCAGGATGTCCAGGCGGCCTACCGCGAGGCGCTCAAGCGGGGGGCACAGGCTATCGCCGCACCCTACGAGTTCGAAGGGGCACTCGAGTGCCAGCTGCTCGGCCCTGATGGTTATGTACTGTGCCTATGGCAGGTATGGGAGTCCTCGACATCACGATGAAATTCTCGCAACGGTAACAAAACTCCGCGTCGAGTCTGCTACTATGATTGTGAAAGTACTCACATTCACAGAAGGAGTCGCCGCAACCATGTTGTTCGATCCAAACTCGCTCTCCGCCCTGCCGCCTCACGGCGACCCGTCCCCCGAAGCCAGGTTCCGGGAGGAATTCCTCACCACACCCAGGAAGAAGGCAGCCGCCAGGGTCGCCGACCCGCAGCTCGTCCGCCGTTCGAACGACCTGCGCGAACAGGTCATCGCCCGGGTGGGCCGCTTCTTCGCCTGACATCCGTTTCGCAACGTCACGGCCCCTACTGGTCCGCCAGCGGGGGCCGTTGCATTACCACGCGGTCCAGCCTCCATCGACCACAAGCGTGTGGCCGGTCACGTAGTCGCTGGCTCGGCTCGCGAGGAAGATCACTGCCCCGGCGAGCTCGTGGGGCTGCCCCCACCGTCCCATTGGTGTCCGCCCCGAAATGAATGCCCTACGCTCCGCGTCTTCGAACAGCGGGCGGGTCAACTCCGTCTCAAAGTACGTCGGCGCGATGGCGTTCACCTGGATGCCCAACGGTGCCCACTCCAGGGCCAGCACCTTGGTCAGCTGTTCCACGCCCCCCTTGGCACTCGCATATGCCGCCTGGTTCGGCAGAGCCACGGAGCCCATGATGCTCGAAACGTTGATGACCTTCCCGTGTCCCTGCGCCACGAAGCGGCTTCCGGCCGCCCGGGCGCACAGGAAGTAACCCTCCAGGTTGGTGGCCAGCACCTGGCGATACTCCGCCAGGGAAAGTTCCAGGACCGGCTTCCGGATGTTGATGCCCGCGTTGTTCACGAGGATGTCCATCCCCCCGAGCGACGCCAATGTCCCGGCCATCAGCCGGTCGCAGTCCGATTCGTTCGTCATGTCGGCGGTGATCGCTTCCGACCGGCGCCCCATGCCGCGGATCTCATCGCGGACCGACGCGATCTCGGCCTGTGTGCGGCTGCTCACCACCACGTCGGCACCGGCCGCGGCCAACGCCACCGCCATCGTGCGGCCGAGCCCGCGACCCGCCCCGGTGACCACGGCCACCCGGCCATCGAGGCTGAAGAGGCCGGTGCCCAGCAGCTCAGGGCGTTCCATCGGCGCAGTCTACCGCCCGTCCCTGTCTCACGGTCACTCGTACCGGAGCGCCTCGGCCACGGGCACCCGCGAGGCACTCCGCGCTGGCAAGAACGTCATGAGCAAGGCGGCGCCCATGGCGATGCCCGAGATCACCGCCAGATCGATCCATGGCACGGTGAAGTCGATGTTGCGCGCCTCTTCGCCGAAGTCACCGCTCGTGAAGAGCACCCACGCCAGCGAGAGCCCCAACGTCAACCCCAGCAGGATCCCCGACAAGGCGATGAAGCCCGACTCGAAGAGGAAGCTCAACGCCACCATCCGCCGCTGGTAGCCGATCGCCCTCAGCATCCCGATCTGCTGCCTCCGTTCGACCACGGCCCGGGATGCGATGACGCCCAGGGCGGCGATGCCAACGATGAGCCCCAGTCCCATGAACCCCTGGAAGACCAGGAGGAATCCGGTCTGGAGCCGCTGCTGCTCATCAAGGAGGGACTGGAGCGAGTCGGCCGAGGCTTGCACGAGGGCGGCTTCGACGGTCTTCGCGAACCCGTCCTCGTCGGTGCCGGGAGCGAGCGACAGGTAGAACCGCTGCCCGCGCGAGGCGGGGAACGCTTTCAGGAGCGTCTCCTTCTGCACAACGATGCCGCTTGCGAAGTCGGGCGACCCGAGCGCCAGGAACGCGTCGCCCGATTCCTTCACCTGGCCGATCACCGTGACAACCGTGGTCGCGCCAGTTCCGGGGTCCCGCAATTCCAGCGTGAACGGCTCGAAGCCCTCATCGAGCGGATCGAGGCGCAGGATCTCATTCGGCCCGCCGCCAAAGCCCTGTTGGGCGGCCGTCGCGGATGCGGGGATGACCGCCAGCGACGGGTCGTCCGCAATCGCATCCCACACGGCCCGATCGTTCGCGTACCCCGCTGCCCGGAACTTCATCGTGACGCCGTTCGCGGCCAGGAACGCCGGGTCCGCCCCGAAGATCTTGCTCCGGCTGTAGGGCTTGACCTGGTTGTCTTCGGCGTTAACGAACCCATCCCGGTTCTCGACCTCCGCCTCGAACGGGAAGGCCATGCGCAGCTCGCCCGTCGCGATGATCGGACCGGTGTCCGTGCCGGCGGCGTCCAGCGCCTCCCGGATGTCCGCGACCCGGTTGTTTTCGTTCACGCCGATCACGACGTCGAACCCGCCCTTGGTGTCCTCGTTCAGGAAGAGGGCCGAAAAGTTCCGGTTGATGGTGGCCATCATGACCAGCGAGAACATGATCAGCCCGATCATCGCCATCGTCATGCCAGTCCGGAACCGGGCCGTCAGCGGGTAGGCGACGCCGGTCTTGAGGGCCGGCACGATGCGGCCGAAGCGCGACCCGAGCCGGGCAATCGCCGGCAGCACGATGTCGGCGTTGTAGACGATGATGAACACCCCGCAGGTGACCATCACCATGCCGCTGAGGAAGAACATCTCGATGTCGCCGTTCAGTTCGCCGAACAGCGGTTCGGTCCAGCTCGATGGCACGTACCAGAGGGCCAGCAGCGCCGCGCTCGTGCTCGTGAACGAAATGCGCTCGGCGACACCGAAGTAGTGCAGGGTCACGGCCACCCACAGGAACAACAACGACACGCCAAGCAGGAAGAAGAACGCTGAGTCCCGGTCGAGCCCGCCAAAGGTCAACGCCACTCCGGCTGCTCCAAAGGCGGCCGAAACGCCGGCCGTCCAGGCGATCCGGACTCGCCAGGCCTGCAGCAGTGCAATAACGAACGCGAACGGCCACACCAGCAGCGCCAGTACGCGCACCCACCGGGGGAGCGAGTCGGGCTTGCGGTCGCGCGTGATGCGCACCAGCCCCACCGCCACGAAGTACCACGGCAGGATGAGGAACCAGCCAACCACGGGCAGCACCAAACCGAGGATCCACGGCCAGCGTGGCAAGCCCTCGGTCGTCCGGTGATCGGCGGGCGAGGCAAAATTCGAACCGCGGAGGGCGTAGAACCAGGGGCTGATCAGCCCCACGACGAGAAGTGGGATACCCAGGACCATGCCCGGCGCCCCGAACAGGAAGAACGAGAAACCGATCGGCAGCGCCAGCGCAACAATGCCGTTCAGCACTGCCCGGTAATACCCTCTCCACGTCTCGGCTTCGGGGTCGATCGCCCGGCTTTCGGGCAGGTCGCGGATTGCCGCCGTGATGTTCAGCCTGCTCGCCCGCCACGAAGAGAGGAAGATCACGAGGAACGTGGCAATGACACCCAGGCAGAACGCCACGGCGAGACTCCGGGCCGTGAACGTCACGTTCATCGGGATGCCCAGACTGTCCCCGGCAAACGCCTTGATCACCTCGATCATGGCGAGCGTTACGCCCATGCCGGCAACCAGCCCGACGACTGCCGCCCCGAGGTCGTAGCCCATGCCCTCCGCCAGGAAGGACTCCACCAGCTGGCGGCGCTTTGCGCCAACCGCGCGTGCCATGCCCATCTCGGGTTTCCGCTCGGCCGCCAGCATCACGAAGATGAGGAAAATGAGCAGCACGCCGGCTGCGATCGAGAACAACCCGAACACCACGAACACCGTCGTAAACGAAGCTCCGATTAGCTCCGCGAACCGCACGAGGTCCTTCTTTAACGCTACAACCTGGTATGGCGTTTCCTCGATCAGCGGCTCCAGCTTGTCCATCGCGGCGTCGGCGTGGTCCAGGCCGTCTCTCACCCCGCCGCGGTTCGAAACGATCACCGCGTTCGCGTTCTCTCCGCGCCCCGTGATCTCGGCGAACGTGGCGAAGTCCACCGCCGCCCCGTTCTTGGCATTCGGGTCGATCGCCCCCGCGAGGACATCGGACGGGGCCAGCGCCCTGACAGTGAATTCGATCGCCTCGCCACCATAGAATACGAGCACCTTGTCGCCGACTTGCGCGTCAATCTCTTTCGCCAGGTCCTTGTTCACCGCCATGTCGCGGCCGCTGAGCGTGACTGGCGCACCGCTCAGGTCGCGCAGGCCGCCGAGCGCCTCGGCATCGCCGGAACGGAACGCGACGATGCGGGCCGACGGTTCGTTCAGCCGCGAACGCTGGTTCTGGATGGGCAGCGTCTCGCGCTGGAACGGGACGATCGCCTCGATGTCGGGGTCGTCCGCGAACCTCCGTTGCCACTCCTCGACCGTGGAGAGCGGGATGAGCTGCTCCTCGATCGGCCGGGGCTCTTTTTCGGGGTCCCACGAAATCCATTCATCGGCCTCGCCGAGGATGGAGTACACCTCGGAGGTGACCGAGGTGGTAAGCGTGTCGCCGGTGCCAAAAGCGGCGCTGATGATCAGCGTCGAAAGCATGAGACCGACGACGATGAGCGACGACTGAGCTTTGCGCCGCGGGATGTTGCGCAGCCCCAGCTTGAACATCACCGGGTTGCGCCAGGCGATGTATGCCACCGCCAGCAGGATCCCGATCGTCAGTGCGATGCAGACCGCCGCGATGATGTCCATGGACACGCCAAACAGGTCGTTCATCGGGGCCCTCCGGCGTGCCTGTTTCTAGTGCCCATTGGCCAGCGCGGCCATCCGCTCCCGTGAGTCTTCCCGGACGATCTGTCCGTCGGCCATCTGGATGGTCCGGTGACAACGGGCGGCAACCTTGGGGTCATGGGTCACGATGACGCAGGTCTGGTGTTCGGCCTCGTTGAGTTCGACGATGAGGTCCATGATCTCGGTTGCGGTAGCCGAATCGAGCGCGCCCGTGGGCTCGTCGGCCCAGATGATCGCCGGGCGGTTCACCAGGGCCCTGGCGATCGTAACCCGCTGCCGCTGGCCCCCCGACAACTGGGCCGGCCGCTGGTTGGCCCACTCGCGCAGGCGGACGCGTTCCAGCGAGGCAAGCGCCATTTCGCGCGCGACCTTCGGCCTCGTGCCAGAGACGATGAGCGGGAGCTCCACGTTCTCCGCGGCGGTGAGCACCGGGAGCAGGTTATAGGTCTGGAACACGAAGCCCATGTCGCGCGCGCGAAACTCGGTCTTCTTGTCGTCAGGCATCCGTGTGATGTCCTGCCCGTTGATCAGCACAATCCCCGAATCGAAGTCGTCGAGGCCGGAGAGACTGTTCAGGAGCGTGGTCTTTCCACAGCCCGAAGGCCCCATGATCGCGACCATCTCGCCGCGCTTAACCTCCAGGTTGACGCCCCGCAGGGCGTGGACCTGGATGATGCCCGTATCGTACGTCTTGACGACATCGCGGGCGTGGATGACCGTCTCTTCGGGCGCAGCACCCGACGCGGAATTGCCAGACATGGCGCACTCTCCCTGCTTGCGTGGCGGGCGCGTTCCCCATTCGCCCATGACGTGACACGTTTGTCCAGAGTAGCCGGTGCCGCCGCTAACCGAAATTCGTGGGTGGCGAACTTCCTTGAACCCAGAAGCCGCCCTTCGGCCTACTCCGCGACGGTGATCGTGCGCGATTCGGGGTTGCCGTCCTGGTCGAAGCCCCATGCGCGCCAGCGGACCGCCTCGGCGCCCAGCCGGGCGGCATCGAGGACGTACGCCGGGCGCCGCGCCAGGTCGAATTCGCGGATTCTCGCCGGTCCCAGGGCCACGATGCGCGCGTATGCGTCCTCCGTGTGGCGGCAGATGTCCTCCACGTCGAAGCCGAGCGCGCCATCCGCGCGGTACGGGCCAAGGTATCCGAGCGCTGTCCGGCAGAGCCGTTCCGCGCCCGTGTAGTTGCCCCGGGAGAGATGGACGAAGGCCGCGGCTACCTGGATGAGGCCCTTGTAGAGGTCGCGTACAGGCCCGCGTTCCTCCTGCCAGATCTCTTCGAGGCTCTCGTGGCACTCGTAGAAGAGGCCGGAGTTGAACTCCGCGCACGCCCGGGCAAGGTTGCCAGGTACCGTGACCTGCTTCCGGACGAGCTGCTTCTTTCGGGCCTGTGCCATCGTTCGAGCCTACACCGGCCGGACCGGCGGTGCGCACAACCGCCGCGGCCGCCACAATATTGCGAGACTCGACACCCCGGAGAGCACACATGGCAGAAGCGCACGGCCACGAAGACCCCAACGCCGCCCCGATGCACCACGAAATCCAGGCGCGGTTCACTCAGGGGCAGGAGTTCTTCTGCTACCTGCTGGCCCTCATCGCCCTTGTTGGCGGGGTGGTCGCGGGTCTCACAATCGTCAACAACTAGCGAAGTTTTTCGCTCAACTTCACGTAAGGGGAGCGTTTCCGGCGCGATCCGTGTGTATCATCCTCGGATGGATGTCCTTGCCGGACCCCGCGCCCGCCCCGGTACTCGTGCCCTCCTCCGTGCCACGAAGTACGACGGGACTGCCCACTGGATCCAGCCGTTCCAGGTGGTTTCGGACGACGGCAACCTCCTCATAGCCTCCTACCGGGCACGCACGCCGATCTACACCAGCCGCGGTGAGTTCCGCTCCCCCTACGATTCCCTCGTCTATTTCTGGCGCGACCGCTGGTACAACGTCTTTCGGCTCTCCCGGCCAGGCTGCCCCCTCGCGCTCTGGTATTGCAACGTCACGACGCCCCCGCTATTTGACGGATGCCAGATTGGCTACGTCGACCTGGACCTCGACGTGAAAGTGCTCCCCAACGGCTGCTTTGAACTGCTCGATGAGGATGAGTTCGAGGTCCACCAGAAGAAGTATGGGTACCCGCCGGACGTCATCGAGCACGCCGAGATGGCGGCCCGCGAGTTGACCGACATGGCCCGGACGCGCGCCTTTCCCTTCAGCGAGAAGTAGCACACGCACTGTCCTGATTCTCTCAAGCCAACTACGCTGTATCCCCTATGCCCGATACCCGAGACATTCGCTCGTACCTTGAGCAGCTGGTGGAAGCCGGCGCACGTGCAGCGGTAGCCGCCGGCGACCTCCCCGACGTGGCCATTCCAGGTGCGTCGCTGGAGCGTCCGAAGGACCCCGCGAACGGCGACTTCGCAAGCACCCTGCCACTCCGTCTCGCCCGGGCCGCCATGCAGCCGCCGATCGAGGTGGCCCGCGCCATCGCCACGCACATCCCCGCCGACTCCACCATCGATCCTCCGTCGGTGGCCCCACCCGGGTTCATCAACTTCCGGCTGTCCACCGCGTTCGTGCAGGCCCAGGTCGAACACATCATCCGGGTCGGCCCCGCGTTCGCGGATCTCGCCATCGGGAAGGGCAAGAAGGCCCAGGTCGAGTTCGTCTCCGCCAACCCTACCGGTCCGTTACACGTCGGGAACGGCCGCGGGGCAGCCATCGGCGATGCCCTGGCGTCGGCGCTCCAGGCCGCCGGTTACACCGTCGAGCGCGAGTATTACGTCAACGATGCCGGCACCCAGACCGATTACTTCGCCGAGACGCTCTACGCCCGTTACCAGCAGCTGCTCGGCCGCCAGGTGGAAATCCCGAAGGATGGCTATCCCGGCGAGTACATGATCGACCTCGCCCGCATGGTCCAGGACGAGGCCGGTGACCGCTTCCTGATGCCCGAGGGCGAACCGATGCCCCCGGCCCTCGGCACGCTTGGCATCGACCTGATGGTCCGCAACATCCGCGCGACCCTGGAGCGCTTCGGCGTCCGTTACGACCACTGGTACAGCGAGAAGTCGCTGTACGACCCCGAAGGCCCCTACGAAAAGGCCCTGGGCATTCTCCGCGAAAAGGGCATGCTGGTGGAGCGCGAAGGCGCTCTCTGGTTCACCTCGAGCGAACTTGGCGAGGACAAGGACAATGTGGTGGTCCGCTCCGACGGGCGGCCGACCTACTACGCCAGCGACATCGCCTACCACTGGGACAAGTTCTCCCGGCGCGGGTTCGACCTGGTGATCGATGTCTGGGGGGCGGACCACCACGGCCACGTCTCCCGGCTCAAGACGGCCACCGGTGCCGTTGGCGGCGACCCCAACGCGCTGCACGTCCTGCTCTACCAGCTGGTCTTCCTCAACCGCGGCGGCGAGGCCGTGAAGATCGCCAAGCGCAGCGGCGAGTTTGTGAAACTCGACGAGCTAATCGACGATGTCGGGGCCGATGCCGCCCGGTTCTTCTTCCTCCTCCGCTCGCCCGGCGCCCAGATGGACTTCGACCTCGACCTTGCGAAGAAGCAGTCGAGCGACAACCCCGTGTTCTACGTGCAGTACGCCCACGCCCGCCTCTGCTCCATCCTCGAACGGGCGGCCGAGCAGGGCCTGACGCCCGATGGCGGGGATGTATCCAGGTTGACGCACCCATCCGAACTCGCGCTCATCCGCGAGATGATGCGCCTGACCGACGTGATCGAGGTGGTCGCGACCTCCCTGGAGCCCCAGCAGCTGCCGCACTACGCCATGTCGCTGGCCAACGCCTTCCACGGCTTCAACGATGCGTTCAAGCAGGCCAATGACTCGTCGCTGAAGGTCATCACGGAAGACATGGAGATGTCGCGGGCGCGGCTCCGGCTCGTGCAGGCGGCGCGGATCTCGCTGGCGCGCGTGCTCGACATGATGGGGATGACCGCGCCCGAAAGAATGTAGTCAGTCCCGGACGACCGCGACCGGCACCGCAATGTACCCGGACGCAGCGTCGCCGAACACCCGGGTCCCCACCTCGCCGTGCCGCCAGATGTGGTGGGCCGAAAGTGCGCAGGTGACGGCGTCCAGCCGGTCCTCGATCTCCTTCATCTCTCGACCCCGCAGAGTCCCGAACGGCTCGCGCAGAAGGTCACCCAGGGGCGAAATCAACAGTTCGGGGCATTGCGCGAGCACGTACGTGCGGAGCATCGTCCGCAGTTCGCCCAGCGCTTCCAGCCGGAGGCCGAGCGGCCCCTTCTTGTAGCGCAGGGCCCGCGAGGAGCCAAGCAGGGCCACTATGGCCGCATGCGGGAAGACTTCGAGTGCCCGGCGAGGGCCGTTCGAGCGTGGGTCGAGGCTCCAGCCGGACGTCGCCAGCGCGTGGCCAAGGCGCGGGCCTTCCGCGATGCCGCGCCGCTCGAGGAAGTCTGGCCGGGCGGCATAGGCGTGCACGCCGCGCCGGCCGTAGACACGCGCCATCTCCGCCTCTGCAATGCGCGTGGACGACGTGACCAGCGGGGCGTCGATCCCGGCGACCACGCGCGGTCCGAGCGTTTCGAGCCAATCAGCAACGCCGTGGCCCGTCAGGACCACGCAGGCGAGTGACTCAAACCGCAGTCCGGAGGCTCCCTGGCGGAGCACGCAAAGGCCCGTCGGGTTCCGGCCACTCCAGGCAAGGTCGACACCCGCGAATACCGTCACGCATGCCAGCGTAGCGGCGGCCCTCGGGTCGTGGCACCATGCGCCCATGCCAGAACTCCTGCCCGCCCTCGCGAACCGCCGCGCTTCGCGCGCGTTTTCCAGCCGTCCCGTGGAGGACGACCTCCAGCAGCTACTCTGGAAGGCGGTCTCCATCGCGCCGAGCCACGGCAACACGCAGCCTACCCGCGTCCTGGTCGCGCGCTCAGCCGAGACCCGGGCCGCGCTCATCTCAGCCATCTCCGATGGAAACCGGAACTGGGCGCCCGCCGCGCCGCTCCTCTTCGCCATCGCCGCTGCGCCATCCCACGACACCACCCCGCAGGACTTCGCCGGCACCACCCGGGAGGTTTGGGCGATGCACGCGGGCATCGCCATTGGCAACCTGATGGCGCAGGCAACCGCGCTCGGGCTGATCGCCCACCCCATGGCCGGGTTCGACGAGCCGGGCGTGCGGGCGGTATTTGGCGCGCCCGATGACATCCGCATCGTTGCCGTGGTGGCGGCAGGCTACCCGGGTGACCCCGCCAGCCTCCCGGAGGACCTCGCGCGCAAGGAGACGGCTCCCCAGGACCGGCTGGCGCTCGAACACCTGGTGGCCTTCGACCGGTGGAGCGACGTCAACGCCGTCTCGGCGCGCGAACTGCGCCGCCGCAACCGTTAGCCCGGAAGGCGGTAGCATCCCCCGCGTGGACTTCCCGGTTTCGAGCTCCGGCGCCGATGCAACCGCGGTCGCGCTCCAGTGCGCCGACGCTGCGGACCGCATCATCCGGGCGGGCTACGGCCAGACGGCCCTGGCCGGCGTCAAGGGACGCGGCAATGTCGTCACCGAGACGGACCTAGCGGTCGAGAGGGCCGTCACGGTGATCCTCAGGCAGGAGTTCCCCGGGCACGCCGTGCTCAGCGAAGAAACCGCCGCCGGCACCCGCTCCGACGGATGGATGTGGGTCGTCGATCCCCTGGATGGGACAAAGAACTTCTCGCGGGGCATCCCGCACTTTGCGTTCACGATAGCCCTTTGCTTTGACTCCGAGCCGGTAATCGGGCTGACCACCCACCCGCTGCTCGGCGATACCTTTCTGGCCGTCCATGGGCAGGGGACAACCCTGAACGGGCACGCCGTGTCGGTCACCGATTGCGCGACCGTGAAGGATGCGGTGGTGGCCGTCGACCTCGGGTACAACGACGCGCGAGCAGGGCAGCAGCTTGCGACCGCGAGCCACCTGTGGCCCGGCATGCAGTCGCTGCGCGTGACTGGCTCCGCTGCACTGGGGTTCGCCTACCTGGCCGCAGGGAAGTGGGACATCTACCTCCACTCCGACCTGGAGCCCTGGGATGTTGCCGCGGGCCTGATCCTGGTGCGGGAAGCCGGCGGAGTGGTGAGACAACGCGACGGCGGCGCCGCAACCATCGAGTCCCGGGCCGTAGCCGCCGCTACACCGGGCGTTTACGCCGACTTCGTCACACTGGCCGGACACTTGCCCTGGGCGGGATAATGCCGGACCAGCAGGGAGGGCGGGAATGACAGCCATCTACGACATCGCCAGCGACTACGTCGACGCCGTGGCCGCACTGGACCCCATCGCCGCCACAATGATGGGCGTCCCGGGCCACGACGAGGAGGTCAGCGACTACTCACCACAGGGATACGAGGCACACGCCAGGCTTCGGCGTGAGACCCTCGCAAGGCTCGCCGCCGCGCCCATCGAAAACGAGCGCGACCGCATCGCGAAGGAGGCCATGGAGGATGTCCTCACCCTCCGCGAGGACCTGCTGGAGGCTGGCGACCACTACCGCCTCAGCGGCTTTCGCAACGCCACCACCACGATGCGCATGGTATTCGACCTGATGCCCCGCCAGACGGAGAGCGACTGGCGGACCATCGTCGAGAGGCTGAAGGGCGTGCCACGCGGGGCGGCCCTCTACCGCCAGACACTTGAAGAAGGCCAGCGCAAACGCATCCCGAGCGCGCGGCGCCAGGTGGCTCAGGCCATCCAGCAATCCGCGACGTACGGGGGAGCGGGCGGGTCGCGGTCGTTTTTCCACGGCCTGATTGAGGCATTCGACCAGGCTGGCGTGGCCTCTCCGGGCCTCCGTGCCGACCTCGAGTCCGGTGCGGAAGCAGCGGCGGAAACCTACCGCGAGTTTTCGCGCTACCTGGAAGAACGCTTCATGGACGGAGCGGTCGAGCGCGACGGCGTTGGCCGGGACCTCTACCAGCTTTCGTCGCGCGTCTACAACGGCATCGAACTGGACCTGGAGGAGACCTACCA
>WBZO01000990.1_pt1 | contig 49774 bp, 40 predicted proteins | sample 5204261 | NCBI WGS metagenome assembly WBZO01 (sample SAMN12412400, study PRJNA552823) | activated sludge metagenome | isolation source: activated sludge from anammox sidestream of wastewater treatment plant... | place: USA: North Carolina | collected 2017-09
GATCAAGACCGAGGTGCCCACCGTGCGCGCGGCCGCACCGCAGCTCCGCTCGAACCAGTCGATCGTCAGCGAGGAGCTCAACTGGACGACCAGCGTGGTCGGCACGTCGCCGGAGTACTTCGACATCCGCAGCTGGCCGATGGCTGCGGGGCAGGCATGGACGCAGGCGGACGTCGACGCGGGCTCGAAGGTCGTCGTCCTCGGTCAGACCGTGGTCGAGCGCCTCTTCGGCAGCAACGCGAATCCCGTCGGGCAGACGGTCCGCATCGGCAAGACGCCGTTCTCGGTCGTGGCGGTCGCGGCGCGGAAGGGTCAGTCGCCGAACGGGCAGGACTACGACGACACCGCGTTCATCCCGTTCACCACCTTCGCCCAGCGCATCCAGGGCGGTCTCGGGAAGTTCCTGACCGGCAGCATCTTCGTCCAGGCCACCAGCGCGCAGTCGACGCAGCGCGCGCTCGAGGACGTCAAGGCGCTCCTCCGGGATCGGCACCACATCGCGCCGGGCGCCGATGACGACTTCTCGATCCGAAACCTCTCCGAGATCGCCGGTGCGCAGCAGCAGGGCACCGAGACCATGACCACGTTGCTCGCGAGCGTCGCCTTCGTGTCGCTCGTCGTCGGCGGCATCGGCATCATGAACATCATGCTCGTGAGCGTGACCGAGCGGACGCGCGAGATCGGCCTCCGGATGGCGATCGGAGCCAAGCCGCGGAGCGTGCTCGTGCAGTTCCTCGTGGAAGCGCTCGTGCTCTCGCTCGCGGGCGGCCTGCTCGGGGTCGCCCTCGGGCTCGGCGCGGCGACGTGGATTGCGGGGAAGTTCCGCTGGCCGATGCAGATCCAGGTCGACGTGATCGCCGTCTCGGTCGTCTTCAGCGCGCTCGTCGGCCTCGCCTTCGGGATCTACCCCGCGTGGCGCGCGTCCCGTCTCGACCCGATCGACGCGCTCCGGTACGAGTAGGGCTACCGATGCCCCCGAAGACGAAAGACGAGCCGAAGAAAGAGACGTTCGACGCCGCGTATTACGGCCGCTTCTACGAGAGCTCGCGCACGCGCGTGCACGGCCCGACCGAGATCGCGCGGCTCTGCAACGCGGTCGCGAGCCTGCTCGACTGGTGGGGCCATCCGCTCACGACGGTGATGGACGTGGGCGCCGGCGTCGGGCTCTGGCGCGATTGGTTCGTGAAGCACCGTCCCGCGGTGAAGTACCGCTCGACCGAGTACAGCGAGTACGCCTGCAAGAAGTACGGGCACGAGCAGCGCGACATCTCGAGGTGGCGCGCGAAGGAGACGTTCGACCTCGTCGTCTGCCAGGGGGTGCTCCCGTACCTCGACGACGGCCAGGCGGCGCGCGCGATCGAGAACCTCGCGGCGATGACCGGCGGGTTCCTCTACCTAGAGGCAATCACGAAGCGTGACGTCGCCGAGGTGATCGACGAGGTGAAGACCGACGTCAAGGTCCACGCGCGGACCGGCACGTGGTACCGCTCGCGGCTTCGCCAGCACTTCATCGAGGTCGGCGCCGGGCTCTGGTGCAAGAAGGACGCGGGCGTCCTCTTCTACGAGCTGGAAGCGCGCGCGTAGCTATCGGTCGCTCGTCGCGCTCGGAGGTTCGTTGCGCCCGAGAGGGTCTCGGTTCGCGGCTCTCGAAGGGGCGCCGGGCGCGGCTCTCACGTGCGCCAGCGCAAGTAGATGGCGCGGTGGTCTCTGGCCCGGGCCAGCGGAAAATCGGCCGGGCCATATGGTCACGGTCCCGAACTCTTTGGAATGACACGGTCGCCGTTCCGGCATGCCTCGTGCTCGGAGCGCGTGCATGAGTGAGCCCATGGTCGAGTCCCTGTCCGATGAAGCTGTGATGCTGCGCGTCGAGAGCGTCCTGTCGAAGGGCCGACGGTTGACCGCGCAGCTCCTCGTCTTGCTCATCGAGGTCGAGGAGCGACGTCTCCACGTCCGCGCTGCGTGTCCTTCGCTGTTCGAGTACTGCGTTCGGCGCCTCGGGATGAGCGAAGGCGAAGCCTTTCGCCGGATTGCGGCTGCTCGGCTCGTGCGTCGGTTCCCGACCCTGCTTCCGCGCGTGGAGCGCGGGGAGGTGCATCTCTCGCTGCTCGTCAGGCTTCGCCATCATCTGACTCCGGAGAACGTCGAAGAGCTCGTCGAGGCGACTCGAGGCAAGTCCAAGGACGAAGTCGCCGAGGTCCTCGCGCGCCGTGCACCACGTCCCGACGTTCCGGCGACGATGAGAAAGCTGCCCACCCTGCGTACCGAAAACGCGGTCGCTCCGGAACTGCCTCGGCCCGTCGTCGATCCGTTGGCGGAGGACCGCTATCGCCTTCAGGTGACGGTCAGTCGCGAGCTTCGCGACAAGATCCAGCGCGTTCGAGATCTCATGATGCACAGCAACCCAGACGGGGACCTGACGGTCGTGCTCGAGCGCGCGATCGACGCGCTCGTCGACAAGCTGGAGAAGCAGCGGCTCGGAAAGACGTCGCGTCCAGACCCCGACCCGCGGCCGCTTGCGAAGCCGTCCGGCAGAATCACGCGCGCCGTTCGCCGCAAGGTCTTCGAGCGTGACGGCGAGCACTGCACGTTCGTCGATACCGCCGGACGACGGTGCTCCTCACGCAAGTTCCTCGAGCTCGATCACATCGTGCCGCGCGCAATGGGCGGCACGGACGACGAGGACAACCTGCGTGTTCGCTGTCGCGCGCACAACGGGCTCCATGCCGAGGAGACCTTCGGGAAGTCGCACGTCCTCGCGCAAGTCGACATGCGCCAGCGCAAGTCTGCACAGGCTGCGAACGGGAATGGGACGGGGCGCGCACGCTGACGCAGGCGCGGGTGTGCACCACCGGCCAGTCACGCCGCCGAAAATGAGATCTCGCCAGACGGGTGTAGAGGACGAGAGCTCTTCTGCCGCCGACCCGTCCGTCAGGCCGCGAGCAGAAAGTCGGCGATCGGCGCGAAGATCCGCTCCTGCGCGCCGGTGCAGAGGAACAGGTCCGCGTGGGCGATCGGCATGTCCGTCTCGCCGACGAGGAGGAGCTCCTTCTTCATCGAGCCGATGACCTCGAACGTGTGGCGCGCCGTCTCCGGCAGGACGATGCCGTCGTGGTTCGCGACGACGCAGAGGAACGGGTGGTTCATCTCGGGCAGCCGCTGCGAGACGTTCACGCCGCGGACGACGAGATCGCCCCGACGAATCCACTCGGCGATCTCTCGGTTGATTACCGGGTGCGGATCCTCGACCGTTTGGACCATCCGCTCGCTCTGCGAGAGATCGGTCGAGCGCTCGTTGATGTAGACCGAGATGAGCGACGGCGCGACCTTCGCGAGCAGTGGCAGGGCCACGCGCGCGAGCCTCCGGGTGTTCTTCATGCGGAGGTAGCCGGCAACGCGCGGCGAGGCGAAGGCGAAGCGGACGAGCGGGTTGACCGCCTTGAACGTCACGAGGCCGCCCATCGATACGATCGCGTGCACGGGCGCGTCGGGCACGCACGCGACATGGGAGAAGGAGAGGGCGGCGCCGAGGCTCGCGCCGATGAGATCGACCTGGGACGCCTTCGTGGAAGTCGCCGCGATGATGTGCGCGATGGTCGCGCCGAGGTCGTCCACCGCGAGATCGCCCATGCCGTAGCGGTTGCTTCCGCGGGCGCGGATCGACTTGCCCTGGCCGCGGAGATCCACCGTCCATACCTCGAGGCCGCGGGCGGCGAGGCACTCGACGAGCGACGGTCCCTTCGGATGAAACCCGAAGATGAAGGAGTTCATCCCGTAGCCCGGGACGATGAGCACGGGGCGCCCCGTGCAGTCGGACGTCGCGCGCGTGCGGGTGACGGCGAGGCGCCAGCCCACACGGTTGTCGACGAGGTATCGATCGACGAGGAGGCTCATTCCAGGATCGCGAGCTTCAGATAGCGCCCCTCGAAGAACGAAGGAAGGGTGGGGTGATCGGCGGGAGGACCGTAGAGCTCGAGGAGGCGGAGATCGCTTCGCGCGAGCGCGGCATCGTCGAGCGTCGATGCGAGGTCCTCGAGCGAGATGTGGCTCGAGCAGGAGGCCGCGACGAAGGTACCGCCGTCGGCGAGCACGGCCGCGCACGCGCGATGCAGGGCGCGGTACGCGGAGATCGCCTTCGGCTTCGCTCGCTCGCTCGGGGCGAAGCTCGGCGGATCACTGACGACGACGTCCCACTTTTCTCCCCGGGTCCTCGCGCGCTCCAGGAACGCGAACACGTCCGCCGCGGCGAACGTGTGCGCCGACGGATCGAGGCCGGCGAGACGGAAGCTCTCCTGGGCGGTCGCATGCGCTTGCGCCGCGATGTCGACGCTCGTGACGACGCCGCCGGCGAGCGCCGCGCGCTGGGAGAATCCGCCGGTGTAGGAGAAGAGGTTGAGGACGCGGACGCCGAGCGCCGCCTGCTTGCGGCGTCCGACGATCGCCCCGACGCGACGCCGGTTCTCGCGCTGATCGAGGAATGCGCCGGTCTTCTGGCCCTTGAGAAGATCGACGACGAACGGCACGCCGTGCTCGCGCACCTGCACGCGTGACGCCGGAGGGCCGAACCGCACGAGGACCTCCTTCGCCTCGCCCTTCTTCGGCACACGTTCGAGCAGCGTCGCGATCCCGATCTCGCGGAGCAACGCCTCGAGGTGGCGTGTCAGCGAAGGCGCGACGGCGCGCGCGGCGTCTCCATCGATGCGCAGGACGGCAACGTCGCCGTAGCGATCGACCACGAAGCCGGGGGTCCGATCGCCCTCGCCGTTGAGGAGCCGGTACGCCGTGGTCGATCCGTCGGCGAAGAGTACGCGCCTCACGGCGATCGCGCGGCGCACCCGTTCGGCGAAGAGCTCCGCGTCGAGCGCGACACGTGGATCGAGGCTCCACACCCGGACCGCGATCGGCGAGCCGGGGTCGTGGATGCCCCAGCCGAGGGGCTCGCGCCGCTCGTCGAGGATGCGCACGATCGATCCGCCGCCCGCCGGTGACGAAGAAGCGTGGCCCACGGCGGAGGCGTAGATCCACGGGTGTCCACGCCGGGCCGAGTCGATTCCCTGGCGGGAGACGACGACCTCGGCCATACCCATGTCAGACGTGTCGCGATCTGCAGCCCATCGTCGTGCAGGCTTGGTCACGGGACTGGGGCGACGGCGTGTATTCACAGGTAGGACCAAGCCCTTTAGCCCGCGGCTCAAGGTGGCGCAACGCGTGAGCAAAATACGATCGATCTGTCGTGCACGCGTTGACGGTGGGGGGGCGGGCGCGGTCCAATGCGCTTCGTCGGAACGGACATCCTCCGTCGATCGGAGGAGCTCGTGGTCGAACCGGAATCGTGCACGACGCTTGCATCTCGCCGCGCACTTCCACGCGAGGAATCATGAGAAAGGGTCGCTCGAGTCGCCGCAGCCGTGTCTCCCGTCCGAGCATCGGACCTAAGACGCTCCAGAACGTCGAGGCGGTCGCGGCGCAGCCGGCGGCGCCGAACGTCGTGATCGGCGTCTCCGTTCCTCCGGTGGCGCCGAGCGAGCCTCCGCGCGCGGAGGCCGATGCGGGGACGAACGTCGCGCCGGCGCTCCAGTCGATCCCTGGGCCCTCTCCCGTCCCGGTCGAGGCCACGGCGCACGAGCCCGCGAGCGAGCAGCGCCTGAAGGCCGAGGCGGCAGCGACGCTCGAGCAGGCGATCGACGAGCTCGACGCTGCGCCGGCTGGCGACGAGACGAAGCCGGCCGAGAAGACCGAGGAGAAGCCCGACACGACGGACGAGCCGAAGGCTGCCGCGGCCGAGGCGCGCGACGAGCCCTCGCCGCCCGAGCCGCCTGCGGGCGTGGACGAGGAGAGCATTCCGCCGGCCGGCGACCTCGCCGTGCACGAGGAGTTCTTCTCGCAGGGCGACGTCGCCTCGCTCGCGGCGGACGACGACGACGATCTCGCCGCCGCGGACAAGGCGGTGCGCAAGAGCGCGCCCGAGGTCGTCGAGCGTCGTGCGCGCTTCGTTCGCTACGTGACGTGGGCCGTCGGCGTCTCGGCCGTCGTGTGCCTCGCCGCCGTCGTGCGCACGGCCTTCACGCCGTCGTCGAAGACCATCGCAGCGCCCGCTCAGGCCGCGATGATCGTCGAGCCGCCGGCCGCGAAGGCCGCGCCTCGGGCCGAGCCCGCGCAGCCCGCGGCGGCGACACCCCCGGCTGCCGCCGAGCCGCCCGCGACGACGGCGACCACCGCTCCGGAGGCACCGGCGCCGGCCGCCATCGAGCCGACCGAGGCGCCGAAGCCCGCGCCGACCGGCGACGCGAAGGAGGAGAAGGCGGCGTGCAGGAGCGCGCTCGAGCGCGGCAAGGTCGCCGACGCCATCGAAGCCGGCGAGCGTGCGGTCGCGCTCGACGAGACCGACGCGGAGGCGTGGCTCCTCCTCGGCGCCGCGTACCAGGAGAAGGGCAAGCTGGCGGACGCGCGCCGCGCCTACACGTCCTGCGTGAAGCTCGGCGTCAAGGGGAAGCACACGACCGAGTGCGCCCAGATGCTGCGCTGAAGCGCCTCGTGCTCGGCGCTCCGCACGCGCGGCGCATCGTTGGTGCTCCAACCGTCGCGAAAATCGACGCCGTGCGTTGACACACCTCGACCCGCCGAGTAGACCACGCGCAGCGAAAAGGCTCGGTTTTCGAGTGTTTTCCTGCGTGGAGGCTCGCGCGTGTTCAAGAAGGTCTGCCTCTTCTCCGGCAACGCTCACCCGCAGCTCGCCCAGGCCATCGCGAGCTACCTCGAGACGCCCCTGGGCAAGTGCAAGATCCAGCGCTTCAGCGACGGTGAGACCTTCTGCGAGATCAACGAGAACGTTCGCGGCGTCGACGCGTTCGTGATCCAGCCGACCTCGAGCCCCGTCAACGACCACGTGATGGAGCTCTTGATCATGGCGGACACGCTCCGCCGCGCCTCCGCCGAGAACATCACCGCGGTCATCCCGTACTACGGCTACGCCCGCCAGGACCGGAAGGTCGCGCCCCGCACGCCGATCACTTCGAAGCTCGTCGCCGACCTCATCCAGGCCGCGGGCGTCACGCGCGTGGTCTCGGTCGACCTTCATGCCGGTCAGATCCAGGGCTTCTTCAACATCCCCTTCGATCACCTGTACTCGCTGCCGGTGATGATGGAGGACTACCTGAAGAAGCACTTCGATTCGTCGGCCGTCGTCGTCTCGCCGGACGCCGGCGGCGTCGAGCGCGCGCGCGCCTACTCGAAGCGCCTCAACGCGGGTCTCGCGATCATCGACAAGCGTCGCGAACGCGCGAACGTCTCGGAGGTCATGCACCTCATCGGCGACGTGAAGGGCAAGCAGTGCATCATCGTCGACGACATGATCGACACGGCCGGCACGCTCACCGGTGCCGCCAAAGCCCTCGTCGATCACGGCGCCACGCGCGTCGTCGCGTGCGCGACGCACGGCGTGCTCTCGGGCCCCGCCATCCAGCGCATCGTCGACTCGCCCCTCGACGAGGTCGTCGTCACCGACACGATCCCGCTCAGCGAGCCGGCGAAGGCCTGCCCGAAGATCAAGCAGGTCACCATCGCCAGGCTGCTCGGCGAGGCGATCAAGCGCATCCACCACGCGGACTCGGTCAGCTCGCTGTTCGCGTGAGCGCGTGGACTCGACCGCGCTCGCGCTGAACACCATCTCCTCGGGGCTCTCGAGCCTCGTGGCGATCGGGGGCGAGATCACGATCGTCGTCGTCGTTGCGACGGTCGTGAAGCGTCATCGTCCGGATGCGCATGCCAAGCTCCTCGCTTGGGCGATCGCCAGCCTCGTCGTGACGCTGGCGCTCAACGCGGCGTATCCGCTGATGTCCGTGCTCGTCCGTTCGGGCGGCACCGAGTCGTATCTGTTCGCGGTGTCGATGCTCGGGTTCGTCCGGACGGCCGCGAACGTCGCGCTCGTCCTCCTCCTCGTACGCGGTCTGGTCGCGCTGGCGCAGCCCCCGAAGCCCGTCGTCGTGAAGGGCGACGCGCCGTACCGCTGAAATTCACTACCAACGCCGCGGGTCCTCTGCTAAATCCCGCTGCCCCCGAGAGCCCGGGTCCGTCCGGTCAGGGGATTTCTACGAGATTCCGAGGAGCTGCCATGTCCGCCGCCATGCACAACGTCACCGCCAATCCCCGCACCGAGCACGGCAAGGGCGCGGCCCGCCGTCTTCGCAAGGAGGGCCAAGTCCCCGCGGTCGCGTACGGCAAGGGCCTCGATGCGACCCCGCTCGCGGTCTCGCCGAAGGACATCGTCACCGTGCTCAAGAGCGAGCGCGGCCAGAACACCGTCCTCAAAATGGCGGTCAATGGCGCGGGCAAGGACATGCTCGTGATGATCAAGGAGTACACCTATCACCCGGTCACGCGTGCGCTCGAGCACGTCGACTTCGTGCAGGTGTCGCTCGACAAGCCGGTGGACGTCGACGTTCCGCTCCAGGCGAACGGCAAGGCGATCGGCGTCGTCAACGGCGGCATCCTCCGCCAGGTCTACCGCACGGTCCCGGTGCGCTGCCTGCCGGATCGCATCCCGCTCAAGCTCGAGTGCGACGTGACGAACCTCAATCTCGGCGAGGCGATCCACACGCAGGACATCAAGCTCCCCGAGGGCGTCGAGATCCGCCTCCCCGCCGAGCAGACGCTCGTGGCGGTCGTCGCGCCGGAGAAGGACCGCACCGCGGAAGAGGCGGCGGCTCCGGGCGCGGCTCCGGCGGCCGGTGCGGCCGCGGCGGCGGCCCCTGCGGCGGGCGGCAAGGCCCCGGCGGCAGCGGCTGGCGGCGAGAAGAAGGAAGCCGCGCCGAAGAAGAAGTAAGTCGTCGCCGTCTTGTATCTCGTCGTCGGGCTCGGGAACCCGGGCAAGAAGTACGAGAAGAACCGGCACAACGTCGGGTTCATGGTGGTCGAGCGCCTTGCGCGCTCGCACGGGCTCCCGGACCTCAAGGAGAAGTTCTCCGGCGTCTGGACGAAGGGCGAGCTCGCGATCGGCGGCGCGCGCCAGCCCGTCGCGCTGCTCGAGCCGCAGACGTACATGAACCTGAGCGGCGACTCGGTGCAGCCTGCGGCGGCTTTCCTGAAGGTCGCGCCGGCGAACGTCATCGTGGTCCACGACGAGCTCGACCTTCCGTGGAAGGACGTCCGCCTCAAGGTGGGCGGCGGGCACGCGGGGCACAACGGCCTGCGCAGCATCATCCAGCGGCTCGGGACGCCGGAGTTCGTGCGCGTGCGCGTCGGCATCGGCCGGCCGCCCCCGGGCTTCAAGGGCGACGTCGCCGACTTCGTCCTCCAGGACTTCGACGCGATCGAGCGGTCCGAGCTGCCGGACGTCGTCGAACGTGCGGTCGCGGCGGTCGAGAAGGTGGTCGCCAGCGGCGTGGCCGCAGCCATGAACGCCGTAAACACGAAGAAATAGGGGCGCGCTGTCCAAGTTGGTGTGCTAAGAAGCGCGCCCCCGGTCGAACACCGGGGAAATCCTTGCTCGCGCGGCTGAGCTGCACGGGCTCCCCTCCAGGAGGAGCACTCCGGCGAGGGCGATCCACAGGGAGTCACAATGGCTGAAGCACAGATCCTGAAGTCTCGTGAGTACGAGACGATCTACATCCTCCGCCCCGATGTCGACGCCGACACGGCCGACCGCGTCCAGGGACGCGTCGCCGAGGTCGTCGCGCGCGACAACGGCAAGCTCGTCAAGGTCGAGTCGTGGGGCCGGCGCAAGCTCGCGTACCCCGTCGCGAAGCAGCGCAAGGGCGTCTACGTCTTCGTGAAGTACGTCGGACGCGGCGGGCTCGTGCAGGAAGTCGAGCGCAACCTGAAGCTCCAGGACGCGGTCCTGAAGTTCCAGACCGTGCAGACGAACGACGAAGTCGACGTCGCGGGGCTCACCGTCGATCCGGAAGAGGTGAAGTTCCAGCGCCTCGAGCTGCCGGTCGAGGAAGAGGAGAAGGAGTCGCGCGAGAAGCAGCTCGGTCTCATCGACCTCGGTCCGGATGCCCCGCGCAGCATGCGCGGCGAGCGTGAGGACGAGTTCGGCGAGGCAGGCATCGAGGCCGAGGGCGAGGGTGGCGAGGAGCCGCCGACCAGCCTGAAGCCCGAAGGCAACGACGGCGAAGCTTCCTGAGGAGATGAGTCATGGCAATGATGGATGACGACAAGGACTTCGGCCGCACGCCGGATCTCAACGCCGACGCTCCGGGCCGCCGCCGCGGTGGCAAGAAGCGCGTGTGCAAGTTCTGCGCGGACAAGGCGCAGGTCATCGACTACAAGGACCCGCAGTCGCTGAAGTACTTCGTGTCCGAGCGCGGGAAGGTCGTTCCGCGCCGGATCAGCGGCAACTGCGCTCTCCACCAGCGCAAGGTCACCCTGGCGGTGAAGCGGGCGCGGAACATCGCGCTCCTGCCCTTCACGGTCACGAGCGCCTGAACGAGGATGTCATGGCTACCACCCTTCAGGTGATCCTCCAGAGCGACGTCGAGAACGTCGGCAAGTCCGGTGAGCTCGTGAAGGTCCGTCCGGGCTTCGCGCGCAACTTCCTCCTCCCGCGTCAGCTGGCGGTCCCCGCCACGACGGCGCAGATCAACCGTCTCGAGCACGAGAAGGCCGTCGCGATCGCGAAGGCGGAGAAGAACAAGAAGGAGGCGCAGGCGGTCGCTTCGAGTATCAACGCGCTCAGCCTCAAGATCGCGCGTCCGGTCGGCGAGGACGACAAGCTCTTCGGCTCGGTGACGGCGAAGGAGATCGAGGCGGAGGCCAGGAAGGCCGGCGTCGAGATCGATCGCAAGAAGATGCACCTCGCGGAGCCGCTCAAGGCGCTCGGCCAGGTCGAGATCCCGGTGAAGCTGATGCCGGGCGTGACGGCGACCCTCAAGGTCGAAGTCGTCAAGAAGTAAGCTCGCTCGCATCACGATGAAATGCGGAGCGCGCACTCGCATCTCGCGGGCTGCGCGCTTCGTCATTTCGGCGCTCGTCTCGCTCGCGGCGTGCGGTGAGGAGCACCTGCCGTCGGAAGGGACGCCGGCGGACGCGGGCGTCGATCGCGAGCCGGCGCGTCCTGGCGTCCATCTCGCCGACGCGTCGCCCGGCGACGCGGGGAGCGGCACCTCCGCGCGCGACGCCGCCGCGTGCAACGTCCGCATCGAGGCGTTCCCGCCGGCGGACAGCCCGCACGTGCCGGAAGGGAGCGCGATCACCTACGCGTCGAACCCGCCGTCGAGCGGGCCGCACTATCCGGTGTGGGCGAACTTCCAGGAGTACGCGCAGCCGGTCGAGGACGGCTATCTCGTGCACAGCATGGAGCACGGGGCGGTGCTCGTCCTCTATCGATGCGATCTGGGCGCGTGCCCCGCAGGCGTCGACGCGCTCCGCGCGCTCCGCGATGCGCTTCCGGCCGACCCGCTCTGCGACCCGAGCATCCGCACGCGCGTGATCCTCGCGCCGCGCCCGGCCAACGACGTCGCGGTCGCGGCGGCCGCGTGGGGATGGATCTATCGCGCCGACTGCGTCGACCCCGTGTCGCTCGCGCAGTTCGTCAGCGACCATTACGCGAAGGCGCCGGAGAATTTCTGCACGCCGGGCCGCTCGTTCTGAGCCGGTCCGACGTACGATCGCGACACGATACGTCGCATGCCGACACGACGCCGAGCGGCGGCTGCTTGACCGTCGATAGCGCCGCTGTTAACGAAGAGTCTCGCGAATGCGCTCGGCGCCTCGGCCGCAGCCCCCTCCGGAGGGGCGGCGTCGGGGCGTTCGTCATTTGGAGGTGCGGCCTGTGGAGAAGCTGCGGTGGGCTCGTGAGAAACAAGTGGAGAACCCGCCTCCGATCGAGGGGCGTGTGCCGCCCCACGATCTCGATGCCGAGGCCGCGGTGCTCTCGGCGGCGATGCTCGATCCTTCGGCCCTCGACAAGGTCACCGATCTCAAGGCCGAGCACTTCTACTCCGAGGCGCATCGGAGGATCTACGAGGCGTGTCTCGAGCTCCGTCAGGCGGGACAGCCGGTCGACGTCCTGTCGGTCGGCAGCTGGCTGAAGGATCGGCAGCGCCTCGCGCAGGTCGGCGGCACCCAGTACCTTGCGCAGATCCTCGACGCGGCGCCGGTCGTCGCGAACGTCGGGGCCTACGGTCGGATCATCCACGAGAAGTACCGCATCCGGCAGCTCATCCTCGCGTGCCAGAAGGTGACTGCGCAGGGCTACGGCGACTACGGCGAGTCGCAGGCGTTCATCGACTCGGCCGAGCAGGCCATCTACAACATCGCGCGCACCGGATCGTCGAAGCTCTCCACCGAGCGCCTGCTCGACGTGATGAAGAAGTCGTTCCAGCGCCTGAACGACGCGGTCGCGCGTGGCGACCGGATCACCGGCGTCCCGACCGGCTTCGACCGCTATGACCGCATGACCGCCGGCCTCCACGAGGGCGACCTCACGATCGTGGCGGCGCGCCCGGGCATGGGCAAGACGTCGTTCGTCCTCAACGTCGCGGCGAACGTCGCGAGCCCGAAGGGCAGGGAGGTCGCCAACGATCCCAACTCGCGGTGGGAAGAGGCGGGCGTCGGCTGCATCGTCTTCTCGCTCGAGATGCCGCGCGAGCAGCTGGCCAATCGTATGGTCTGCTCGGAGGCGCGCGTCGACGTCTCGAAGATGCGCACCGGGTTCCTGTCTCCGCAGGACTGGAGCAAGCTGACGCAGGCGGCGAGCTTCCTCGGTAGTCTGCCGATCTGGATCGACGACTCGCCAGGCCTCACGCTCATCGAGCTTCGCGCGAAGGTGCGGCGCATCCAGTCGGAGTACGAGACGCGCGACGACCAGGGACGAAAGCTCCGCAAGGTCGGCTGCGTGATCATCGACTACCTCCAGCTCATGAAGGGGCGCGACGGCGTACAGTCGCGCGAGCAGGAGATCAGCGAGATCTCGCGAGGCCTCAAGGGGCTCGCAAAGGAGCTGGAGGTACCGGTGATCGCTCTGTCTCAGCTCAATCGCGCGGTCGAGACGCGAAGCGAGAAGAGCAAGCGTCCGCTCATCAGCGACCTCCGCGAGTCGGGCGCGATCGAGCAGGACGCCGACAACATCATCTTCATCTACCGCGACGACTACTACAACAAGGAGGAGTCCGCGGAGCCCAACATCGCGGAGCTGATCATCGCGAAGCAGCGCAACGGCCCGACCGGGACCGCGAAGGTGCGCTTCGACAAGCAGTGGACGCGCTTCGACAACCTCGCCGAGGGCGAGTACGAGGACGGCGGCGAGGGCTGAGCTGCCGGGATCACGGCTGACCGCAGCGTCGCGTGAAGGTGTGCTAGAAGGGCCGACATTCCCGATGGCCGGGCCCCTCCTCGACCTCATCGAAACGCGGCGCGTGATCGTGACCGTCGGCGCAGGGGGCGTCGGCAAGACGACGACGGCGGCGGCGCTCGGAGTCGCAGCGGCACGACGCGGCAAGCGCGTCTTGTGCCTCACGATCGATCCGGCGAAGCGCCTCGCCGAGAGCCTCGGCATCGGCGAGATGCGGAGCGAGGCGGTCGCCGTCGATCCGGCGCGCTTCGAGGCGGCGGGAGTGCCGCTGAAGGGGTCGCTCACCGCGATGATGCTCGACACGAAGCGGACCTTCGACGAGCTCGTCACGAAGTACTCCTCGAGCCCGGAGAAGGCCGAGCAGCTCCTGTCGAACAAGCTGTACCAGTACGTCTCGACGTCGCTGGCGGGCACGCAGGAATACATGGCGATGGAGAAGCTCGTCGCGGTGAAGGACGACCCGAGCTACGACCTCGTCCTCCTCGACACGCCGCCGACGGCGAACGCGCTCGACTTCCTGGATGCGCCGCAGCGCCTGATGGAGGCGCTCGACTCGGCGGCGATGAAGTGGTTCGTCCAGGCGTTCCAGCAGGGCGGCCGACTCGGGTTCAACCTCCTGGCGAAGAGCGCGGCGACGATCCTGCGGACGATGGGCCGCATCACCGGCGGCGGCTTCCTCGAGGCGATGGCGGAGTTCATCGCGGAGCTCAACGATCTGTTCGGGGGGTTCAAGGAACGTGCGGCCCGCGTCGAGAGCTCGCTGCGGAGCCCCGAGGTCGCGTTCGTCCTCGTGACGAGCGCCTCGCCGCCGGCGATCAAGGAGGTGGTCTACTTCGCGGAGCGCCTCGCGGAGGCGAACATGCCGCGCGGCGCCTTCGTGGTGAACCGGTTCCACATGCCGCCGCCGCGCGCGAGCGAAGGGATCACCGCAGAGGACGCGGCGCAGGGAATCGCCGCACGCGGGCTCTCGCTCGAGGACGACGCGCCGGAGCGCATGGTCCATGCGCACGCCGATGCGGTGAAGCTCGCGGCGATGGACGCGCTTCACCTCCGCGCCCTCGAGGCCGCGGCAGGCGAGACGCCGATCCTGCGCGTCGCCGAGCTCGAGACGGACGTCCACGACATCGCGCTCCTGTCGCGCCTCTCGGACGTCCTCGTCGCCGGCTAGGAGGGAGCCATCGAGCCGTCGCGCTTCGCCCGTCTGTTCGGCAGCCTGGCGAACACGCTGCTCGACCTGGGGCTTCCGCGCATCCGCGCGTGGCTCCGCGAGCGCGTGGGGGATGCCGCGGACGTCGCGCAGGTCACGACCGAGGGCGGCTTCGTGCACCTCGACGGCGTCGTGCTCCCCCTCGGACCGCGCGGGCTCGTCTCGCTCGAGCGGGCGACGGCGGCGATCGGCGGATCGGCGCAGCGGGCGGCCGGCCTGCCCGAGGCCCGGCTCCACGCGTTCCGCGGAGTGATCCGGTTCGGAGACACCGGCGAGCCGTCGTTCGTCGCCGACGTCGTCTTCCGCGCCGAGCCGCATCCGGACGAGCGAGCGTGGATCGCGGGTGAGCTCGTCATCGAGCGCGCGAGCTGGACGCCCGCGTCCGGTATGATCGAGGCGCGCGCGATGCGCGGGGCGGCCAAGCTCTTCGTCACCTCGACCGAGTGGCGGCTGGAGGACGGCGCGCTCGAGAGCGAGCGGGCGCGCGTGCGCTTCGCCGGGCGCGGCGCGCTCGACTCCTCCGCGAGCGGCGGCGGCGTCGCCGACGCGACCCTCGTCCTCGAGGAGGCCAAGGTCGGTCCGTTCCTCGACGCCGCGTCGGCGATCATCGGGCGCACGATCGCCGTCCCACCCGGGGTGCCGATCGACGCCGGCATCACCGGCGAGCTCGGATGGAGCGGGGAGGGCGGGGGACGCGGCGAGCTCGCGATCGACGCCGAGGGGCTCGAGATCCGCGCGCGGGGCAAGGTCGGGGCGGAAGGACGCGGCCTCGACGCGCACGTCGAGGCGAGGGTCAGACCGGCGGTCGTCATGCGGAGCGCGAGGCTGTCGCCGAAGCTCCTGCCGCGCGACGAAGACGAGCTCCGGCTCGACCTCGCCGTCTCGGGCGAGACCTCGAGCCCGGTCGTCAAGGGCACGGTTCGCGCGGACGAGATCGTGTTCCGCGCGGGCCGCCCGCGCTTCGCCCCGCCCGCGGCGGTGTTCCGGGAGCTCGTCTGCGAGCTGGCGGCGGAGGGCGAGCAGGCGCTCGCTCGCGCGACCGCGCGCGCTGGCGCCGGCCTGCTCACGATGCACCTCGACGTGCCGATCCGCGATCCGCGACGGGCGCAGGCACGCGCATGGGTGAAGGACCTCGATGCTGGATGGGTGTCGGCGCTCCTGTCGGCGGTGGGAGCGCGAATGCCCTTGCCTCGCGATGCGCAGGGTTCCGTCGAGCTCCTCGTGACGCGCGATGAGGTGAAGGGCGAGGCCTCCGTCGTCACGCCGCGCTCGCGCATCGCGATCGCGCCGCTCGTCGTGCGCGGGCGCGCGCTCGAGGGAACGCGTCTCGCGGGGGATGTCTCGTTCGAGGACGCGCTCACCCTCGGTCTCGCAGACCTCGCAGTACGTCCGCTCCCCGATGGAACGATCAACGTCGACCTCGCCATCGCCGGGACGGTGGCCGAGCCCAGCGCCGAGGGCGTCGTCGTGTCGCCGCGGCTCTACCTCGTCGTCGCGGGGCGCGAGGACGCCGGCACGATCGAGCTCCTCGACGCGCGCGGCGCCGTGGAGATCGGGCGGAGGGGCGCTCGCTTCACGGGGCTCTCGTTCCGCGCGTACGACGCGGCGCTGAAGTGCGAGGCGACCATTCCCTTCGCCTCCGGCCAGCGAGCGGTCGCGACGTTCCGCGGCGAGGGCGGAGCAGCGTTCGCCGCCGCGGCGGCGCGCTTCGTCCCCCGGCGCGTCGCGGTCGCGCCCGAGACGCGCGTCTCGGGCGAGGTCACCGTGGGGGGCGGGGCGAGGGTCGAGGCCGATGTCGCGATCGAGACCGGCGCCGCCCGCGGGACCGCGCTGGCCGTGCGCTTCGTCCTCGGCCGCGACGGGCGCGTCGACGGATCCACGCTCCGGGGCCACATCGGGCTCGCCGACGTCGTCTCTGCGCTGCCGGCGGACGCGCGGGTGCGCCTCGCCCCGATCGGCGCCGCGACGATCGACGCCGAGCTCTCGGGACCGAGCCGCGCGATCGTCGTCGCGGGATGGGTGGCGGCCGATCTCCTCCGGCTCTCCGTCGGCGGACCCGGAGCCGAGCCGTTCGTCCTCACCGGGGCGAGCGGTCTCGTCCGCTTCGCTTCCGGGACGATCGTCTGGCACAAGGTCGAGGCGAACGCGTACGCGGGGGCCGTCGCCTCCGCGGGAGTGGTGCGTCGCGAGGGCGGTTCGCTCGATCTCGTCGCGAAGGTCGGCGCGCGCGACGTCGCGATCGAGGCGCTGCCGATCGGCGCTCCGGGGAACGTCGAGCGCTTCGTGACCGGTCGCCTCGGGGGGGCGATGCGCGTCGAGCGAAGGCACGGGTCGCTCGCCGGCCGAGGCAGGCTCGTCCTCGACGAGGCGTTCTTCCCAGTCTTGACCCGTGCGCGCGGCGAGCTCGGACGCTACGGGCTCGAGCCCCCTCACCCCCGCGCGAACGCGCCAGCCACGGTGGATGTCGTGCTCGACGATGGTGGCGTCCTCCTCCGCTCGCTCCGCGCGTCGGTGCCTGGGTGCCTGGCCGACGGCGACGTGCGGATCGGGCTCGACGGCGCGCTCGACGGCGCGCTCACCGTGACGCTCGAGCAGGAGTACCTCGCCTCGAGCGCAGTGCTCGTCCTGCCGTCCGTGTTCGCCGAGCGGCTCACGCTGCCGGTCGAGATCGGCGGCAGCGTACGCGAGCCACGCATCGATGCCGATCTCGCCGCTTGCTTCGGCCGCTTCATGACGGAGAACCGCGTGAGCGCGTTCGTCAGCGATGCGGTGGAGGAGGTCGCGTCGCTCTTCGGGACGCGGCCGCCGCCGCGCGAGGCCGCCCCTCCGCCGGAGCCGATCGCGCAAGGAGACGAGGACCTCGTCCGCGAGCTCGAAGGCGCACGTCCGGATTGGACGCGCGTGGAGCCGCGCCTCGAGGAGCACCGCCGAAGGGCGCGCCGCGTGCGGGTCGGCGGCTCCCCCTGATCAGGCGTCGCTCTCGGCTTCCTTCTTCTTCTTTCCGCGTCGGCGCTCGCGGTACACGACACGCACCGGGACGCCCTCGAATCCGAAGTGCTTGCGCAGCTGGTTGACCACGAAGCGCTGATACGAGAAGTGCACCGCCTCGGGTGAGCTCGAGATGACCACGAACGTCGGCGGCGCGGTCTCCGCCTGGGTGATGTAGAAGAGCCGCGGCGCGCGCCCGCCCATCGTCGGCGGGGGGCGCGTCTCGAGGACCTGCTCGAAGAAGCGGTTCAGCTCGCCGGTCGGGACGCGACGGTGCATCGCGGTCGCCACGCGGTCGACGGTCTCGAAGAGCTCGTTCATGCCGCGGCCGGTCTTCGCGCTGATGTGCACGATGGGCGCGAAGGGCGCGAACGAGATCTTGTCGCGTGCGTCCTCCTCCGCCTTCGCGAGCTCGGCCTTCGAGAGCAGATCGATCTTGTTGAGCGCGATGATCATCGCGCGGCCGCGGTCGTTGGCGAGGCCGAGGATCTTCGCGTCCTGCTCGGCCACGCCTTCCTTCGCATCGCAGACGAGGACGACGACGCCCGAGCGCTCCATTGCCATGATCGCCGAGCTGACGCTCGCGGTCTCGACGGCGTCGGAGGTCTTCGTCACCTTGCCCTTGCGGCGCAGCCCCGCGGTGTCGACGAAGATGTATCGCTTGCCGTCCCGCTCGACGTACACGTCGATCGCGTCGCGCGTGGTGCCCGGCCGCGCGTCGACGATCATCCGGTCCTCGCCGAGGATGCGGTTCATCAGGCTCGATTTGCCGGCGTTCGGTTTGCCGATGATCGAGATGCGCGGGACCTTCTCCGTCGGGTCTGCCAGGGCCGCGCGCTTCGCCGGGAACGACGCGACGATCGCCGACTCGAGCTCGCCGACACCGCGTCCGTGGAGCGCGCTGACCGGGAACACCTTGTCGACGCCCAGCCGATAGAGCTCGAACGCGTCGGCGTCGCCGAGCGGCGAATCGGCCTTGTTGGCGGCGTAGAGCACCGGCTTGTCTGCCTTGCGCAGGAGCTTCACCGCGACGCGATCTGCGCCGGTGAGGGGCACCGTGGCATCGGCGACGAAGACGATGACGTCCGCCTCCTCGATCGCCTCCTTCACGTGCCTGGCGATGCCGGTCTTCATCGGATCGTCGCTGTCCGGATCGAAGCCGCCGGTGTCGACGAGCGTGTAGTCGCGTCCGAACGCCGACGTATCGACGTAGTTGCGGTCGCGTGTGACGCCCGGCTGATCGTGGACGATGGCGACCCGGCGGCGCGCGAGGCGATTGAAGAGCGTCGACTTGCCGACGTTGGGCCGTCCGACGACGGCGACGATCGGCAGGCCGTGCGATCCCGCGGGCAGGACCCGCGATGCGACGCGCGGATGGTGCTTGGTCATCCGCTCTTCTCCTTCTTCTGCTTCGTGCGTGGACGTTCGTCGACGTACCCGAGGTCGGCGAGCCGCTTCGGATCGTCGAACCAGCCGGGCGTCGCCCGGACGAACGTGGTGAGGTGGACCTTGCGGCCGAGCAGGTGCTCGGCGCGCTCGCGCGCGGCCTTGCCGATCGCGCCGAGCATCTTGCCGCCGTCGCCGATGATGATGCCCTTGTGGGACTCCTTGGCGACGTGGACGGTGACCGCGATGCGCGTCATCTTCGGCCCCTCCTCGAACGTGTCCACGGTGACGGCGACACCGTGGGGGACCTCCTGGCGCGTGCGGCGCAGCACCTGCTCGCGCACGAACTCGGCGACGAAGAAGCGGACGGGCTTGTCGCTGATCTCCTCGGGGTCGTAGAGCGGCGGGCTCTCGGGGAGGTGCTTCTCGACCTCGTCGAGGATGCGCTCGATGCCGTCCCGCTTGAGGGCGCTGACGGGCACCACGGCGGCGACGTCGCGGATGGCGCCGTAGGCCTCGAGCACGGGGAAGAGGAGGGGCTTCGGCTTCACCCGGTCGACCTTGTTCACGACGATGATCGTCGGCGTCCTCGCGGGGATCGTCGTGAGGATCGCGCGGTCGTCCTCGCGCGGCTTCGCGTCCGGGGTCTCCGTCACGTCGGTCATGAAGACGGCGACGTCGGCCGAGGCCGCCGCGTCCGCGGCAAGGTCGTTCATGCGCTCGCCGAGGCGGTGCCGGGGGCGGTGGATGCCCGGCGTGTCGAGGAACACGAGCTGAGCATGATCGCGGGTGACGATCCCGGCGATACGGTCGCGCGTCGTCTCGGGGTGATGGCTGGTGATCGCGATGCGCTCGCCGAGCAGAGCATTGAGGAGCGTGCTCTTGCCCACGTTCGGCCGGCCGACGAGCGCGATCGTCCCGGCGCGGAACGGCGCGTCCTTCTTTCGGCGATCGGTGCTCGGCCTGGTGCCCATGATGCCGGGCGTCCATACCACAGTCGACTTCGTGCCGGCCGCGAGATGGGGTATGACCGCGCCCGGCGAGAAGACCATGGCGGAACGTGACGACGACAGGCCGGAGGACACGGCAGAGGACGAGCGCACGGACAAGGCCGAGCCCGGTGGCGAGCCGAGCGCCGAGCCCGAGAAGCCGGTGGAGGCGCGCGCGCGGCGCCACGGCCCTGCTTGGCTCCCCCTGGCCATCGCGCTCGCCGCGCCGATCGCCTTCTTCTTCGTCCTCCCTCCGCTCACGGGCGCCGGGCTGTGGGATCCGCACGAGCTCAACGTCGCCGACCTCGCGCGCCGGATCGCGCTGAACCTCCACGGCGCCGCCAACCTCGCGCTCGAGGGCGCGGACAACTCGCTGCCACACCTGAACGACCTCGGCCGTCCGCAGCTGCCGTTCACGTCGATCGCGCTCGGGTTCAAGCTGTTCGGCCTCCACGAATGGGCTGGCCGCGCCCCGCTCGCGCTCTGGGGCCTCCTCGGCGTGCTCGCGACGTACGGCTGGATCTCGCGCCTGATCGATCGCCGCGCCGGCGTCTTCTCCGCCGTCGCGCTCACGACCATGCCGCTCTACTTCGTGCAGTCGCGCACGATGCTCGGCGACATCGTCACCATGAGCGCGTTCGCGATCGCGTTCGGTGGGCTCGCCGTCGCCACGTTCGGGCGGAAGGACGACGGCTCGTCGGACGAGAAGGTCCGCATCGGCTGGCTCGTCGTCGCGCTGGGCGGCCTCGTCGCCGGCTGGTTCACCCGCGGCGGGCTCCTCGGCGTCGGCGCTCCGCTGCTTGCGGTCGGCGCCGCGTTCGCGCTCGCCCGGGTCAACGCCTCGCACCGGATCGACAAGCTCGGGACCGCGGTGGGCGGTGCGTGCCTCGTGGTCGGCCTCTACTTCACGTATCGCTCGGTGCGGGCGATGTACGCCGATGCGTCGCCCGATCTCGATCCCTGGGTCGGCGCGATGATCCGGCCGCCGGCGAAGTATCCGACGTACGACGCGACGATCGGCCATGTCGCCGCGGCGCTCGCGCCGTGGAGCGCGTTCGCACCCTTCGCGTTCGGCCGCCTTTTCATGCCCCCGATGGGGTGCGAGGGCGAGGCCCGCGTCCGCGAGAGCCAGACGAGGCTGCTCCTCGTCGTCGGGGGGGCGGTCGCGTTCGTCGCGCACGGGTGCATGGCCGCGCGCACCGACCTGGTGGCGTTCGCCGCGCCCTCGGTCATCGCCGCTGCCTGTGGGATCGCCCTCCGCGACTACGAGCGCGGCGCGCATCCGTCGGTCGCGGTCGGCGTCGGCACGGGCGTCATGCTCGGGCTCTTGCACCACGAGATGCACCGTCTTCCGGAGAAGGCGTTCAACGCGTTCGCCATCCTCGGCAGCACGTTCCCCGAGAGCTTCAAGAACCACTCGCTCGCGATCTGGACGATCGTGCTCGTGGGGTTCGCCGGCCTCGCATTCCTCGCGTTCGTCGAGCGAGACTCCGACCGCGAGCCGTTCGAGCCGAAGTCCTATCTGCGCGTGATGATCGCGCTGCGCGACGCATGGGATGGGATGCTCGCCCTCGCGTACTTCGCGATGGTGGCGGGCGCATCGCTCGCCGGTCTCGCCGTCTGGATGGGGACCCGGTACCACGCGAAGTGGCTGCCGACCCTCTCGTCGCAGACGCGCGACCTCGTGCTCAACGGCTGGTGGGTCACCGCGTTCGTCCCGCTCGGCGTGATCTTCGCCATCTACTTCTGGTGCGACGTCTTCCTCTGGGCGTTCTACCGTGCGCGGCCCGAGGAGCCGTTCGCCAAGGCGGCGACGCGCGGCTTCGAGCCGTTCGAGGAGCTCGCGGCCCGGCTCAAGGCCGGGCGGCTCGGCGAGACGGTGCCGGCGCTGGTGAAGGGCAAGCTCGAGGTGACGAACGAGCGGCCCGAGGACGGCGTCGGACCGATCGCGCTCTTCGTGCTCGCGCCGCTCATGTACCTCCAGGTGCCCGCGGCCCTGTTCCTGCTCCTGTGGCTCAAGATCGGGATGAAGCCGCTCGTGGCCGGCGCGCTCGCCATCCCGTCGGGCGTCGGCCTCTTCCTCGTCCTCGGCGTGCTGGGCGACCTGCTCCGCGGGAGCCGCGCCGCGTTCCTCGCGCTCTCGGGCGTCGTCGTCGGCGCCGTCCTCTGCTTCGCGTACTACCCGGCGCTCGCGAACCAGCTCTCGCCCAAGGAGGTGTTCGAGAGCTACCAGCGCCTCCACAAGAGCGGTGAGCCGCTCGCGCTCTACGGCGTCGGCGGACGCACGGCCGCGTACTACGCGGGCGGTCAGCCGATGATCATCAAGGACGCGAACGGCGCGTTCGAGTGGCTGATGGCGGGTGAGCCCGCCTCGCGCCGCTTCCTCGCGGTCCGCGCCGACGAGCTCGCGCGGCTGAATCGCACCTACCGCGAGCGGATCGGCAAGGGCGAGAACCTGCCCGTGCTCGACGCGCGTTCGAGCCAGATACTCCTCGTCGCCTCCTCGCTGCGCGAGGGCGAGAAGAACCAGAACCCGCTCGACAAGATCGTGCTGACGGCCACGCCGAAGCCGCAGCGGAAGCTCGAGGCCAACCTCGAGGACAAGCTCCTCGTGCTCGGCTACGACATCACGGACCCGAACGGCCGCCTCGTCGATTTCGTCTCTCCGGGGAAGAAGTACCACCAGCGCACCTACTTCAAGGTGCTCGCGCCGGTGCAGACGGACTGGGAGATGTTCATCCACGTCGACGGGTTCCACCGGCGGCACAACGGCGACCACAAGGTGACGAACGGGAAGTATCCGATGTCGCTCTGGCTCAAGGACGACGTCGTCGTGGACGATCACGAGTTCACGCTCGAACCGAACTTCAGCCCCGGCGCATACACCAACTACTTCGGTCTCTTCCTCGGCGAGACGCGCCTGAAGGTGAAGTCGGGCCCGACGGACGGCGAGAACCGCGTCAACGGCGGCATCCTGCGCGTGCAGTAAATAGACCTTTTTGGCTGGCGTCGCTCCGAACGCCACGCTAAGGCCCTCGAACGCTTCCGCGGGGAGGGTACGGCGCGATGATGGGCAAGGACCAGCTGGCAGAGACCGAGGGGGTCGTGGACGAGTCGCTCGCCGATCGTCGCAACTTCGATCGCTATGACGTGGAGTGGGCGGTCGACTGCGTCGCGTCCGATACGTTCCTCTATGCGTCGATCACCAACATCAGCGAGATGGGGATCTTCGTGCGGACGAGCGAGCCGCTGAAGATCGGCACCAAGCTCCGTCTCACGTTCGCGCCACCCGGAGGCGAGGGGTTCGAGCTCGAAGGCTGCGTCGCGTGGGTGAACCTCGTGAAGCCGGACGGCGAGAACATCAACCCCGGGATGGGCATCCGCTTCGTGAACCTGCAGCTCGATCAGCGAGAGCGCCTCGTCGAGGTGATCCGGACGATCGCCTATCTGCGCGATCTCCCGCAGTACGACTGATCCGGCGAGCGCGAGGTTGCGCAGGCCCTCGCGCAACGTGACGTTCATCGGCGGCGGAGGAGTACAACGCCGACGAAACAACGGAAAAATAGGCTCTCCGGCGTGCACATCGCCGCCCGGCTGCTAGGGTGCCGGGCCGTCGTCGACGGCGGGAGGCTGCCCCGATGAGCACGAGCGATCTCTGGCACGTCAAGCTGTCCGAGGGATGCGTCGTCGAGATGACCCTCGACGAGATCGACACCGCCTTCAACGCGGGTCGCATCAAGGCGAGCACCTCGGTGCTCGCGCCGGGCGACTTCCGGTGGACGACGCTCGGCGAGGCCGCCGGGCTCGAGGACGAGCCCGAGCCCGCGCCGTACAGCATCGCGCCGGTCGCGGCGGACGTGACGCCGCCGCCGCCGCTCGTCGACGAAGCGGCGCCCGTCGGCTCCGGTCGGGGCGCTGCCCGTCCGCGGCGCCGCGGCGTCGTCGGGAGGGTCGCCTCGGTGTCCGCGCTCTTCGCGGTCCTCGTGGCGGTCGGGATGGCGGGGGGCGCCTACGCGGCCGGCCCGGCCGAGTTCAAGGCAAGGGTCTCGTCGCTCCGCGAGCGGCTCACGCATGCGCCGGCGGGCGCGGCCGCCGTCGCGGCCCCACCGCCGGGTGAGGCCGCGCCTCCTCCGCCCGTCACTGCAGCACCCCTTCGCGAGGCGCCGGCGCCGGTCGCTGCCCCCGTCCCGCCGTCCCCCGCACCGCAGCCGTCGCTCACCACGGCGGCGAGCGTTGCCGTCGACAGCCTGCCCGACGCGAAGACCGTCAAAGGCAAGAAGGCCGCCGCGCCGAGGACGAAGCGGAAGTAGCCGTCACTCGGACGGCAGCGGGAAGCGACGGGCGATGATGCCGGCGTTCGGTGCTGCGCCCGTGTCTTCCCAGCCGATCGCGACGAACGGTCCCGACCCTCCGACGGCGACCGCCGGGTTCGCTCGCGTGCGTCCGTCCACGCGGCTCGCCTGGAACTCGGTCGCCTGGCCGTTGACGTTGTTGAAGAGGAACCCGCTCGAGCCGCCCAGGAAGCGCGCGCGCACGTGGCCGCTCGCCGTGTCGAGCCAAGCGACGACGTAGCTGCCGCCGGCCGCCGGCGTGGACGCGATCACCGCGCCCACCTGATCGCCCTCGATCACCTGATCGTTGATCGGCCGGTCCTGGTCTCCGGCGATCTTCGCGCCCTTCGCATCGAAGCGCTGCACGAAGATGTCGCCGCCCGCCGCCCATGCGACCGCGAAGCGCCCGTCCGGCAGCGAGGCGACGCGCGGTCGATCGAAGTCCGCTCCGCCCTCGCTCACGGCCGCGTCCGTGCCCTGCGGAGTGCCGTCCTCGTTGAGCGCGCGGAAGCGGATCCCCGTGCCGCTCTTCCACACCGTCACGAAGCCGGTGCTCGTGGTTGCCACCGACGGATGCGAGTTCGCGTTCCCCGTGCTGAGATCGTTCTGCGAGCCGAGCGTCGCCGGCGGCGTGAGCGTGCGCGCGACGATCTTCCCCGCGCCGCTGTCCTCCCAGACGACGAGGAGCCTCGTCTTGCCCGCCGCGATCGACGGCGAAGCCTGGATGCCTGCCTCTCCGCTCGTGCCGTTGACGAAGATGGGATCGGTGCCCTGATCGGACTGGAGCACGTCGTTCAGGCTGCGGAGGTGGATGTCGAGCCCGAAGCTGCCCTGCGAGTTGTCGTCCTGGAAAACGACCCAGTACTTGCCGCCGAGGAACGCCGCCTGAGGCATCGACTGGCGCAGGGGCGCGGCCTGCGGCGGGAAGCCGGCCCCGCTCGAGAGGAAGATCGAGCCCTTCGCGAGCGCCGGCGGTGACGCGAGCGCGGAGAGATCGTCGGCCATCGCGCGGATGCCCACGTCGGTGTTGTTGTTGACCCCGGTCTGCTTGTCGGTGAAGAACGCGAGGAACCGCCCCGTCGTGCCGGTGCCGCTCGGCCAGAGGAAGTACGGGTCCGTCTTGTCGTTCGGCCCGCCGGTGTCGGTGTTGTTCTGGGCGTTGCCGATCGAGAGGAGGAGCTCGTTCGACTGGCATTCGTCGTCACAGAGCGCGGTGCCGGGCGGCTCGCACTGCTCGGTCGGCTGCACGTTGCCGTCGCCGCACGCCGCGGGCTCGAGGTACCGGAACATCTGGATCGCGAGCGGCAGCGTGTCCTGGTCGGCCTTGGCGGAGGCACACCCCACGGCCAGCGTCGTGCCGCTGCCGTCCTTCGCCGTCGCTGCGAACACGCGGAGCGCGTCCGACTTCTCGATCGCGACGTTCCCGCAGAAGCGCACGCTCGGCGCGCAGCCGGTGTCGCCGAGCTCCTGCTTGGCGATCTCGCGCGCGCCGGTCTCGTTCGAGACGAGACCCTTGGTGTCGTCACAAGAAACCTGGCCGCCCTCGAGGACCCGGAGCTCCAGCTTCGTCGCGCGCGTGAGGAGCGCGCGCGGTGCCGTGAGCTTCGTCACGATCGCGACGCGCGTGTCGTCCTCGCGTGCGCACGAGGGCGCGAGGAGCGAAGCGGCGAAGGCACCGGAGAAAGCGAAGCGGAGGACGCGCCCCATCGGCCGCGCACTCTAGCAAAAACGGGGCGCGAGCGTCGTTCCCTACTTGCGCCAGGGCAGACGCAGCCACGTGCGCGCCGGGAGCCCGTCGCGCACCTCGACGCCGATGAGCCCGAGGGCCTCGCCGACCTCGCGCTTCGCGCTCTCGCCGCCGGAAACGACCGCCACGCGGGCGCCGCTCTTCGAGACCTTCGCCGCCACCTTCGCGGCCCACTCGGCGAGCCCTTCGCCGTCGCCTTCGGGATGTCCCGCGGCGATCGCCACGGTCTCGTCGTCGAGCGGCACGATGCACGCGGGCGGATCCCACGCGCGCTTCGCCTCGTCACGCTCGGCCTGGCGGACGGCGGCGAAGTATCCTTCGGCGACCGACGCCCGCGCGGCGGGGATGCGCGATGCATCGTGGGTGATGCCGATGCTCGCGAACGCCTCTGCGGCGCCATCGATCGTCGAGACGGCGAGGGAAGGGGAGGCGCCCGCATCGGCGAGCAGGCGACCGAGCTGCGCGCATGCGTTGTAGAGATCGCGCGCCGGTCGATCGAAGAGCTCGACCACGAGCGCCCGCGCGGCCTCGGTCGCGTGGATGGCCTGGCGATCGACGGGATGGATCGCGCGCGCGACGTCGTGCTCGCGCCACGCCGCGAGGGCTCGCTCCACGAGCGACGCATCGAGCGGTGCTCTCAATAGCCGGCCGCTTGGTCCGCCGTCGCGGCGGGCTTCGCCGGAGCGCGCGGTGCGGGCGCCGCGGCGGCCTTCGGGGCGGCATGCGCACCGCCGGAAACGTGGCCGGCCTGGCGGCGCGCCGCCACCTCGTTCAGCTCGGCGAGCGCCTGCTTCGCCGGCGCGGCGTGCGACGGGACCTGCGCCAGCTGGTTCAGGCGATCGCGCGCGGGGTCGAGGTTGCCCATCGCGATCTGGCACCGCGCAGCCTCGAGTGAGGCCTCGCTCCCGTGCCAGGTGCCCGCCGCCTTCTGGGCGACCGACTCGAAGCGGCCGAGCGCGGTCGCGCAACCCTGGCCTTCCTTCGCGGCACGCGCGGCCCAGAGCGCCGCGTTCTGGTCGCCGGTCTGCGCGGCGGAGTCGAACTGCCTGGTCGCCTCGGCGAAGTTGCGCGCCCGGTACGCCGCGGTCCCGAGGCTGAACGGATCCTGCGGTGCGTCCGCGGGGCCGCCGCGCTTCGACGCGGCGAACGGCTGCGCTTGCTGCGACGCGTACGGATCGCCCGCGCTGGCGCCTGCCCCGAGCTGCGCGGGCGCTCCGCCGGGCATGCCCGCGTTGCTCGGCGCGTAGCCGTTGCCGCCGCCCGCGCTCCGCGACGCGACGCTCTTCTTCTCGGCCTCCGCCTTGTCGTCGGCGCCGAGCGCTCCGAGCGCGTTGCCCTGGTCGGCCTTCCCCTTCGCTGCGTTCGCGAGCCGATCGGCGAGGCTCGCGCCGTCCTCGTTCAGCGCGACCGCGCTGCTCGACGGCGCCGGTGCCGCGGCCACCGCCGGCGGAAGGACGATCGGACCGTGCGCCGCCGCCGCCGACTTGTCGTCGAGGCGGTCGCTCTCCGACGCGGCCGTCGCCGCCGCCTGGGGCGAGCCCGCGACGGTGACCGAGACCTGCGCCTCGCGCGCGACATCGCGCTTCGAGCTGCGAAGGAGGAACGCGCTCGAGCCGATCATGAGGAGGAAGACCGCCGCCATCGCCGTCTGCGGGCGCATCGCCCAGGACCCGGCGATCGACACGATGCGCGAGAAGCGGCTCTTGATCGGGACGACCTTCTGCGCCTCCTTGGCCGCCGCGAAGATGCGGTCCTCGAGGCCCGCGGGCGGCTCGACCATCGGGAGGGAGGCCGACGTGACCAGCCTGCGCGTCGCGCGCATCCCGTCGAGCGACGCCTTGCAGCGAGCGCACCCCGACACGTGACGCTTCAGCGCCGCGCTCGTCAGCTCGTCGAGCTCTTCGTAGAGCTCGTCGAGCAGCAGGGGTTCGAACTTCTCGCAATCGGTCGTCATCTTCTTCTTCGCTGTCGGCGAAAGCGCACCGTCTTCGGTGCGCGTCTAGGGAGGGGGCGTTCTTAGCGCAACGCCCTCGCGTAGTCCTCGTACTCGGCCAGTGCTTCTTGCAGCCGCTCGAGGGCGTACCTCATGCGGCTCTTCACGGTGTTCTCGGGAACGTTGGTGATCTCGGCGATCTCCTTGAACGGCAGGTTCGCGATCTCGCGCATGAGGAAGACCTCGCGCTGTTCGTCCGGCAGCGTGTCGACGGCGCGCGCGATGCGCTCCTTCAGCTCCGTGCCGGTGGCCTCGCGCTCCACGCTCGCGCGCGGATCGGCCGTCTGCTCACCCAACGTCGGCCCGTCTCCTTCCTCTCCCCTCGATTCGTCGAGCGAGGGATGCTTGCGCAGCGCTCGCTTGCGGAGATGGTCGATGCAGAGGTTGCGGGTGATCGTGTAGACCCACGTGGTGAAGCGGGCCTCGTGCTTGAAGTCGGCCGCGTTCTGCACCACGCGGACGAACGTCTCCTGGACCACGTCCTCCGCGACCTGCGGGATCCGCACCTGGCGGAGCGCGAAGTTGTAGAGCGGCGCCTGGTGCCGCCGGACCAGCTGGGCGAACGCCGCACGATCGCCCTGCTGATACCGGAGCATCAGCGTCTCGTCGGGCGGGTCCTTCGCGTGTCCGAGAGGCGCGCTCATCGCATCGCTCGCAAGATGGGCATGCAGGTCCAACGCACGAGAACGCGCGGACCGACAGGCATCCCAAGCTTAGCCGCAACACCGAGCGTCGCATTTCCTTGGTGGCTCTGACGGGCCAGCCGCCGGAAAGTTTTCCCCGGCAGCGTGCGTCGGGGTGGTCGCTCGTCCGACCAGGCCGAGGTGCTCCGGAGTACGGCATCGCCGCATGACGCGGCGCGCCTCGTCTTCGCCTCAGCCCGAGCGTGGAGCCCTCCCGCGATCACGCTCCGCCTCAATACGCGCCCCGGACGCCGGGCTCAAGCTCCGTGCTCCCTCGGGAATCACCTCAGCCGCCCGTTGCAACCAAGGGTCGTGGCCGCCTACACTCGTGCTCGCCGAGTTCCAGGGTCGACGCACCGCGCGACGTTGCGCCGTGCGGGCTCAGGTCACGCGGCACGTCGTACGTCTCGGTTCGGAATGGCTTTGGGTGCACGGGAGGCGCGAGACATTCGCGCCGCCGTTGAAAGGGAAGCACGCATGCGACGTCACGCGATGGGCCTTGCCTTCTTCTTCGCCGCCGGTATCTCGGTCAGCCTGCTGCCCGTGAGCGCCGAGGGGCAGCAGCCTGCTGCCAAGCCCGCGGCGAGCGCACCGGCGAAGGACGGCGGCTCGGCGGCGCCGGCCACGACGTCCGCCGCGGCGGGGGATGCGGGCGCGAGTGGGACGACACCGGCTCCCACGGCAGGCGGCCCGGCGGTCCCGATCCCCGACAAGCCCGCGATGGACGGCGCCACGTACGGCGTGCGCCTCCGCGACCTCGAGGCTCGCGTCGACGAGCTGAAGGACCAGATCCGGCGGAGCCACACGCGTCTCGCGCTGCTCTCGGACACGATCCTCTCCGGCGGCGCCGCGGGCTCGCGCGCCGAGATCGTGTTCAAGAACGAGATGTCGAGCGCCTTCCGCCTCATCCAGGCGATCGTGATCGTCGACGGCGCCGTGCAGTACAACCGCGCCGATGAGACCGGTGCGCTCGCCGATCAGAAGGAGATCCCGATCTTCAACGGCTCGATCCCGCCGGGCGACCACACCGTCCAGGTGAAGCTCAAGTTCCAGGGCAACGGCTACGGCGTCTTCACGTACCTCAAGGGCTACAAGTTCGACATCCAGAGCGCGCACCAGTGGACGGCGGTCGAGGGCAAGACCATCGGCCTCGTCGCCGTCGCGCTGGAGAAGGGAGGCGTGACGACGCCCCTCGAGCAGCGCCCGCAGGTCCAGTGGGAGGAGAAGGTCGGCGCGATCGGCGCGGGCGTGCCCGCGGCCGCTCCGGCCGGGGGCGGCGCGCCGTCGGGAGGCGTGCAGACGTCGGGTCAGGTCGGCGGCGGCTCCGCCTCGGGCAACATCTCGATCGGGGGAGGGAAGTAACAGTGAAGGGCAGGCTTTCGCTTGGCCTCGCGATCGCGCTCGCCGCGGTCGCGGGAGGTGGGCCGGCGTTTGCCGCCGATGCCGCCGGCGACGCATCGCGCGCGCAGAACGAGGTCAACGCCGTCTCGAACGAGGCCGCGAGCGTGCAGGCCGCGATCGAGAAGGCGAAGGGCCAGCGCTACACGGTCGAGCAGCGCCTCGCGAACGGCGAGCTCTTGTACCGTACGAAGGACTACCCGCGCGCGATCGTCGTCTTCAGCGAGATCCAGGAGGAGTTCCCCGACACCCCCGCCTACGTCGACGCGCTCTGGCTGCGCGGCGAGACGTTCTATGCGCAGAAGGAGTACCTCTCGGCGCGTCGCGACTACCGCGCGATCGTCAACCGGGGGACCGAGCCGCGCTTCAGCCCCTACTTCGGCAAGGCGCTCGCGCGCCTCGTCGACGTGTGCCTTCGCATCAACGACATCAAGGGGCTCGACGAGGTCTTCGCCAAGATCGACCAGGTGCCGCCGGCGCAGGTGGACGCGGCCCTCCAGTACGCGAAGGGCAAGGCCTACTACTTCAAGGGCGACTACCAGCAGGCGAGCTCTGCGCTCGCGGCGGTGCCCAACGGCAACACGTACACGCACCAGGCCCGCTACTTCCAGGGCATGGTCGCGATGCGCCAGGCGCGTCCATCCACGCCGCCCCCGGCGCCCGCCGGCGCCCCTCCGGAGGCGACGCCGCGCGTGCCGCCGACGAACTACAAGCAGGCGATCGAGACGTTCAAGATCGCGGCCGAGCTCCCGCCGGACACCGAGGAGCATCGTCACGTGATCGATCTGTCGTGGATGGCGATCGGGCGCCTCCACTACGAGATGGAGAACTACACCTCGGCCGCCGAGGCGTACTCGAAGGTCGGTCGCGACTCTCCCGAGTTCGGCACGATGCTCTACGAGCTCGCGTGGGTGTACGTCCGCCTCGGCGACGTCCAGCGCGCCGAGCGCGCGCTCGAGGTCCTGCAGGTCGCCGATCCGACGGCGCCCATGGCCGGTGACGCGACGCTGCTCCGCGCCGATCTGCTCCTCCGCGCGGGCGCCTTCGACAAGTCGCTCCAGCTCTACACGAGCGTGCGCGAGGAGTACGAGCCCATGCGGGTGAAGCTCGAGTCGTTCATCGACGCGACGCAGGACCCCGCCGTCTACTACGAGAAGCTCTCGCAGCAGCAGCTCGACGTGCTCGACCAGAGCGAGCAGATCCCTCCGCAGGCCGTCCGCTGGGCGCGCGAGGCGGAGGACGGCCCGATGGCCTTCGCCGTCATCGACGACGTCAACCAGTGCAAGACGCTCATCCGCCAGAGCTACCTGCTCATCGACAAGCTCAACATCATCCTCAGCGCGGCGAACCGCGTGCGCGCGTTCCCCGATCTGATGGCGGGCGAGGAGAAGGCGCTCTCGCTCCTCAATCGCATTTCGCACATGCGCTTGATGATCGCGAAGGGCATGGATGACGAGGAGCCGCGCGAGCTGGCCGGCGAGATCGGACAGGTCCGCGAGCAGCGCCGCCAGGCCCAGGGCACCATCGCGGCGCTCCCGATCTCGAGCGGCGAGTTCGCCGACCGCGACTACCAGGGCATGCGGCAGTGGAACCACGTCTCGCAGGAGCTGACGCGCCGCGGGATCGAGATCGACTACCTCAACGCGACGATCAACGGCCTCCGGCGGATGCTGAAGGAGGACGCCCAGCGGGGCGTCGCGCGTTCGCCCGAGGACATCAAGCGCTTCAACGCGGAGCTCGACGACAACGAGCGCCTGCTCAAGCAGCGGCAGGAAGAGGTCGTCGACCTGCGTCGGCAGATCGAGATCGGCCGCGCGCAGATCGGCATCGGCGACGCGCGCTACCAGAACGACGCGGTCGCGCGCGTCTCCTTCCGCGATGCGCTCGAACGCGAGGTGATGCTCGCGTCGCAAGGCCAGGCGGGCGGCGGCGCGCAGTCGTACGCGAGCAAGGTGCGGCCCGCGCTCGAGCAGGCGCGCGCGGTCGAGGACCGGCTGGTGCAGCAGTTCGCCCAGCTCGAGCAGCAGGTCGCCGCGAAGATCGGCGAGGTGCAGGCGAAGGTCGAGGCCGAGCGCGTGAAGATCAACCAGTACAACATGCAGCTCGGCGCGCTCGACGCGGAGGCGCACGATCTCGTCGGCCAGGTCGCGAAGCGCAACTTCCTCTTCGTCCGCGACAAGATCCGCGGGATCGTCCTCCGAGCAGACGTCGGCATCACCGAGCAGGCGTGGGAGGTCCGCGAAGAGGAGCTCGAGCGCGTGCACAACCTCCAGACCGAGCGCGCGCGCGAGGAGCAGCTCCTCGACGAAGAGCTGCGTGAGGTCCTCGACGACACGGGCGGCGAGAGCGCCCCCGCCCCGAAGAAGTGAGAGACATTTCGATGAAGAAGATCTTCTTCGCTTCTGCCATCGTCTCCGTCGCCGGCGCGCTCGCGCTGACCGCGGGCGACGTGTCCGCGCAGCCGGCCAAGACCACGGCGGACGCCGGCGCGGCCGGAACGACGACGACCGGCGGCGACGCAGGCGCAGTGACGACCGCGTCCGACGGCGGAGCGGCAGCATCGACGGCGACCGAGGCAGGAGCGCCGGCGCCCGCGCCCGCCCCCACGCTGGCCCCGCGCAAGATGAACCCGCCGCCTCCGCCGCCGACGCCGCAGCAGATCGCGGCGCTCGAGGCGCTGAAGGGCGAGGTCGACGCATACGAGAAGGGCGCGCGCGAATATCGCGACACCGTCACGACCATCATCCGGCTCCACTACGAGGCGAAGAAGAAGGAGGTCCTCTCCGGCCTCGACCGCGAGATCGCGATCGAGAAGGCGGAGCTGAAGAAGGCGCGCGAGATCGCGATCCGGCGTCTCGAGGAGTTCATCGCCACGTACAGCGGCCCGCGCGCGCAGCCCGAGGCGACGCCCGACGCGATGTACCGCCTGGCGGCGCTCTACGAGGAGCGCGCCCGCAGCGAGGACGCCACGGAGCCGCTCGAGGTCAGCTTGAAGCCGGCGATCGCGCTGTACAAGCGCGTGATCAACGAGTTCCCGAAGTACCGCGAGCTCGCGGGCATCTACTACTTCCTCGGCCACGCCCTCAACGACTCGGGCCGCGTGCCGGAGGCGCAGCAGGTGTGGCGCTCGCTCGTCTGTCACAACCACTACGAGTACCCGACGCCGCCCGATCCGAAGGACCCGGAGAAGGACACCGTCCTGCCGATGCCCCAGGATCACGACGAGGCGTACTGGACGCAGTGGCGCCGCAAGTACCAGAACCCCAAGTCGCCGAACCGCAAGAACCCCGAGACCGTCTACACCGAGGTCTTTCCGGACGACTGCACGTTCATCCCGCAGCCCGCGCTGCGTGCGGGCGAGGATCCGAAGTACGTCGCCGAGGTCTGGTGGCAGATCGGAAACTGGGAGTTCGATCAGCTCGACTTCGGCAGCGGCGTCACCAAGGAGGACCCGGGCACCGTCTGGGGCTACAACCGGGCCGCGAGCGCCTACACGAAGGCGATGAAGTACAAGAAGCCGCCGCTCTACGGCGTCTCTCTGTACAAGTACGCCTGGACGCTCTTCAAGCAGCAGCGCTACGAGGCGGCGACGAAGGAGTTCGTCCACCTCCTCCTCTACACCGACGAGCAGGAGAAGATCACCGGCGACCGCGGCGCGGACTTCCGCTCCGAGGCGTACACGTACATCGCCGGCTCGCTGACGAACGTCGACTTCAAGGGCCCGGAGGAGTGGGAGCCGTTCATCATGCGGCCCGATATCCTCGACACCGAGCCGAACCCGGTGAAGGCGGAGCAGAAGCTCCACGTCGCGATCGACCGCGTCAAGGATCCGACGATCATCCCCCAGGACAAGCCCTGGACGATCGAGATCTACCGTGCGCTCGGCTACGAGTTCCGATCGCTCAACCAGTTCAAGAACGCGGTCGAAGTCTACGAGACGATGCTCCAGAAGTGGCCGATGGATCCCACGGCCCCGGAGACGCAGAACGCGATCGCCGAGACCTACGACCAGATGAACATCACGCAGAAGCCGGGCACCCCGGAGCATGATGCCATCTCGAAGAAGGCGCTCGAGGCGCGCACCAAGCTCGCCAACTACATCGGCAACACGCCGTGGGTCGACGCCAACAAGGACAACCCGGCGGCGATCCAGAACGCCGAGCGCCTCGTCCGCGGCGGCCTCCGCCAGGCGGCGGCGCAGCACACGAACTTCGGCAAGGCGGCGCTCGTCGCGGCGAGCGAGACGGGCGATCCCGGCCGGCAGATCGAGCTGCTCCAGCGCGCGGCGAACGAGTACAGGCTCGCGGCGATCGGCTGGTACGGCTACCTGCAGCAGGACGAGAACGCGCCCGACGCGTACGAGTCGCGCTACTGGCTCGCCGACGCGCGCCGCCAGTACGTCCGCATCCAGGTCGTCCTCCACAAGCTCGCGCCGAAGACGTACCCCGAGCCGAGCAAGAAGGACATCGACGAGGCGATCGCGGCGGCGATCGAGGTGCGTGACTCGAACGAGGACGACAAGTACCTCGACAACGCGGCGTTCTTCGTCGTCGACGTCTCCGACGTCGGCCGCGACATCGCCTACCAGCAGTACGAGGACTCGCGCGGCACCGCCGGCGTGCAGAAGCGCGAGGAGGTGAAGTTCGACTCCGAGGATCCGAACACCCGCAAGGTGATCCGCGATCCGATCCCGGCGGTCGTCCAGCAGTCGATGAACGCGCGCGACGAGTACGTGCGCATGGTCCCGCCCTCGCTCGACACGACGAAGAAGGGCGTCGAGTACCAGTACTACGTCGCCGAGACGTACTTCCTCTACGGACAGTTCGACATGGCGCGCCAGCGCTTCGAGCCGATGTGGAAGGAGCACTGCGGCGCCGACGAGTACGGCTACAAGGCGTGGGAGAAGCTCATCACGATGTCGAACATCGAGCGCGATGCCGATCGTTCGACGCAGCTCGCCGAGGCCGAGAAGCAGCACTCCTGCGCGGTGACGGAGGAGAACAAGGCGAAGGCCGGCCTCATCGTCAACCCGACGTTGCAGGAAGCCGCGTTCGTCAACGCCCGCAAGAAGTTCGAGCAGGCGAAGGCCGCGCCGCCCGGGCCGGAGAAGAACAAGCTCTGGCGCGAGGCCGCGGCGATGTACGAGGCGGCGCTCAAGGCGGCGCCGGCGCGCGACGAGGCGCCCGAGGCCGCGATGAACGCCGCGTACGCCTACAAGCAGGTCGGCGAGTACAACAAGGCCATCGAGCTCTACAACATGTTCATCACGGAGTACGGCTCCGAGCAGCGCCTCAACGCGCTGCAGAAGGGCGATCCGAAGCCGGAGACGGCGCCCGATCCGAAGAAGTACCAGGAGCGCGTCGGGTTCCTCGGCGACGCGTACGACGCGCTCGGCACGACGTACTACTCGTTCTTCAACTACCAGCGCGCCGCGGAGACCTACGAGAAGGTCTCGGCGAACCAGCGCTTCGACGAGAAGAAGCGTCGCGACGCGGCGAAGAACGCGATGATCCTGTACGCGAACATGAACCAGCGCGACAAGATGATCGCCGAGTACCGCGTCCTCACGCAGCTCCATCCGACGCCCGAGGACAAGGCGAACGCCGACTATCTCGTCGCGTCGTTCGACTACAAGCAGTGGGACCGGAACAGCCCCGATACGGGGACGAACCGCCAGAACCGTCTGCAGGCCGAGGGCGCGTTGATGCAGTACTTCAATGCGAACCGCAACGCGCCGGGCGCGGGCCGCTTCCTCGTCGAGGCCGCGTGGGCGGTCGGCAAGATGAAGAAGCTCGGCGGCGAGGGCGACTGGCGGACCTGGTTCAAGAACACCGTCGCCGCGTGGGACAACTTCAAGGCGAAGGCGCCCACGAACAAGGACGGCAAGAGCGAGGCGCAGCTGCCTCCGTACGTCGACTATGGCGCCGAGGCCGAGTTCACGCTCCTCGACGACGAGATCACGAGCAAGTGGGACGTCGCCGACAAGCACAAGTACACCGGCGCCGTCCCCGACATCCTCGGCACCGTCGATCCGAAGACGGGCGCAGTGACGAAGAAGGGCAAGTACCAGCTCAACGCCGAGGAGGCGAACAAGTACGACCTGATGCTCGAGAACCAGGTCGTGAAGAAGTACGAGTCCGTCGAGTGGGTCCCCGCGGCGTTCGCGCGGCGCGGCCAGATCTACGACACGCTCCGGACCGGGCTCTACAACACGGTCAAGGTGAGCCTCTTCACCAAGCAGCAGGAGGCGACGCTCAACACGATGCGGAACAGCGGGCGCGACGACCTGATGAACAAGGCCGACGAGCTCGAGGACGCGGCGAAGGAGTTCTGGCGGAAGAAGAAGCAGCAGGAGCTCGACGGCGCCGACGAGCTGATGGTCCGCTACTACGCCACGGCCGTCGCCTACGCGCGGAAGTTCAACGTGCGCAACACGGCGATCAACCGCGCGATCTCGCGGCTCGCGTACTACACGGACATCATCGGTGACGCCAAGATGCAGCAGTACGTGACCAACACGAACGACCCGGTCAACAAGGGCGCGAAGCTCTCGTACACGCCGAACATGTACGTCCAGACCCGGCCGGGCCTGACGACGCTGCCGCCTCCGAGCGGCGAGGCGAAGCCGCTCCCGGCGGCTCCGTAATCTGGTGGGAACCTACGGTTCCCTCATTTTCCGCTCCGCGAAAAATGAGCCTCCCTCCCTTGCCTCGCTACCTGCCCGCGCGCACGCCTTCGGCGCTCGGGTCGCTTCGCTCCCCGAGAGGCGCGCTACGGTAGGGATGAAGTCGCGACGTTCCTTGGAGAAGACCTCGATGAGAAGCATCCTCACCACGGCATCCTCGATCGCGCTCGCGGCGCTGCTCGTGTTCGCGTGCGGCGGCGACGACAAGCGCGTCGTGGCCCCGTCGCCCGAGGCGGGGACGGGCACGCCGGTGGAGACCGTCGCCGGCGGTCAGGTCGGCGTCGTCGACTCGGCCGGGACGAGCGGGCTGACGGGCGCGGCGAGGAGCGCGTACGAGCGCGGCTGGCAGGCGTGGCTCTCGGGCGACCTCCAGGGCGCCAAGAAGGGCTTCTCGGAGGCGATGAGCCTCGACCCGAAGTCGCCGGCGCCGCCGTACTCGCTCGGCATCGTCCAGGAGCGCCTCGGTGATCTCGCGGGCGCGCAGCAGTCGTACCGCGCGGCGTTCACCGCGAATCCGGACCACGAGCTGTCGATGTGCTCCTACGCGCTGTCGCTCGCGGGGTCGGGTCATCCGGGCGAGGCCGATACGTTCCTCAAGGACAAGCTCGGCAAGCACGACAAGTCGCCGCGCCTCTACGCATGCGCGGGCGAGGTGAAGAGCATCGCGAAGGACCACGGGTCGGCGCAGCAGCTCGCGCAGCAGGCGCTCAACATCGATCCGGACTTCAAGGAGGCGATGGTCGTCGTCGCGCGCGACCACTACCGCGCGCGGAAGATGGACCTCGCCAAGTACGCGCTCCAGGCGATCCTCGACGGCTTCGGCGACGCGTCGCCCGCGCGCGACAAGGACAATGCCGAGGCGCGCTTGCTCCGCGGCCTCATCTACCGCGAGGGCGGCGCACGCGCGGTCGCACTGACGGACTTCGAGACCGCGGTGAAGAAGCGTCCCGACATGGTCGAGGCGCTGGTGAACCTCGGCTCGATGCGCCTCGAGGCGGGCAACGCGAACGACGCCGTCCCGGTGCTGGAGAGCGCGGTGCGCTTCGGGCCGAACAACGCCATCGCGCATCTCAACCTGGGCGACGCGTATCGCCTGCAGGGCAAGTACGCCGACGCGAAGAAGGAGTTCGATCAGGCGCTGTCGCACGACTCGTCGCTCGCGGCGGCGCACTACGATCTCGGCCTGATGTACCTCACCGCGCCGAACATCCCCGGGACGAGCGCCGACGCGCAGGTCTCGACGGCGATCAAGGAGCTCGAGACGTACAAGACCATGCGCGGCCCCAAGCCGCCTCCCGGGGTCGACGACCAGATCGACGACCTGCTCGCCCGCGCGAAGGCGAAGCAGGCGGAGCTCAAGAACGCCGTCGCGGCGCAGGCTGCGGCGGCGGCGCCGGCGCCGGCCGCGAGTGGCAGCGCGGCGCCCAAGAAGTAAGCTTGCTCATGATGTCCCGCGTCGCCGTCGCGCTCCGCCCGCGCACCGCGCCGAAGTCGTTCTTCCAGAGCAAATGACGGAGAGCCCATGAAGAAGGTCGTTCTCACGCTCGCTGCAGTCGGTCTGTTCTCGATCGCGGGCGACGCCTCCGCACAGCAGAAGGGCGGCGTCATCACGATCAACGAGGTCACGATCGTCGGGCGCGTTCAGAAGCCCGTCGCTTCGGTGGACGTGTCGAAGATCCAGGCGAAGCTCACGCTCGCCGAGCTCCGCCAGCCGTTCCTCGATCGCATCGAGGAGGCGGCGAAGAAGGACCCGTTCTGAGCGCGAACGTCGCGTGATCGCCGCGCTCGCCGCGATCGTCGCCTTTGCCTGCGCCGGCGCCAGCGCGCGACGCATGTGGCTCGCGTCGAACGCGACCGCGTGGCATCCCGAGGTGGTGCTCTCGGTCCTCGGCAGAACGCCGGATGCCGCGGCGCTCGCGCGGCTGCGTGCGGCGGCGAGCGAGGACGCGCGGGCCGACTGGGAGCGCGACTTCCTCGCGGCGCTCGCGACCCCCGACGAGCGCGCGCGGACCGCGCTGGTGAACGAGCAGCTCTCCGAGCTCGACCATCGCATCCAGCGATGGGCGGCCGTCCCCCGCATCTGCGCGCGCATCACGACGAGCTTCGCGTTCCTCCTCGCCGCGGTCGTCCTCCGGAACGGCCTCGCCGACGCGACCGACTTCTCCGAGCCGACGATGCGTGCGCTCATCGGGGACGGGCTCACAGTGGTGCTCATGGGGTTCGTCGGTACGAGCTTCTGCATCGCCGCCAACCGGCAGGCCCGCACCGTCGCGCGGGCACGGCTCGAGGCGGTCGACGCGCTGGTCGACAAGCTCGAAGGGCTCGTCTCTCCCTCCTGACAGCGGAGAAAACGGGTGTACTTCCGCGACAATCTCCCGGTATCCTTCCGTGGCCGGGAACTTTTTGGACTGCCCGACGTCTGACGAGGGAATCTCTTTGTCTTCCCGCACGAGGAGCACGCGATGAACATGGGACCGGGACCCGGACCTCAGCCGGGCGGAGCACCTGCAGGACGCCCCGGACAGATGACCGCGGTCATGCGGGCGATGTCCGTCGCCAGCGGTCCGAAGGTCCTCCGCATCGGCGTCGTGCAGGGCGGTCGCGTCACCGAGGAGCGCATCATCAAGCAGCGCACGACGGTCACCGTCGGCTCGAACGAGCGCGCCGTCTTCGTCATCCCGTCGCAGGCCGTGCCGCCGATGTTCAAGCTCTTCGAGCTCATCGGCGCGGACTACCACCTGAACTTCCTCGACGGCATGACCGGCCGCGTCGCGCTCGCGAGCGGCATCTCGGATCTCAACGCGCTCAAGGGACAGGCGAAGAAGGTCGGCGGCGCCTACCAGATCAAGCTCACGGAGGACGCGCGCGGAAAGGTCGTCGTCGGTGAGACGACGTTCCTCTTCCAGTTCGTTGCGCCGCCGCCGGTGCAGCCGCGCCCGCAGCTGCCGCTCGCCGTGAAGGGCGGCCTCGCGAGCCAGATCGACTGGTCGCTGACGATCATCGCGGCGTTCAGCTTCCTCCTCCACTTCGGCCTCGTCGGCGCGATGTACTCGGACTGGATGGATCCCGTCGTCGGTGACGACTTCAACGTCGCCGGCCTCGTCGACATGATGAAGAACATCCCGCCGCCTCCGGTGCAGGAGGTGCAGCCCGTCGACACGTCGGCCGTCGCGACCGCGACGGCCACCGCCGCGTCGACGAAGCCGCAGGGCGGGGGAGGCGCCGGCGGCTCAAGCGGCGCGCACGGCCGTTCTTCTGGCGGCAACGTCAGCGACGCGAAGGCCGCGGCCCTCGCCGCGCAGGCGGACGCGATGCAGATGCAGATGCTCGCCGCGCTCAACGGCGGCTCCGCGGTTCAAGGCGCGCTCAACCGCAGCGACATCCCTCCGGTCGATCTCTCGGGCGCCGCGGCATCGGGCGCGGGCGTCGCGCACGGCACGGGCGATCTGAAGGTCGGCGGCGGCGGCGGCCCGGTGCAGGGCGGCGGCAAGGGCGGCGGCCTCGGCGGCCTCGGCGGCGGCACGAAGGGCTCGGGCACCGGCGAAGGCGCGGGCACCGAGCGCAAGGTCGAGGGCCCGAAGGGTGACGTCGCGTTCGGTGGTTCGACGGCGACGGTGCCGATCTCGGACGCCGACCGTGTGATCGCCGGCCTCCGTCCGCGCTTCCGCCAGTGCTACAACACGGGGCTCCAGAGCGATCCGAGCATGGCCGGCAAGGTCGTCATCACGGCGAAGGTCGGTCCGAACGGCGAGGTCTCGAGCGCCGACGTCTCGCAGAACACCGGACTGTCGCAGGGCGTCGCGAGCTGCATCGCGCGCGTGGTCAAGAACGCCACGTTCAGTGCGCCGGGCGGCGGCGGATCGACGCTGAACATCCCCGTCACGTTCGTTCAGCAGGGCAAGTAGCCGCCCACGGACGTCGCAGGGCCTCGTCGAACGGGCGGCGCTCGCCGCGCAACGAAGGATCCAAGCTGGCTCGCGTCGCCGCACCTTTCTGGAGCGGCGGTTCGTAACCAGCGAGGATCCTTCGGCTTTAAGCTCGGCTTTTGCGTTGACACGTCATGGCGATCAATCTAGATTCGCACACCGGGAGGCACATGCGCGTCCGCTCTTCGTTCAAGTGGGTCCTGGCGTTCGGCATGCTCGGCTACGTCGCGACCGCTGGGGCGCAGACGCCTGCGACCGGCGGGCCTGCGACCGGTGAGGGGCAAGCCACGGGTCAAGTCGGCTTCCAGCGCAAGACGCAGCTCACGCCGCAGGAGCAGCTCGCCGAGGCCGGCAAGCACGTCACGCGCATGGAGCAGGCGTCGGGCTCGGTCCGCAAGATGCTCGAGGAAGCGCGCCGTCAGCGCGACGTCGTCAAGACGCTCTGCCTCAACGACAAGCTCTCGCAGATCGACGTCGCGATCCGCTCGGCGCGTGACCGGCGCACGCAGCTCCAGGCCGCCGTCAACCGCAACGACGCGGAGCTGTCGAACCACGAGTTCACCATCCTCACGGTCTTGCGGCAGAGGGTGGAGCAGCTGATTGCCGAGGCGAACCAGTGCATCGGCGAGGAGGCGGCGTTCGTCGGCGAGACGCGCACGCGCGTGACGATCGATCCGGACATCCCGCCGGACGAGACGCCGTATCCGGGTTACGAGCTCGATCCCACCAACCCGATCCCGCGTCCCGGCACCGACGGCACGCTCGACCGGCCGCCGTGCGTGAGCTGCACGCTGTAGACCGGGTGCTCACGGTTCTCGTTTGCTTGCGTTTGTCGTTGCAGTAGTTCCGCGCCCCGAGTAGTCCGCGGGGGAAAGCTCGCCTGAAGGGCAAGGCCGTTCCTCTCTTCGACTTGAATCCATGACGACTCGCCCCGGACTTGCTCGCATGCGCAGACTGTCTCGCCTCTCGAGGTCGTGCGCGGTCTTCGCCGTGCCCGCCGCGCTGCTCCTCTCGCCTTCGAGCGCCTCGGCCCAGGGCTGGATGAAGGATCGCCGCTTTCAGGAGGGCGCCGGCATCCGCGCAGGCGATCTCGAGCTCCACCCCGGCATCGGTGGCGAGATCGGCTACGACTCCAACTGGTTCCTGCGCTCGCAGAAGGACGGTCCCAACGTCGTCAACGCCGCGCCGCAGGCGCCAGTGCGCGACGGTGCCGTGCTTCGGATCACTCCATCGTTCTCGCTCTCGACGCTAGGAATCCAGCGAACCGAGCAAGAGGGAGTCCCGGGGACGCCGAGGGTATTCCAGTTCCGCGGGACGGTCTCGGCGACGTATCGGGAGTTCTTCGGCGCCCAGGAGCTACGCGATCAGCGGAACGTGAGCGGCAACGCCGGAATTCGCGCGGACATCAACGCAGGACGCCCGGTGGCGTTCGCCCTGTTCGCCGGTTACCAGCGGCTCATCCAGCCCGCGGTCGTGTCCAACCCGAACCTGGCGTTCAACCGCAGCGACCTGAGCGGAGGAGCCGAGCTCACCGTCATGCCCGGGGGTGGCACGCTCGACCTGCGCGGCGGCTACCAGGTGCTCGCCGCTCTCTACGAAGAGTCGAACGGCGTACCGTACACGCACTTGGTCCATACGATCTCCGAGCGCAACCGTTGGCGGTTCCGTCCGCGCACGGCGCTCTTCCATGAGACATCGCTCCAGTTCATCACGTACCCGAACGCGGACCGCGCGACGAACTATCTGAACGACTCGACACCCGTGCGTACGCGCCTCGGCCTGACCGGGCTCCTCACGCAGCGCTTCGGGACGACGCTCGCGGTAGGCTACGGGGCGTCGTTCTTCCGAGACCCGCAGGCGATCTCGTCTCCGCAGTATGACAGCGTCAACGCGCAGGCGGAGGGGACCTTCTACCTGTCCCAGTCCGGCGGCTCGGCAGAGCCCGGGCAGAACACCCTCCTGTTGTCGACCTTGTCGTTCGGCTACCTGCGTGACTTCCAGAACAGCCTTCTCGGCAACTTCTACACGTACAACAAGGGGTACGCGCGGGTCGAGTACTGGTTCGGCGGCAAGACGGTGTTGAACCTGGAAGGCTACGTCGAGGATCAGGAGTATCCGGCGCCCTTCGTGAACTTTGGCGGCACCGTCCGGCCGGCGAACGGCGCCAACGGTGCGCCGCTGGGCGACTTCACGAACATTCGCGCGGGCGGATCGTTCTTCGGCGAGTACCGGGTCAGTGACTCCGTCGGCATCAACACGACCATCAGCTACGACCAGACGTTCAGCGACACGCAGATCGAGGCCGGCGGAGTGGGGGCCGGGGGCGGCCCGCTCGTCTATGACCTCAACTGGCGGCGCTTCCAGGCGTTCCTCGGCGCGCGCTGGTTCCTCTGAGCTAGTGGGGCTTGCGCCCCCTCATCGTCGCTTCGCGCCGATGAGCCTCCCCCCCTGGCCTCGCGACTTACCCGCCGGCTTCGCCTTCGGCGAACGCGCTCCGCGCGGGAGCCGGCTGCGTTGTTCCACGACCTGCGCGCCCCCTCATCGTCGCTTCGCGCCGATGAGCCCGATGCGGCGGCTTGACCGGACGTTCAGGCGAGCGGTAAGGGAAACCCCTCGCTGAATGGCCGGCGTCCTGCTCGCCACTCACGTCCCGCGTCGCCTCCGATGTCGCGCCTCCTGTCGCTACTCTCGATCCTCTGGGTGCTCGTGCTGCCGCTGCTGTTGCCGGCGTGCGGGAAGAGCTATCCGCCGCCGCCGAAGCTGCCCGAGCCGGTCGTGAACCAGCAGGTCGGGCCGGGTGACGTCGTCGAGGTCGTCGTCGTCGGCGAGGAGAAGCTCCCGAAGGACTACGAGATCAACGCCGACGGGACGCTCGACTTCCCGTACGTGAAGCCGATCAAGGTCGCCGGCCTCGATCCGCGGCAGATCGCGACGTCGATCCGCGACCAGCTCGTCGAGGCGAAGTTCCTCGTCGCGCCGCAGGTGCAGGTCAAGGTCAAGGCGTACAACTCGAAGAAGATCCAGGTCATCGGGCAGGTCGCGAAGCCGGGGCCGCTCCCGTACCAGGACGGGATGACGCTCGTGCAGGCGGTCAGCGCGGCGGGCTGGTTCACGCCGCTCGCGGACACGAACAACGTGCAGGTGATCCGCCAGGTCCCGAACGGGAGCGTCAACGCGCTCGTGAGCGTCGACGCGATCACCGACAACGTGCGGCCCGACGTGAAGCTGCAGCAGGGCGACACGATCAAGGTCAATCAGCGCCTCTTCTGAGGGCGCTCGCCGATCCCTCCCGTGCCGCGCCTCCTCCTCCTCCTCACGGGCGGCACCTTGCTGATGACGCCGACCGATCCCGGCAAGGGACGGCCGGGATCGATCTCAATCGACGAGGAGCGGATGATCCGCGATCTCGTACGCGAGGTCCCGAGCCTCGGGCGCGTCGCCGACTTCGACACGCGTCTGCTCTTCCAGATGGACTCGGCGAACATGCAGCCGAGCCACTGGCTCACGCTCGCCCGCGAGGTCCATGCGGCGCTGCCGAGCTACGACGGCATCGTCATCGTGCACGGCACCGACACGATGGCGTACACGGCGAGCGCGCTCGCCTTGCTCCTCGGGCCGCTGCCGAAGCCGGTCGTCCTCACCGGGGCGCAGCGCCCGCTCATCGAGGCCCGCACCGATGCGCGGCAGAACCTCGTCGACGCGGCGCTCGTCGCGACGCTGGCCGTGCCGGAGGTCGCGATCGTCATGGGCTCGCGCGTCATGCGCGGCGCGCGTGCGACGAAGCGTGATGCGTGGAGCCTCGACGCGTTCGAGTCGCCGAACTGCGCGCCGCTCGTCGAGCTCGGCATCGGCGTCGAGCTGGCGCCTCACGTGCGGGCGCCCGAGCCGCTCGCTCCGCTCGACGATCGGCTCGAGTCGGGCGTGCTCGCCGTGCGCGTGTTCCCGGGGCTCGACCCGGCGCTCGTGCAGGGCGCGCTGCGCGTCGGCGTGAAGGGGCTCGTGCTCACCGCGTATGGCTCGGGCACGCTGCCGAACCAGGGCGGCTCGCTCATCCCCGCGCTGGAAGAGGCGCGCGAGCGCGGCGTGCCCGTGCTCGTCGTCTCGCAGTGCCATCGCGGGTTCGTCGACCTCCGGCAGTACGAGGGTGGGGCCTCGGCCGCGGCGGCGGGGGCGATCTCCGGCGGCGACATGACGGCCGAGGCGGCGATCGCGAAGATGATGATCGGCCTCGGTCGCCACGGAAACGGCGAGGAGCTTCGCCGTTACCTGGCGGCGAGCATCGTCGGCGAGCGCGACGCGTGAGCGCGGTGCGTGGGTCGGTGCTCGATCTGATCGGAGACACGCCGATCGTCGCGCTCCGCCGCGTCGCCGCTCCCGGCACGACGGTGCTGGCGAAGGTGGAGGCGAAGAACCCGAGCGGGAGCGTGAAGGACCGCCCGGCGCTGGCGATGATCGAGGCGGCGGAGGCGGCGGGCGCGCTCGTGCCCGGCGGCGCGGTGGTGGAGGCCACCAGCGGGAACACCGGGATCGCGCTGGCGATGATCGCGGCGGTGCGCGGCTACCGGTGCATCCTCGTGATGCCCGAGGACATGAGCCTCGAGCGGCGTCGCATCCTCCGGGCGTACGGCGCGGAGATCGTCATCACGTCTGCGGACGAAGGCATGGCGGGCGCGGTGGAGGAGGCCGAGCGCATCGCGCTTCGCACCGAGAACGCGTTCGTGCCGCGGCAGTTCGACAACGCCGCGAACCCCGCCGTCCACGCGCGCACCACGGCGCGCGAGATCCTCCGCGACGTGCCGGACGTGGCCGCGTTCGTCGCCGGCGTCGGCACCGGCGGCACCGTCACCGGCGTGGGCCGCGTGCTGCGTGCGGAGCGCCCGGCGGCTCGGATCGTCGCGGTCGAGCCGCAGAAGAGCGCGGTGCTGAGCGGCGGCGAGGCGGGCCTGCACGGCATCCAGGGGCTCGGCGCCGGCTTCGTCCCGCCGGTCCTCGACCGCACGGTGCTCGACGAAGTGATCACGGTGAGCGACGTCGCCGCCGATCGCATGGCCGCGCGCCTCGCCCGCGAGGAGGGGCTCCTCGTGGGGCCGTCGTCGGGCGCGAACGTCCACGCCGCCTGCGAAATCGCGAAGCGCGTGGCGGGACCGGTGGTGACGATCCTCTGCGACGGCGGCGAGCGCTACCTCCTCGCCTGAGGCGTTCAGCAGCCGTTGAACTCGGGGTCGCGCTTCTGCGACCACGCCATCACGCCCTCGATGACGTCCTGCGTCCGGAGCAGGCGGAGCTGCCCCTCGCGCTCGCGCCGGAGCGCCTCGTCGACCTCGCCCCAGCTCGCGTACACGGCGCTCTTGAGCGCGGCGTAGGCGAGGGGAGGTCCCTTCTCGATGCGTCGCGCGAGCGCGAGGGTCGCGTCGCGCAGCTCGGCGGGGGGGACGCATTCGACGAGCAGGCCGAGCGCCTCGAGGTCCTTCGCCTCGAGCTTCTCGGAGAGGAGCATCGCCTTCATCGCACGCGCGGTGCCGACGAGGCGCGGGAGCCAGAACGTGCCGCCGCCGTCGGGCATGAGGCCGATGTTGACGAACTTCTCCTGCACGTAGGCGCCCGTCGTCGCGACGCGCAGGTCGCAGGCGAGGGCCATGTCCGCGCCGAAGCCCACCGCCGCACCGTCGATCGCCGCGACGGTGGGCTTGGGGCAGCGCACGATCGCCTTGATGACCGAGTGGAACGCGTCCATGTACGCGTCGAGCTTGTCCATGATGTCCGGGTCCTCGGCGAAGGTCCGACGGAGGTCGGCGCCCGCGCAGAAGTGCCCGCCTGCGCCCGTGAGCACGACGCAGCGCACGTCGTCCGTGTGCGAGGCCTCGGTGATCGCCGCAGCGAGGCGCTCGACGACGCTCTTGGTCAGCGAGTTGCGTGCCTCGGGCCGGTTGAGGGTGACGATGACGGTGCGGTCGACGCGATCGTAGAGGACTTCGCTGCTCATGAAGCTTTGCCTTTGGTGCCGCTCGGGATTCCAGCCGCGCGCGGCGGAGAAGGAGTGCCGGCGGACGACGGTCCGCGCGACGAGGTGAGGGGGACGCCGATCGGCGAGAGCTCGGGCCTCGCCGGTCGGTTGTAGAAGTCGGAGGCGAGATAGCCCTTCACCGCACGCTGGACGAGGATCTTCGCGACCGCGCCGAGGGGAACGGCGAGGAGGACGCCGAGGAACCCGAAGAGCGAGCCGGCGGCCATCATCGTCAGGATCACCTCGAGCGGCGCGAGACCGACCGAGCGACCGACGATGCGGGGCGTGATCATCGTCGCGTCGATGACCTGGACGCCGCCCATCACCGCGAGGACGCCGATCACGGTGCCGAGCCCCTGCCAGTCGAGGATCGCCATCCCGACCGCCACGATCACGCCGAGCGTGAAGCCCACGTACGGGACGAAGGCGAGCATCCCCGTCATGACGCCGATCGGGACGGCGAGGCGGATGTCCACGATGCGAAGGCCGGTCGCGTAGAGCGCCGCGAGCACGATGTTCGCGGTGAGCTGCCCGCGGACGTAGCCGGAGAGCGTCTTGTGGATGTCCTTCGCCACCGCCCCGACGCCCGGGGCCCACCTGCGCGGGATGAGCTGCTCGACGCGGTTCACGATGCGGTCGAAATCGATGAGGAGATAGAGCGCGAAGACGGGGACGATGAGCGCGGAGAGGGCGACGCCGACGTAGCCGAGCGTGCCGAAGAGCGCCGTGCGCGCCGTCTCGACGGTGCCGGTCGCCTCGACCCGCTCGCGGAGGACCTTCGAGAGGTCGTTCATCGTGTGCGGCAGCTTGATGTGCAGCGTGGACGCGACCCATGGCTCGACGTGCGCCTGGAGGTTCCGCAGCTTGTCCGGGACCGTCCGTGATGCGTCGGTCACCTCGTCGACGAACATCGGGATCGCGTAGATGAGGACGAGCGTGCAGAGCGCCGCGATGCCCAGCATCACGAGGATCGCGCCGAGCGGGCGGGGCACGCGCAGCGCCTCGAGGCGGTCGACGGCGGGGTCGAGCGCGTAGGCGAGGAGGAAGGCGAGGAACAGCGGGACGAGGACCCCGCGCAGCACGTAGGCGAGCGCGAGGACCAGCACGACCGCCAGGAAGATCATCTTCCTGCGGAAGCTCGTGCCCGGCTCCTTGGCGGCGTTCGCCGTCACGTGGGAAAGCGTATCAAAAACGCGCTGCGCGGCCGTGCTTATCGTGTGCGGCCGTACGTGGTAAGTCGCGCGTCGATGTCCCAGAAGACGCCCGACCACGGGAACGGCGGTGGAGGCGACCTGCCGCGCTTCGACGAGAACGCACCGCGCCCGGTCCTCCCCCTTCCGCTGCAGGACGGCACCACGCTGACGCGCCTCGTGGGCGTCACCCAGAGGCTCCTCGCGCCCGACGGCTGCCCGTGGGATCGGGAGCAGACCTTCGAGTCGATGCGGCGCTTCGTCCTCGAGGAGGCCTGCGAGGTGATCGACGCGGTCGAGAGCACCGACCGGAGCGCGCTCCGTGAAGAGCTCGGAGACCTCCTGCTCCAGGTCGTCTTCCTGGCGGAGCTCGCCCGGCGCGAGGGGACGTTCGCCATCGACGACGTCGTCTCCGGCATCGTGGAGAAGCTCGTCAGTCGGCACCCGCACGTCTTCGGCGACATGGACGCGAAGACGGCGGACGAGGTGCTCGCGAACTGGGAGAAGCTCAAGGCGCAGGAGAAGAAGGAGCGGGGCATCCTCGGGGGCGTCCCGCGGAGCCTGCCCGCGCTCAACCGTGCGCAGCGGATCGGCGAGAAGGTCAACCGCGTCGGCTTCGACTGGGAGGACGCTCGCGGCTCGCGCGCGAAGGTGAAGGAGGAGATCGAGGAGCTCGACCGCGCGATCGAGAGCGGGGACGAAGCGGCGATCGAGGAGGAGATGGGCGACGTCCTCTTCGCCCTCGTGAACCTCTCGCGCCACGTGAAGGTCGACGCCGAGGGAGCGCTCCGGCGCACGATCGACAAGTTCACCAAGCGCTTCGCCCACGTCGAGAAGCGGGTGAAGGACGAGCACGGAGGGTGGCCGGCGCCCGGCACGCCCAACCTGGCGCTCGAGGTGCTCGACCGCTACTGGGACGAGGCGAAGGCGGCCGAGCCGAAGGCGCCCGCGAAATAGACGGGATATAGTGCCTTCGTGAGCAACCCCGCCGGCAAGAGCACGGGCGTTCCGCCGCTCGCTCGCTTCCCCGAGGAGTGGGAAGAGGCCGTCCTGCGCCTGGGCGGCCGGAAGTTCCACGGCCGGTCGGTGTTCAAGTGGATCCACGTCCGCGGCGTGACCGACGCCGAGGCGATGACCGATCTGCCCGCAGCGCTGCGCAAGCGGCTCGCCGAGGAGGAAGGGCTCGGCGGCGTCCTGGACGTCGTCCGCGAGCGGCGGGCGACCGACGACACGCGCAAGCTCCTCGTCGCCTTGAAGGACGGCGCGAACGTGGAGACGGTGCTCATCCCGCGCGTCGCCGGCGGGAAGAAGGGCGAGCTGCCTGCCCCCGTCCCGATGAGCGGGGAGATGGAAGATGCGGATGCGGCCGCCGCGGTCGACGACGAGGACGAAGACGCCGCCGAGGCGAACGAGGCCGCCATCCCGGTCACCCAGTGCATCAGCACGCAGGTCGGCTGCGCGATGGGGTGCGTCTTCTGCGCGAGCGGCGTCGCGGGGCTGAAGCGGCACATGCGGCCCGACGAGATCGTCGCGCAGGTGATCGCCGGTCGCGCGAGGCTCGACGAGGGCGAGCGGCTGAGCAACGTCGTGCTCATGGGCATGGGCGAGCCGCTCCACAACTACGACGCGACGGTGCGTGCGCTGCGCCTCATCACCTATCGCGAGGGCATCGGTCTGTCGTCGCGCAAGGTGACCGTGTCGACGAGCGGCCTCGTGCCCGAGATCGCGCGGCTCGGTCAGGACTTCGGCGGCAACATCGGCCTCGCGATCTCGCTCCACGCGGCCGACGACGAGACGCGCTCGCGGCTCATGCCGATCAACAAGAAGTATCCCCTCGCGGAGCTGATGAAGGCGCTGCGCGCCTACCCGCTGCCGCGCCGCCGGCGCATCACCATCGAGTACACGCTCGTCTCGGGCAAGAACGACGACCCGAGCGAGGCGAAGAAGCTCGCGTCGCTC
>WBZO01000991.1_pt1 | contig 49740 bp, 34 predicted proteins | sample 5204261 | NCBI WGS metagenome assembly WBZO01 (sample SAMN12412400, study PRJNA552823) | activated sludge metagenome | isolation source: activated sludge from anammox sidestream of wastewater treatment plant... | place: USA: North Carolina | collected 2017-09
CAGCCACCCTAAGAGAAGAGATTTTTGAGTACATTGAAATCTTTTACAACAGGCGAAGACTTCACAGCTCACTTGGGTATAAAACACCAGAGGAATTTGACAATGAGTACTGGTCAGTCAAAGCAGCTTCGTAATTCTCTAGTTGTCTACTAAACTTGGGACAGGTCAATAATGTTCGAATCAATTATGGAGACAGTGGGTTGAATCTGCCAACAGCAATCGAGGAAATGCGACAGGCTATTGACCTGGAGATTCGCGCGTCTGCAGCTGATTCCAGCAAGGATGTAGACGTTTCAAAGGCAAGGCTAATCGCCGAAAGTGAAGAAGGCTTTCTCTATAACTTTTCCGCCGATGTGCAGGTTCCTGTTCCGCCTGAAACTCCGGTCACTCTAAAGGCTGCGGGCAATCGAATAAAGGGAACTTGGATTGGTCAGGACGAATTCGAGATTCTGCTGACGCTCCGAGAGAAATTGGATCCCTCAGTGACGCGTGGACGCCTTTCAATCGATTTGTCTTTCATCCTGGACGAGCTTTCTAAAAAGCTAAGCGAAGTCGAAAAGTCGCCTGGATTAGCATTAGTGCGGCATTTGATTGCCGGTACAAGTCCTGATAGCCTTCAGAAAGCACGCCGAATAGACGAGACACTGCTTGCTCTTCGTAATGCTGGGCAGAGGATCAATTCAAGCCAGGAAATGGCAATTAGAAATTGTGTTGCGCAGTCAATTCATTTTGTGTGGGGGCCCCCTGGGACCGGTAAGACCGCTAATCTTTCTCATGTATGTCGCGTCCTTTGTGAAGAGGGCGACAGACTGCTGGTAATAGCCCATGCACATGCGGCCGTGGACGTAGCTATGCTTCGAATTGCTGAGGCGATGGAAGGACATGATTTACTTGTTCAAGGGAAAATCTTACGTGTTGGATTCTCGCAGAGCCAAGAAGTACGGCAGCACCAGTATCTGACTGTACTCGGTATTCTTCGTCGAACAGAACCTGATTTGCTCGATAAATGGGAGCATCTGGAAGACCAGAAGCGAACACTTCAAGCGCAAATTCGTAAAGCGGGATCTGCAGAAGCGAAATCTTTAGAACTCCTGCTGAACGATGTTCGTCAACAGCTGGAATCTCTGCGGGCACGAGTCAAAGAGGTCGAGGCGACGCTGATAGAAGGCGCAGCTATAATCGGCTGCACTGCAGCCAAGTCGGTAATTGACGAACAAATATGGCAGAGGAACGTGGAAACAGTTGTTATCGATGAAGTAAGTATGATGAATTTTCCATTTGTGACAGCATTAGCTTCACGGGCGCAGAAGCGATTGCTGCAGTTTGGTGACTTTCGGCAGCTGCCACCAATAGTGGTCTCAGAGGACGAGATCGCAAAGAAATGGCTGGCGGAGGATTCCTTTCACATAGCTGGAATTACAAAGTCGGTGGAGAAGAGCGTGCCTGACCAACGCCTTACTATGCTTGAAGAGCAGTATCGAATGCACTCGAAGATTTGCAACGTGGTTAGCCTTTTATCGTACGGAGAGCAGCTAGTCACAGCTGCTGGAGTTGATGCTCAAGTTGGTAACATTGCAATCGCGAACCCGCATTCTGGCGAATCACTTGTGCTTGCAGACACCACAGAATTTCGCTCAGTGTGTTCAAAAGAAAGCAGGCCCGGCCGATACTCACGAGTCAATCCGATACATGCAGTCCTCGCTCTGAATCTCGCGTATAACATTTCGAGTGCGGGCTCTGACGTTTGCATTATCACGCCCTATAGAGCTCAGGCGCGTTTGATCTCTTCTCTCGCAACAGAGATTGGTTTAAAGATACCAGTCGCGACCGTGCACAGATTCCAAGGAGCCGAGCAGGCAATCGTTATTTTTGACGTATGCGATGCCTTTCCGCAGCAGAAAGCCAGCTTCCTCACTGGACACAACCCTGACATTGCGCTTCGGTTAATAAACGTTGGAATATCACGTGCAAAAGGGAAGCTGATCTTTCTTGCCGATCGGCAATTTATCTCGAATTATCATGATGGACGTTCACCGACTCGAAAGGTCTGTGCATACTTTGCTCAGTTTGGTTCCGCCCAGCCGTTGGCGTTGGATGACCTTGAATCCGATGAGTCTCCGTTTGAATGGTTCGACGACTTTAGTTCTGCACAATTGAGCATATCACGGGTGTTAGCAGGCTCGAGGCAGATTCGGTTGAATCTACCTGACGGATTTCATTTGTCATCGCAAGTTTCAAGGGCGTTAGAGGAACATAGTGGTGGAGATGTAGTTGCTCGAGCGCCCGAGTCGACAGCGCAAGAACTGGTTAGGAAAGGAATAAGCGTGAAAACGGCAGTAGCGAGTGGAGGCTTTTATGCATTATTCGACAAGGGAGTGTTTGTGGGCGGACGAGATGCGGATGCCGCCGTCGTGCTGGTTCGAGGGAATGTCATTGGCGCATTTACTCAGGTCTTTTGCGTTGATTAGCATGACGAGCGAGTCCGATCCTATCGGCAGAGTTATGAGATTTTATGGCAAAACTCATTCCAGACAATCTGAAAAGTCGGAGTGATATTCGGCACGCAATTCGCAAAGTGGCCAGTGCTATGGAAGCTCTGCCGCCAGATGCTGTTGTTTGGTATGAACCATTATTTGATACAACTGGAGAAAAACCAGATTTTGTCGTGTGGCTCCCGGACAGGGGTATTGCAGTCCTGGAAGTCCTTGATGCGAAGGTCGAAGGTATTATCGGCTTTAAACGTGGAAAAGTACAACTGATCCGCGATGGTACGGAAGTTAAGATTGAGAATCCAATTTCTAGAGCAGCAAAATTTGCTGAGAAACTGAGCAAAATGATCGCGGCTGAGCCGCGCCTTTCTCAGCTTGGTATTCATGTTGCGCCTGGTGCTTGCTTGCCGCTGCTTTCGCAAGATGAACTGGATCGGAGGCATTTCGGTGAGGAGTTCGCCTCGTCGTTTACGATTTTTCGCGAAGACCTCGACGATGAGAGAAACGGACAGGAGCTTCTTTCAGCTTTTGAAAGGCTGCTGGGAAAGGCTCGCTTCTCTGACTTCTCATCTGCGATGGACAAGTTGGTGCGTGGAATCGTTCAACCTGATATTGTCATTAATAGGGTTGCTCAATCTAAGGAAGACCTGCAGATTTTTCAGCAACCTGAAGTGGGTAATGACGTAATTCGGGTCATGGATCGTGATCAAGAGTCTCTTGCAAAGAGCCTGGGAGATGGACATCGAATTATTCGTGGTGTTGCGGGTAGTGGCAAGACACTTGTGCTAATGTACAGAGCAAAGTTACTTGCTCGCTGTAATCCTCGCCTTAAATATTTGGTTCTATGCTATACAAAGGCTTTGGCCGGACAATTGAGACGTCTTTTGGAAGACTTTCCGAACGTGGATATAGTCCATCTGGATAAGCTAGCCTGGGATCTTTCCGGTGGCGAAGCTGCGAGGTCATCTAAGACTGGAAACAACTATGATGCGGAAGCGGTGATCGGCTCCGCACTAAAAGCAGTTGAGACCGGTCGGGGCTCTCGCTATGACGGAATTTTGGTAGACGAAGCGCAAGACCTTAATACCGAGGCACTTGTATTGGTGACGAAGCTCCTGAAACCAGGATGTGATGACCTAATCATAGTTGCCGATGCCGCTCAAAATATTTTTCGTCGCAAATTTAGCTGGAAACAGGCGGGGATTCAAGCTCAAGGTCGGACTCGGATGCTGCGAGTCAATTATCGAAACACAAGGGAAATCCTTGAGTTTGCATCAGCGTTTCTGCTAGGGGAGGGAAGTGAAAAAACAGGTGATATAACATTTGATGATGAAAATTCGTTGATTCCACCGGAATCGAGCAAGCGCACCGGGTCGCCCCCCAAGCTAGTGTTTGTTCCGAACGTGGTTGAAGAAGTGAATGAAACTGTGCGAGTGGTTCAGGACGAACTTTGTCGTCTAAAGCAGGGGCAGAAAATAGCAGTTTTATATCCTGGAGCTGACGGAAAGGATCGAGGCTACTGGTTGAACCGACGGATGATGGAGTCTGGTATCGAGCACTTTTGGGTCAAGAAGGAAGAGTCCTCGAAGACCCTTCTGGGTGCTGCAAAAGAGCACGTTCTGTTATGTACGGTTCAGAGTTCAAAGGGGTTGGAGTTCCCACGTGTTGTCTTATGCGGCACTTGGTGGGAAGGTGGTGATGCCGATGTAAATCGGAAACTATCGTATGTAGCGATGACTCGAGCGACAGATTATCTAGTTGTTGTTACCCGCTCTGATAACGGCTTTGCTGACGAGCTGCGGCGCGCCAGTGGCACTGCCGATGTTGCTCCGATAGTAACTCCGCCCAACAATGTTGAGAACGTTCAGAAGCCATCAAACGACGGAGAATTGATTTCAGCAAGCAAGACAAATGCGGATTTTGTCTCGCAAACACCGTTGACTAAACCAACGGTGCCGACATCTACAGCTAAGAAGCCTAAACTAGTGAAACAATCTGGTTTGCCACGTAAGAACAAGTTGCAATTAGTTGCCTATATCGCAACAAAAACCAACAAACTCTCATCTGCAGATATTCGCAAACAGCTGGAAGCTATTCAGTCTTACGCTGACAAGTATGGCCATTCAATTGTAGAAGTTTATGGAGATATTTCTACCAAAGATACAAAAGCATTTTATGATGGAACACGCCGGGCAATGGACTTTTCTGGATTTATCGTAGCAAGCATGAATGTATTCAAGGATAAGGCCGAAGCTGAGAGAAAACTTGCTTTTTTTGCCAAGAAGGACAAGTGTTTCATTATCGTAAATCAAGAGCCAGGCTTTTAACCAGATTCTACTGTCCAGGATCGAGCATTGATTATAAATGTATCCCATACTGCCCTGTCCAAAGTTTAGTAGACAACGAGAGCTTCACAGCCCCCCATACTTGAAGTGAAGAAAGGCTTGTCGTTAAATGCTCTCGATAAGCTGAGTAAGCGGGGCCGCGTCAAGGGGCTGTTCACAAACAGCATTTGCCAGGTGGTGGCCACATTCACTGAGGTCATCTCCGGACGCAATATCGCCTAAAGCGCCCTTGCTAAACCAACCGCGTGTTTTCCGCTCCGGACTCCCCACATCGATTACAACGACTCTATTCCATCTGCCAAGATTCATAACTGCCGACAATGTAGCATGGCGTCAAAGACTTTAAACCGAACTTGCCATAAAGCCAACTCAACCTGAGACTCCGTTCTCGGCAACTCCTCTATTTGCCTTCAGTTTGAAACTACTTATACAAGCTAGGATGCCCACCAATAAGACGTCCCCGCTCCAAAATCAAGTAGATTTGATTTCTGAAAGAGCCAAACTTAATTCCAGCAGCCTTGTCAATCCGTCGACCTCGCCATTTGAATGCGTCTAGATTACTGGGACCGCATGTTGGTACTTTCAACTGCGACCCGTCATGCTCAGCACTTTCCCATCCGTTTTGCTGAACTCTAACGGCGCCAATGATCATCTGGGCACCGGGCTTACCATAAACGCCAACAAGAACAGACGGGCTGCAGCTCGGTTTTCTAATCCAAGCATCACGATACCGTTCTAGCTGCCACCATGCTTCCATGCGCTTAAGTATTGCTGAATCAGAAGGCGGATTAGTTGGATCATAGCCAACACGCTGGTCGTCAAAATCGCGACTGTTTAGCAGAACAAAGAGAATTGAATCTGCGCTTTCAAGGAAATCATTCCTTTTGAGTGGTACCTTTGTTGAACGCTCCGAATAACTTTCGGGAATGCCTAATGCTCGGAAGCGCCATCTTTCGTGACCCTCCGCAATATTTATGTCAGGATGAAGGACTGACATCAGCGCGGTCTCAACAGAAAGTCCAGATTCCCGCGAATGAAATGGGCCTGCAATCTCTAGAGTGAACTCATTTTTTTCGAGAAACCTAGCCAGTTCCTTATTGTGCGTTCGGGTGAGGTGGTCTGTTGCGCGAGCTGGAGTCCTGCCGTAACCCACATAGCGCGGCTTGCCCTTAAGGTCGCGGTAAAGATACACAAAGTGTGAGTCAGAATCATCCTTCATAGTCAAATCAATCACCTCATCTATCGACAATAGGTTGTGAACTACCAGACAATTTTTCGTCCATCACGAATCAATGAGCGCAATTCGTAAACCTTGTGGACATACTTCTCAACTTTGCGGTGTTGCCTGTCATTATCGAGCCAGCAAAGAACAGCCACTGATACTTTGTCTCCTTCATACTTTCGAGCCTTGACTTGCCGGTCATGACCATGAGCCATGAAGCTTTTGCTGTATGTTTCTAGCTCTAAGTGCACCGGCTCAGAATCTTTGGACATTCTCACGAGCAGGTCAGGAAAACTCTTTCTCACTCTGACAATCTCGTAAATTCCAAGTTGCTTGTGAGCACTAACAACTATTGCAAGCAGCTCCTGCTCACACTGTGGCTCTCTACCCAGCAAAGGAATTCTGCTCAGGTCAAGCTGATTTTCCGACACAACCTGCCTAATTTCCTCATACTTCTCCTTGCTTATCCTCACAAGAGTCTGCTGGGAGTATGTAGGCCGGCCAAGAAGCTCGTCAATTGAGGCTACCCCAACTGGCGAAGTCAGCGCCTTGCCATCAGGTCTACCTGTTATAAGCCACGCTTTCTTTGGAGTTCTGCCAGACTCCTTAAAAAGTCGCTTTCTCTCTGACGCCAAAAGAGGAATATTCTCATACGAGCTTGGCTCAATGCACTCGTAAAAACCTGTTACCAAAGACAGAGAACGCTCTCGTCCATCACTCGAGGTGTAGGCGTATGAAATCCACTTGTCACCAGGTCTGACCATGGCGAAGCCACGGGGCTGGCGGTCTGAACCGAGACCCGTGCGCCAAATGTATTCAGGCAGAGCCGCAAGGGAGTCAAGCCCGTGCTTAACGATGAAGTGCCTTCGCTCATCATCATTTCTAGAATCTTTCAACTGCACCTCCATAATGACGTTAGTGATTGCTATTCAAGACGACCATAAACAAACGTAGCCATATTAGTAAGCCCTATGCGGACTAAGTCAGCTAACTCGAAGCCAGTATCAAAGTCGCAGCCTAGATAACCTTTTATTCTTAGATGCTTAAGCCACACTAGCCGCTCTCCTGCTACTTGCGATTTTACTCAGGATGCCTGAAACCGTCAAAGCAACCGCATGATTGAGTAAACCATGCACAAGCGGAAAGATTTGAAGGTGAAAGCGGAAAGACCCTGGCAGAAGCTAGTGCGGTTGGAGAGCTAGCCAGCGATCGGGAAGGAAATCAACGATTTGGGAAGTTTTAGCGCTTGGCAATCTTGTAAGTACATCCTTGAGATAGGCAACTGGGTTTATGCCGAGGCGCTTACAAGTTTCGATCAAACCCAAGATCGTTGCAGCGGTTCGTCCGCCCTCTTCAGAGCCGGCAGAGAGCCAATTTTTCGATTATGGAAAATTTGACATAATCGAAAAATTGCTACTTCGTTGGCTCCGATGCCGGCGGTAAGGAGGCAGCCGTACATCTTTCTTTCATTGCTTCGTGTTGCCGAAATAAAATCGACCCGCTCGAATATTTCGCTGACGTCTTCAAACGTATCAACGACACCAAACTTCCCGATTTGTGGAAGCTGCTTCCAAATGTATGGACGCCTCTGCCAGACAGCACTTAAGCGCCAAGCGCATCTCTGGCTAATTTCTTTGATCACCTTCAATTTCATTTCTCAATGAAACCAAATTGCTGCAAACTTCTCTACCACGGGGAGGACCGGACGGACACCAACATCCAGACCATCTTGCTTATGTCCTTGTCCTCCAGCCCGATGGACTTTTGCATCTGGATAAATCGCAGAAAGAAAGTAAAGACAAAACCGTTCCAAGCTCTCTGCCGTCAATGAATCAATTGGAAAGGCTTGGTCAAAAGAGACGACAACCGGTTTCGCCGGAGTCGAATATCCGGCGGCTCGGTAAAGAGCATCGGCATCGGCATGTAGGGCCTCAGCAATTGACTGAATCTGTCCCTGCCGCGGTCTCGATGCCCCCAACTCCCAGCGGCATACCGTCTGCTGTGTTGTGCTGAAAAGCTTGGCTAGGTCCGATTGCTGTACCAGCCCAGCCTGTAATCGCAAGGACGCCACTAATTCGCCGAATTCCTTATATTCAGTAGGCACCGAAAGGCGATACGCTCCAGACGTGTGCAATTTCTGGCACACATTCTAAGTGTGCTAGAACCCGATTGCCAACCAGCCAAATAATTGCGCGCAAACCGAATAATTGCGCGCAAACTCAAAACAATTGCGCGCAAATCCAAATAATTGCACTATAATCCTATATAACTGCGCGAAAGACAAAATGACTGCGCGAGAAGCCGAAAAATTGCGCGCAAACTCAAAACAATTGCGTGAAAGGGAAGGGCTCAATGCCAAAACCTGTACCCGAAGCAGAACTAAAAGCTATCGAAGGTGTACTGAGAGCGCATCCGGACGGCATCTCCCGGAGCGATATTGCTGAGGCTTTGAGCGAAAAAGTATCGCCCCGAACACTGCAATCCCGCCTACGCTACCTTATTGACCATGGACGCGCGGTAACGGAAGGACAAGGCCGTGGAGTGAAATATCTCGCGGGTAACGCTTCCACCGCGACCGCTCCGCAAGATGTTGAACTCTTGCCGTTATCGAAAGCGGCGAAAGATATCCGCCAGCTTGTCTCGCAGCCGCTCCCAAAGCGGAAGATCGTTGGGTATAACAGAGACTTTCTCGATTCATACAGACCGAACGAAACTACATACCTAAGCGATGAGGAGAGAGCGCGCTTACATGAAATAGGAGCGGTTCCGATCGGCAGCCAGCCAGCGGGTACGTACGCGCGAAAAATCATTGACCGCCTGCTCATCGATCTTTCCTGGAACTCAAGTCGTCTCGAAGGAAATACATACACGCTGTTAGACACGAAACGCTTAATTGATTTCGGCAAGGTGGCTGAAGGCAAAGATCGCACGGACGCCCAAATGATCCTTAATCACAAGGAAGCGATTGAATTCCTAGTGAATGCAGCCGAGGATATCAGCTTCAACAAATACACTCTCCTAAACCTACATGGTCTCTTAGCAAATAACTTGCTATCAAATCCTCAAGCGGAAGGCAGACTGCGGTTTATTGAAGTGGGCATCCAGGGATCTTCGTTTCAGCCGCTTGCCATTCCGCAAGTCATTGAGGAATGCGTAGAACAACTATTGAATACAGCCCAGGCAATCAAAGACCCGTTTGAACAATCGTTCTTTGTTATGGTCCAGCTACCATATCTGCAACCCTTTGATGACGTGAACAAGCGCGTTTCGCGACTGGCTGCAAACATCCCGTTAATTAAGGAGAACCTCATTCCTCTCACATTCTTGGACGTGCCAAAGGACTTGTATACCCAAGCGATGCTGGGAGTATACGAATTAAACCGCGTAGAACTACTCAGAGATGTTTATCTGTGGGCCTATCAGCGTTCGGCAGAACGGTATGCAGCGGCTCAGCAGTCACTTGGTGAACCCGATCCATTTCGTCTCAAACACAGAGAAGCTCTCCGTGAAGTTGTCGGAACAGTTGTACGCAGCCCGTACAACAGAGAAGAAGCATTCAAATTTCTAGAGAGGTGGATCGCCGAAAATGTTCCAGCCGATGAACAAGAGCAATTCTTGGAAGTAGCCGAAGACGAGATTCTCGCACTGCATGAGGGCAATTTTGCCCGATACAGAGTCCGCCCTTCTGAGTTCGATGCATGGCGAAAAGTTTGGGGTTGATCACAATCACATCAGGATCTATGCGCGAGACCGCCCGGAGTATCTAGGAGTCAAAATTCCGCGTCCTTATCAAGATGCGAAGAGACAAAACGAAAGAGACTTTCCGGAAGAAGGTACTTGCTGCGCAGATTGGGAGCGGGTTAAGCCAGAACGCCTACTGCATGAGAGAATATTTGAAGCCGAATACTTTTTCCTCTTGGAAGAAAGTCATTCAGCGGAGAGATCAGAAAAAGAGCGCGAAGACTGAGACTGATAGTATTCCCGTCTTCATGCCGATAACGCCAAAATTATTTCATTCGACAGAGCCCCTGCCGGGGCTCTTTTCGCCTGAAGCAACTTTCCTAATGAAATTCATTCCAAACATCTCGTGTTCATTATTAGGAAATTCGACACAGACCAAGACGCCCATGTGGTCGTGATAAGTGGCGAACCGAATGACTTTTCCAATTCCACACTCTACATGCTCGATCAGGTCACCGATAAAAAGCATTTCGCCATTCGGCAAAGCATAAGGACCTTGCAATAATTCCGGCAACTCCAGAACAATCTCAAACGGTGGTTGATTGTCATCAATCATAGATATAGCCTCACTTTCCAAGCTTGAAGTAAATTCTAGGAATTACAGAACCATCATCGAGCTTTGGCAAATTATTGACCCAGCCCCGCTCGTGATCGCCGCTGATAGGTGGTCTGCCAGCTTCTGCGCCGCTTCCGGTATCTTTTCCGGTCTAACTACCGCCTCTATCATAAAACTCCCGGCGGCTATTGCGCTGGTTCACTTGCGCCTGCCGCTCGGCTACTACCTTCTGCTTGCCGCATTCGTCCATGGCAATTATCTGTACGCTCTCTAACTGGTCGCCTCCGGCGCTGCCAGTGTGAGCATTCTGGTTGTGCGCTTGCACTGCTTTTACATCAGCCGCCCCGGCTACTCTTACCGCCTGGGCTTCCGGCTGACTTTCCAGCACTCGGCTCTCTACTTGTCGCCTGTCGCTATTCTCGTCCACATCAGCCATACAGGGGCGCGCCTCTCCCTCGGTTGCCCTATTATTCCCTGTTACGACCAATAGAAAACTAGTGCGCATCCCTGCGCTATCTCGGGTCTTGCTCTGGCTTTACGCCTAAAGCCCTTATCCATAATTCTCTCGCCTATTCCATTGAAGCCGCCCCGAACCTGCCCATTAGTGCCTCTTTTGCCTTCTTGTACCGCTGCTCTCTGTCTCGCTCTTCTTGCATCTTTAGCATGTCCCATGGCTTCTCCCAGGTCCAATGCTTCCTGTCTTTTTCCTTCTCGTTCAGGTTTCTTTTGGCGTCTTCTAGCCCCTCTCGCTGCTCTTTCGTGTAGTCTCTGTTTCTGTAATCCAGCGTTGTTGACCTTATTGCCATGTTCGCCGAGGATGCTCCTTGAATGAATAGACCGACTATAGAGTTCCTCATTACCTCCTGTTGCATCGGGTCTATTGCTCTGCCGCCTTTGGCTGCTTTCAGGTCTTCTTCAGTTTTGCTGCGTTCTACTTTCTTCCTCGCTTCTGCGATGCCTTTGCCCAGGCAGACGCTAAAGCGCTCTCTATCTTTGTTTTCTATCCAGCCCCTTAACTTCTGATAGTCCTCATGCGGCAATCTTTCGCTTTTCTCTCTTAGCTCCTTACTCAGCCCTGTCAGCTTTTCGTAGCTGTCACCCTCGCTTTATTTCTTGCCGTCATACTCTACCCGGTCTCTTTCTTCTCTCTTGCTAGGCGCTTCTCGCTGCTTCTCTTCAGGTTCGCCTCGCTCCTGGGCGCGTTACTTGTCCTTTATCCAACCGGAGAACCTGCGGTAGTCCTCCTTCGGTATCCTCTCAGCAATGTTGTCCCATAGGTACTCATTCAATCCCCGCAGTTCCTTGAGACCGTTGGCTTTCGAGCACTCCCGCTAAGCTTATAAGATGCGCGACAGTTCTCGCTTGAGCTGTCTGACCGAATGGTGGACATCCCGGAAAGATGCCCGAGCTTGCCCACGACTTACACGCCTCATTCTTTGGATCGCAAGCCCAGAGCCCCAAAAGATAAAGCACAGTTAACCCAATCCTCAAGAAAAGGCAGCTGCCGGAAGAAAGATAGGTTGTTAAGATACAAATCGTTATCGAAAAGGTGAGCCGATGAAAGTAGCCCGCCAAATCGCTGTTTACGAACGCCTGCGTGACAAGCCTCTATGGAGCTTGCTTGCGGCTCGTAATGCGCCGATCATTTTAGCCTTGCTGCAGGCGCACTTGTTGGACAATGATAGGCGTGTTCCCCAATCTATTCTGTATGAGCGAATCGAACGAGATCTTGAAGAACTTCGCGGTGAAGGTGTCGACGTACCACAACGTGCGCAGGCTTATGTGGCCGACTGGCTCTCTGCTGGCTACCTAGAGCGGTATTTTCCAGTCGGAGCAGTGGAAGAGGAATACGAAATTTCCGCCGCCGCATCGCAAGCAATTAGGTTTGTGGAAAGCAATATAGACCGACGAGCGACAGCAACAGAAAGCCGCTTATCGGCTGTAATTCATCAGCTGGCACGGCTTATTGAAGAGACGGACAAGAACCAGAGCTCGCGCATTTCATCACTGCTGAATGAACGTGAGCGCATTGATAGTGAAATCGCACGCGTTGAAAGCGGTGATATCTACGTGCTCGAAGAACAGCAAGCCCTTGAACGAATTAGAGAAGTAATCACTCTAACGCAGGACTTGGTGGCGGACTTTCGAAGAGTCAGGGACGAGTTCGACATTCTCAATCGCAGTCTGCGTGAAAAGCTTCTGGAAGAAACTGATAGTCGAGGCGACGTGCTGGAAGCTCTATTTGCTGGTGTCGATCTGATTGGTGAAAGTGACGCTGGCAGAACCTTTGCTGCCTTCTGGCGACTGCTAACTGATCCCCAGCAGAACCAGGTTTTGGAAGATGCACTCGAGTCGCTTGACGAACGAGAGTTCTTCAGGAAGCTTACACTGGATGAACGTAATTACCTACGCCGCATGACACGAATTCTATTGGAACAAGGTGGAGTGGTGCATGACGTTCTGCAGAACTTCGCCCGTAGCCTTAAGACCTTCGTGCAAAGTCGTGAATATTTGGAGCAACGTCGAATCAACCAGCTGTTGAACGAAGCCCAACGTGCGGCGCTCGCACTCAAGGACGTTGTCGGTCTTGCCGAAAAGCTTGAGTACGAATTACCCCTCACTAGCTGCCGCATCCGTTCTCTATCTCAAATGGCACTGCACGACCCGTCCCTCGGACTATCTGATGCAACAATTTCCGAAGCGCCACCAGCAGACATAAGTCTCGAAGCAATCGCCGAGTTAGTCGAACAGTCCGAGATCGATTTCCGAACTCTGAAAAGCAACATTCGCGCGTGTCTCACTGATCCTGACGTGCACCAGGTATCTATCGGTGAGGTCATGGGAAGCCATCCAGCCCATCAAGGGTTGGGCTCTGTCATTGGCTATTTGTCTCTTGGCACTCGGCATGGCATCGTTGTACCTGAGCAGAAAGAAGAGGTTTGGTGGAAAGGAGCTGATGACGAAGAGCGGTCGGCGAGAATACCAATGATTTTCTTTAAGAGAGCAGCGGTGAACAATCTTGGATAACAATGATAAAGATCTGATGCAAAAGGATTGCAGTTCCTACGCGCTCGAGCGCGATGATCAATTGGAGCGCCAGAACGTTCTTTTTGCGGGCGACACCGGTGACTTGCCGCTGGATACGCGCAGAACCATGATGCAGCTGCTTGCGGGTCCGTTTGTCTCCGGCAAAAAACATTCAAAGTTATGGACAGCTCTATTGCGAGATGAGCAAACCATTAAGAGCAGGCTTTCAGAGTTCTTCCTTGATATCGTTATTGATCGCGATCAGCAAGTCGCTTTCGTCAAACAGTTTGATAGCCAAGGCGTCGAAGTACCGACGTTGTTGCGCCGATCGCAACTGACTTTTGTAGACTCAGTGCTAATTCTGCATCTCAGAAGGCGGCTTACCGCTGCGGACGCTCATGGAGAGAGAGCGGTTGTCTCGGAGAGTGAAATTATCGATCACCTTTCACTTTACGAACGTGCGGCGAGCACCGATCGTGCAGGTTTCATCAAGCGCGTGAAAGCATCAGTCGAGAAGTGCAAGAAGAATAATATTCTTCAGTTAATCCGGGGAACCAAAGATCGATTCGAAGTATCACCAACACTCAAACTCCTTTTCTCCGCAGAGGAAATAATCTCACTGACGAGGTTATATGCAGAACTCGCGGACGCTGACGGTCGTACAATACACAATCGCAACGTCAAACAAATTGATGCTGATAATATTGCGGAGCCTGGTGACGACGATGACGATTGAAAACACCCTCTCTTTACAGTCAGATGTGCCTCCATATCAGTTCCGCATGCGTCGGCTTCAAGTACTGAATTGGGGAACGTTTTCTCAGTTACATGACATGCCCATCGCGGAACGAGGATTTCTAATTACCGGACCATCTGGCGCAGGCAAGTCTACACTACTTGATGCGATTGCAGCACTCCTCGTCCCACCGAAATGGCACGACTTTAATGCCGCAGCTCGGGAAGGAGACCGCGCAAGAAAGAATGATCGAAATCTCCTCAGCTATCTAAGGGGTGCTTACGCAGAGCAAAAAGACAGCGACTCTGGCGAATATGCAGTACGCTATCTGCGCGAAAATACAACACGCTCGGCACTTGCCTTGTCATATCGAAATGCACTTGGACGAACTATTTCGATTGTACAATTCATCTACATTAAGGGCGCAAGCAACAATCCTCAAGATGTAAAACGGCTCTATATGATTTTTGAACGCGAGTTTGACCTTAAAGAACTCGACGGATTCGACATCGACATTCGTAAGATTAAGCATGCTTTTGATGGGCAAGCTCATATTAACGATGAGTTTCGACCTCATGCTGAGCGCTTTAGAAGGTTGTTGGGTATCGAGCATGAGATGGCCTTGCGCCTTCTTCAAAAGACTCAGTCGGCTAAGAATCTTGGCGATCTCAATCTATTTCTTCGTGAATTTATGCTCGATCCACCTGATACGTTTGACGTTGCTGATCGTCTCGTAAAGGAATTTGGTGAACTTGATCAGGCACACCAATCGGTAATCACTGCACGCTTGCAAATCGAAACACTGAAACCGGCGAGAGAGCTATTTGAAGAACGCAACAGTTTGAATGATCAATACTTGGCCTTATTGCGCCTTCAGGAGGATCTCGAGGCGTTCACAGAACAACTGAAATGCAAATTGTTAGGTGAGCGAGTGGCAGCACTTAACCTCAAGGCCCAACAAGTTCGTGCAGTTATTGAACAGAAGGAATCACAAAAGCTTGCAGAGAGAGAACAGCTTTCCATACTGGAGCAACGACACCAGGAAATGGGTGGAGGTCTAATCGAGCGCCTGAAAATTGAAAGGCTTCATTCAGAGAAATCAAAGTCAGAAAAGCTCACAAAGTTTGGTCAAGTCCAGCAGGCGTGCGGAGCTTTAGGCTGGAGCACACCATCATCTGCAGAGAGCTTCGTTGATATAGTGTCCGAAGCACGCGAACTCCTATCAGACTGGCAATCTCGAGGTGAGGCCATGCAGCAAAAGCTGCTAGACGCGCGAACTCTACAGCGGACGGTGGCAGAACGCCTTGCAGAGTGTCGACGAGAAATTGAATCGCTAAAGCGACAGCCCTCCAATATTCCCTCGCAGATGCTGCGACTGCGAAAGCAAATTTGCACTGCGATAAGCGTGCACGAGGATTCACTTCCATTTGTCGGTGAACTCATTGAGGTGCAAGCGGAAGAAGCACCCTGGCGCGGCGCGATAGAACGCGTCTTACACGGTTTTGCTTTGTCAGTTCTTGTCGAAGACCGTCATTACAACGCATTGACTAACTACGTCAATTCAACCAAACTGGGCATGCGGCTGGTGTACTTCAAAACAACTTCTGCAATCAATCGGACAGATCGGTCTACACAGTTGAACTCTCTCGTAAGCAAACTTAAATTCAAAGAGCATGCATGCCGCCCATGGCTCAAAGCTGAATTGACTGATCGTTTCAATTTTGATTGTGTCGCATCTCCGCAAGCGCTGCGCGCGTCGGAGAGACCGGCGGTGACGATTGAAGGTTTGATTAAGTCAAGCAAGACTCGCCACGAAAAGGATGATCGCCGAGACATCAATGACAAGCGTTTTTGGCTACTGGGCTTCGACAACAAAGCAAAGTTGGCTGTCTTCGAGGAAGAAGAGCAACAATTAGCAACACAACTAAAAGCTGTAGATATTGAAATAGAATCCATCAATTCTGAAAACAAGAAGCTAGGTGCCGATGCTCTTCGCTGGCAAACATTAGCAAACTTTGCCTGGCACGATGTTGATGCTTCCCCTTTCATAGAAAGAATTCGTGAACTGGACGAGCAGATAAAGCAACTGGAAAGCAATAACTCCGATCTTCAAAGTTTAGGTGAGCAGATAGAAAAGAAACGGAAGAAAGTGCGTGAGCTAGAGGTCGTCATTGCAGAACATAATGGCGAGGAACGTGAGCATCAGCGCGGGCTAGATAAATGCAATTACGAGCTGACAATAGCTAGTGAGAAATGGGGCAAAGCTGAGATTGCTACCAAACATCGAGAAGAGCTGCAAAGCAGATTCGACCTGGAGGATAATTCTGTCAGCCTAAGTAGCTTAGACAAGACCTCCCACAAAGTTGACAAGTTTATCGAAGAAGAGTTGAAGGACTTTATTGCTAGAATGGGGCAAAAAGCGCGGAAGATTGAAACTGCTTTTGCAAACTTCAAACGCGAGTGGTCCACAGCGAGCGCCAACATGGACGAAACACTTGCCAGCGCTGGCGACTACTTCCAACTTCTAGTGCGCCTCGAGAACGATAATCTACCAAAGTACGAAGATAAGTTCTTTGAATTACTTCACAACCAGAGTAACCAAAATTTGGCTGCTTTAAGCACTCACATTACCAATGGCCGTAAGATGATTCATGAGCGGATGGAGATGGTGAACTTCAGCCTGAGTCGTGCACAATTCAATCCTGGAACGTTCTTGCGTATCCATACCCAGGATCGAAATTTAGAGCAGGTCAAAGAGTTCAGACAGGAGATTACAAATGCCTTGAGCCATGCGTGGTCGTCTGGTGATCGTGAGCAAGCCGAAAGTAGGTTTGACGTCTTACGGAAGCTAGTTAAGCGACTGTCGAGTCAGGAGACGGAGGACAAGAACTGGAAAAGGCTGGTCTTGGATGTGCGTGAGCATGTCGAATTTGTTGGTCTCGAAATTGATGCGGAGGGGTACGAGATTGAAAGCTACAGAAGTGGCGCTGGCAAATCTGGTGGACAACGGCAAAAGCTTGCAACCACGTGTTTGGCTGCTGCACTGAATTATCAATTGAGTCGTGGTGAGGAACTAAAGCCGACATATGCAGCAATAGTTCTCGATGAAGCATTTGACAAGGCCGACAACGAATTCACGGCTGCCGCGATGAACATTTTCAACGAGTTCGGTTTTCAAATGATCGTCGCGACGCCTTTGAAGTCGGTGATGACCCTGGAGCCCTTTATCGGTGGTGCAGCCTTTGTTGACATTCGTGATCGACGCGTTTCAATGCAGCTTCCACTCGAGTATGACACTATGAGCAAGCGCCTAAAACTTACTGAAGAAATGAGACAAGATGTCGAATCAGCAATTGCTACTTCCTGAAGGTGTGAAAGAGAAGCTAAAACGCCTCTATGATAGCAGGCATCAAAACTGGCTTAGCAGCACTGACGCAGATGCGTGGCCCCTTCGAATAAAACTGGGAGCCCCCACAGAAAGAGAAGCGGCTGCCAACCCTTCAGCAGTAAAAGCCTGGATTGCAGCATGGAGATCGTGGCATGGACCTGGCGAGGTCTCTTGGAGCGATAGACGTTGGCGCAGCCTTGGCACGCAGTGTTTACCACAAGAGATTTCGTTCACTGGTGCGGCGCAAGTTGCTCGATGGATTGGAGAGAACTCTCGATGGGAAAGGGCCGAGCAAAGATTTCTGGTCTTAAAGGAAAAGTGGCCCGTTTTACTACACACATTGCCGCGCTTTTTCGCTGTTCTAGCTGACTATTCGGACGCGGACATTGCGAGGCTTACATCATTGCTGGAATGGTTTGAAACCAACACTCCGGTCAGATTGTATCCGAGACAAATTCCAGTTTCTGGTGTTGACACTAAATGGCTGGAACGACACACCGGCATAATTACTAAACTACTTTCAGTAATCCAAGACAAAGATGAAGACAATCTGTACAAACTCACTGGTCTGACTCGCACACCCAAAATGGTGCGTTTTAGAATTCTGGATCGAGAGTTAAGAAACTGCTTCTCTGGACTTTCCGACATAACCTGCACAATAGATGAATTTGCTCGACTTAGCTTGTCTATCACAAGAGCGTTCCTTGTAGAAAACGACCAAACTGCTCTCTGCTTTCACGACTTTCCAGGAGCCATCGTTATATTCAGTCGAGGTTACTCCGTGGAGATCGTCGAGGCAGTACCATGGTTGCTTAAGATTGAATGCTATTACTGGGGGGATCTCGATACCCACGGATTCAACATTCTAAATTCCGCCAGATCGCAGTTGCCGCACTTGAAGTCATTGCTAATGGACGAGGAAACACTAAAATCGCATAGAGATCTTTGGGTCGTTGAAGAGAAACCCATTCTGGCTGCTAATCTCAAAACGTTATCGGCAGAAGAGCACAACCTTTATCTCGCATTAAGGGACGACGCTCTCGGTACTAGAGTGCGGCTAGAGCAAGAACGCATCGACTGGGAGTTTGCCTGGGAACGCATTTGTAATGTACTGCACACCGGCTCCACAGCCTCGGTACCACCGGCGATGCCCGACACCACTCTAGAGGGAACAGAATACTAACCAATAACCGCCAAGATTTAGAGGCAATATGGGCTGTATTCGAGTGGTTACAGAAATTCTCGGCTTATACACCCGCAAGTAACTGCGAGTCCTCATAGTCCTGCAAAAAGTCAACAGAGATATCGACATCTTCCGAAAACCGCCTGACGAGGCCAAAGACTTTTGACAAGGACGTTCAACCTTCGAACACACTCGGTCTTCGCTTCGGGATAGAGAACTGGACTTTCAACAGAAAGCATAACCAAACGTCCTCTTCGGCTACAACAGGCAACATATTCATCGAGGAGGACGCAGCGGTAATAACTTCGCCCTGCTCTGTCGGAGCAATCCGAAGAAACTCGTCTGCCATTCCGGACCTCGAACTGATAGAACTTATCCAGCGCCCATCCAGGTAACGCTGAAGTTGCCTGCCTGAAGTGGTTGAAGTCGTTCGCGCTCAGCACCTGCTCCAATTTCGCAATCACTTCAAGCGTGAAGTGTTCCTTGTCTGGATAGCGAATGGCTGTTATCGCAGCACCAATATTGGCATATCCCGGTTACTTGACTTGCAAGCCTTAGAGGCGAACCATGCTGAAGTAAAGTGCGCCTCTAAGAAAAGTAATCACTTAGCAACAGCCCGCCTTCTTACTAAAGGTGTCTTTAATAACGGAAACTGTTATTAAAGGAAAAGCCGTTATCCTTTAATAACAGACCAGGCATCACACGCGAAGGTTTTCGCATTAGCTTCAAGCCTGATTTACCCGAGGAAACGCCCGGACCGCTCGCGGCTTCTTACAAAAGTCGCCCCCCCTTGATCTACTTCTCGCCGGTCCCAGGAAACACGTATTCGTTTTCACGGATCTTCCATGATTGAGCATGCTCAGGAGGAAGTCTGCCAGGGAACACAGGAGCTACTTACCTATATAACGGCAGACCAACAGACACTCCTTCTGAAATTGGAGCTCCATGCATTTCTCTTGAGTCAGCTCTTCGACTTTTCAGCTACAACTGCACTAAGTCGCTCTAGCAGCAGATTGCGTTTTTCGATACTGAGCTTTGCAAGATTCTGTAGTCTCCAGCGCACCGCAGGCAATGCTTCCACTCCGTCAATCCCAAGCAGCTCCCAATTCGGAACGCCTCGTTTTATTGAGAGAAGGAACTCTCGGTCATCGCAGGTAAAGGCATTATGTATAGACTGGACCAACTTCTCCCTGGTGCTTTCGAGTTCTTCGCGGCTGACAGCATCAACCGTCATCCCGGCAAAGCCATGTTCAAATTCATGCGTGATGTCGCGAAATCTGGGAGAGATAATTTCCGACATTGGCCGGTCATGACTGATTAGATAGACCAGGAATGCTCTGAATAGATCGCGTGTTAAGCCTTCATTTGCCAATAGCAGTCGAACATCGTATAGGTCACGCGGGTGTTGCCTGTCGAGCGCGGCTACAAGCTTGCCACCATAGAGATCCTCGAATTAGACTACAGCGATCTCGGCGAACCCAAATTCACTTTGCACTTTCTCCGAGACTGCGCGGGTCTTTGAAGGAAAAACCGTGCCGCGCAATACTGGTGTAACTTCGATTTTAATCTGAGCGTCTCTCGTACTAACGATAAGCTTGACTACCCGCTCCGTGCCTTGCAAGAGAGACAGTCGCACTTTTGTATCTGGAATGCTTTTCTCGATCTTGGCAGCTATGTTTTTGAGAGCTACATCGATTTCCTGTAATGACTCGTCACGCGGCTTGACGGGAAGATAGGCTAAGTCAATATCAACAGACAGCCTCGGCATATCGCGGATGAACAAATTGATTGCCGTTCCGCCTTTCAGCGCAAAGCAAGGCTCCTGCGCGACAATCGGCAAAACGCGCATTAGCAGTGATACTTGCCTTTTATATGGTGTGTTGTCTATCATTTGCAAATTCTTCCGGAACAGTTATGAGAAACTTCGGATCTAGTCTGCCACCGGGGACTATCATGCGTTTCCCTTTGCCGATATCGACATTCTCGGTGTCGAGCGTCTTAAGCCAAGCGTGGTTGTGTCGCAGAGCAAACCAGAGAAAGAGACGTTTTGTTTTAATGCTCTTGCAAGCAACAAGCAGCATATTGAGGTATTTCGATCGCAGATTGGTTAGCCCTTCCATCAGCACGTCCGCCTGGTGGAAGCTCTCATGTGAAGGCAGCTCATCGAGAAGTTCGAGGATCGCTCTCTCTGGAGTGGAGACTCGGATCGACCATTCAGAAGCTCCCCACTTATGCTGCGTGAAGTTTGCCTGCTCATATTCCGTGCTTCTGTTTATGCAATCTTCACTTGTTTTGAATAAGTTCGCCGAGTGAAATACAAATCGTTCCTTCAGTGATAGCTTGTTCACCCAACTTGGTGGCACTTCAGGTCCATAAAGATGAGCTTCTGTTGGCGCCGACATTGACAGATAGTGGGACAGACCATGCAACTCAAGTGCAGTACGCCCTCCAACAGTTACTGGGACTTCGAGTAGAGCCTGCATCGATATCACCACTGGTTCCCAGCGCCGTTTATCTATCATGGCGCTATCTCGGCGGTATACACCGCGCACCGGCGACGCCAGCCATCCGTGCCGCAAGTATTTGGCTATAAGCTGGCGTGAATAGCCCTGCCTTTGAAGCCAGCTGGAGTCAACTGGCAGCCCCTCCGGCAGAATCTGCTGCAGCCTGTTTAGCTTGGCGTGTCTTTGTATACCCATGGTATACATATTACCACATTGCCAAACCAATCTGGTTTAACTGGCGCAGGAGTAGTCAACCTATAGTATACATATTTAACAATCGGCAAACCACGCTCCTGTTTCACTCGCCTGAGTCCGTGGTTTTCTCTTCTCTCTGAATAGACCAGATGGAAAAATGTCGGCTCAATTGTTCAATGAAGCCTAGGCGAATTCCATAGAGTGCTTCATCTCAGAGATTGCAAGAAAACTTGCTCTCAACCTCATTTAGTGCTTCGACACGCTGTTCGGAGGTCTCTGCCTAACCTCTGATAAACAAGCCTCAGATAAAGAAGCGTTCTCCTCAGAATCATATAAGAAACGAGCATTCATCTGTTACTCTTTGAAGCAGACGCTTTTGACAAATTGAAACTGAATGGAAAGAAAAAACGACAAGCTACATTCCTCAAAGATAGACATATCCACCCTCGATTTGCGCTTAGCGAAACGCATACTAGAACTGCTCATACAGCGGCATCCAGAATTGCACGCAGAAATCTCTGAGTTGGCTGTATATGCGCTAGAGAATCCGGACGAGTTCTGCATAGCTGCGGAAATTGAAGAAGTGCTTGATGCTCTAGAGGAAGGCGCTATTCACAGCCGAGTCGGGCACAACCACCGTGGCTATATCGGTCCAGAAGAGGCTGCAGCAGAAGCCCTTACAGAGGCATTGGCTCCTTATTTTGATCGCCTTGAACAAGAGCTAAAAGATGGCAAAGATATAGCCGCACTTGCAGTATGCAAAGCCATCGTGCTTGCGATGTATCGTTTCAGCAAGGACGAAGATCATCCACTCTTGGAACTCTACGAAGATTATCCAATCGAAACCGCAGACTGGGCTGTTCAACTTTGGCGCACCGCCGGCGCTACCAAGAAGGCTTCATCCAGCAAACCAAAACTCACCCGACAGTTCCCTGCAGCTTTTGCAAAGACCCACACTCCAGACTGGGAATGGTTGACTGACGATTGATGATTCTTTCATTTCATAAGCATTCAGGTTAGTAACCCAATAGCGTCGCCGCCATTGTCTGCAAATCTGGATTTCGCAGAGCTTTGAGTCGCGGCTTTACCACCCGAGAATAATATTCACGCTCAGTTTTGGTAAGCGACTGGTGATTCATCACCTTAAACATCAAGTCTTTCTGCTTATCAGTAAACAGCTCTCCCACCGCCTGCTGGAACATCAAAGAACGCTGGTCCTCAAGTTTCTTAGATAAGCTTGCTTGATTCGCCATAAATTGCTCTACAACATAACTCTTATAAGTCTTCTCGAGACGCTCTTCGTCAAGCACAACTCCAGCGCCGACTTGTACTTTATGTTGATTGCGAAGCTTTTCTGTGACTAACTCAACCAGCGCTGGCTCACGCTTCTTGAGATACTTTTGAAGTCGCTTTCTCTGAGAGTCGCTATCAGGAACCCAGAACAAGAAAAGATAAGTCACTGCAGTAAGAACTCGAAACCTCTTCTGTAACGCAGACGGCAGCGAATGCTCTACAGCTTCAAGGTCCAAGTCTTCCTTAGACAAGAGCATATGACTAAGAACTACCGGTACTCCTTCAAGAACCCGCCCATCATCTGAAGCGACCATGCGTTGCAGCACTTGCGCGGCATTCGCTGAAGCAGGCTGCGCCAGATGATACCCGTATCTGTCGAGGTCTCTAAACAACAACTCTTTCTCTAAGGAATCCATGAATCACCTATCTCTCTTAAATCTGAAGCGTCCAATTCTTGCCTCTCCAACTCATCTATCAGATAATCAAGATTTTTCTTGCACTCCGACGGGTTGAAGTAATATTCAGCGGTATCCTTGTACCGAGCTGCAAGCGCCTTAAGATCGAGCCTCGCAGATTTGATCATAGCTATGCTATCTTGCACATCAACTAAGGTGCCTCTGAACATTTTTGAAATGATGAGGTCATCTGGATTTAGGCATGCCACCACAAGCCACCAGGAGTATTTGCATTTTAACCATACTGTCCCAATCAGACAGTACGTCATAGAGGTCGTCTATTGTAAGCCTATATCTGTTATCCATTGTACGCGCAAGACCATCCCTTGTATGCAATCATACAACCAACAAGTCAAAAGCGTCAACCAATTTGATGCTTGTAACCAATCCTTGTACACAACTATACAATTTCACTAAAAGACCCAGCCTTCCAACTGCGCCCCCAGAAAGACAAGCACCGGTTTATTGTACGCATACATACAAAACCACAGAGAAAATCAACAAAACAAAAGCCATCTAGACCAGGCAATATCTAGGTATCTTAAGAATAGAACCACAAACAACCTTTGTCGTTATGAATGCGATGGACTTTACCAGACTGTTGCCATCCGTCCACAAGGAAACCGGCTCAGCTTTAAGCGCCCCGGCCTAGAAAAGCAAGCACCTCTCATAAGCTTACTAGAATTGCATGAACACCACTTAGCCCCCTCCCCATGTTATCCTAATAACAGCGCTAATTTGAGACAACTCAGCTTGCAAGCGCTTTATAAATTCAGCTAAAGCGAGGTAAGAAAATGACGATAGTTTCGCAGGGTTACGTGGGTAACCCCGCTTCAAACAACCAACAAAGCATTTCACTTTTCACAGAAAATATTGAGCTGTTAAGGGCTCATGAAAAGACCATTCTTGAATGCGCCAAGTATTTCTTTTGCGATATCGCCTTTGCTAGTTGCTCTTGGCCGTATGTCACAGGCGACGGGCCCTTGTGCCTTGGTTATCTGCTGCTCGGCTGGCGAGAAGGACTCTTGCTGGAATCTTGCCCAACCTGCGTCGGCGAATGCCTAGTCACATCTTTTAGCGGCTCGCCCTTATCGGGCAGTCAGACATGGTCTGGCTTTTGCACCAATTGCGAAACGATGCAAACCAGCAAAAGCAAGCCTGTCCAAAACCCGCTTATAGAGAAAGTAACGTTCATTATCAACCTAAGAAAGCACTACCCTCAAAAAACTTGGCAGTTCGAAGAGCAAGACGCCATGCAGTTTACATTCGGCGGCAATGGACTTAGGCCAGTCAAAAGACTGCAAAAAACCTCTGTAGATCTAGTTCAACCGGTGACATTGGCAGAACTTGTCAACGAACTGAAAGAAGGCAAGATCCGTCCAAAGAACTCACCTAAAACACAAGCAGAAACGGCGCTGAGTAGCAACGATATAAGGCTAAAGCTTTTCTAGAAGCAACGCATCGCTTTGCCTCTTTAGCTCGTTCAATCTAAACAAAGCCCGCCCTGGCTGGGCAGCAATTTAATGCCAACCAGAACAATCTGATCTAAACTCTTCCGCATCGGCGATTAAGCCAAATCTGTCTGAGTCAAACGAACTCTGACAGATTCCAGCAAAGTCAGACCAAATCGAACTGAATCGAATCGAACCAAATCGAACCGAATCAAACCAAACTAAGCCGAACCAAGACAAACACAGCCAAATCCCACAAAATCCAATCAATTCAGAAGCGAAACAGTCATGAACACAAAAGAAGAAGTACTTGCTAGCTTTGCCCTTCTAAAGGAAGAGCTAAAGACGAAAACCGAAGACGAAAACATGGGTCCGCCGGAATTAATTAGGATTGAGCACGACGACTATCATGCAGAGTACATCGGTCGAACAGCGACCGGACTGCAGTTCTTCTTTCCGCCAATTTTCGGCAAGCACGAGTACATAACCCTTTTCCTATTCAACGATGATGGTGATTTGGTCGAGTCAAGAATAGAAGACCTGGGACCACGCACTACCTTTGACCCTGAGAAAGCCCGGTCGATTAGAGATAAATGGCTGGAAGAGTTGAAACCTGAGTTTGAAGATATTGTAATCAAGCCCTTTGCCGTTGAATACGATGGCGAGATGATGGGGCTGATTCCAACGAAGCATAATGACTACTGGGTAGCTGAAGTGCATCCAGGAAATGTGATGGCCTTTAGTAAACCTTGGGACAAAGGATATTACGATACTTAGGGCTAGGCGCCAAAATGATTCAGGGATCTGGTGAAAGCCCGGTAAGTCGAGGACAATTAAGCAATACCGCGGACAAGAATCATGTAATACCAAAACCGCTGCGAATCGAATATGCAAAAACTGACAATTACCAATAAGCAGCAACTTGCAGACTGGCTTACTAACTTTAATTGGTTTCTGATTGGCAAAATTCTTGATGTATCAGCGAAGCCTTCGCAACTTGGTGATAAAGAGGCTTTAGTACCAGATACGGTTACATTTCAGCTAGAAAAAACAGATTTCCTGACAGTAAAGTTACCTGCGGCAACTGCAAGCTCACTGCCAAACAATGGCTTATCGCCTTAAAAGAACGGCAAGCTTATCTTGATTCATTATTCATAAGATAACTAGGGAGATAGCTCAAGCGATAACTCAGTCAGAGCACAAACCTTGTAGAACCCGAGTCAGTTTCTGCTCTAACCAACTAACTCACAACCAACTAACGCACAACCTTCAAACTCGGGCCCTGCAATGTCTCTATCAAAGCGCCTTGCTTCTTCACTCTCTGATAATCCTCATTGAGCGAGCCAGCTATATTTCGCCCAAACCTAATGGGAAAACTAACAAATAAACTATCGTAGGTGATTTTTCCTTCAAAGGGAATCAATGTAGTTCTAATGAAGCTGGGCAGCGGATCGATCAACTCCGCCAAGGGACTATGAATGCCGACAACTGCATACACAATTGGCTCATCGTCATCATCATCAGAAGACCGACTAGAAATAAATATTGAATGTTTCTTCAAATGCTTCAAAACAAAATATTCACCCGATACCCTGAAGCGCCAGCTGTCAACCACGCTCAAATCTTCGGCAGATAGAGACTCGGGATTTGACTTTATGAAATCATCCAACAATCGCGAATCAGACCAGAGCACTTCTCTAACCAAAGCGACGTCTGCAGGATCCACCGAGTCTTTGAGCAACTTCGCCTGAGCTATAACATTTCGCTTCTTATTGACAAAGCGCAGCAAAGGAAACCAAATACCATAAAATCGCTGTACCTGCGAATCAGTAAGCTTCATTAGCAAAAACCTCATGTAAGAGAAGAGTAACTGCCCCTAGCTTGCCAGAGGCTTGAATGAGACTGCGAAGTTCAGGCAGTAAACTTCAAGCACTGACTTACAGAGCCACATCAAGCAGATATCGAATAGATGCCCCAATGAACCATATGAGAATACTCTGCCTGTACTCTCAAGTGCAAGAAAGGTAAGATCAAACTTAGGGCACTGCGGTATATTTGGCGCATATACAAAACGAGCACCAAAGCCACGTCATTTAATGCAGCGTCAATATTGCGCCCTACAAAAACTGCTTCGAATAAACAGGAGAAATTCATGAAAGCAAAGGAAACTGCCCCCGATCTGAGCTGGTTTCTGAAGTTTAGTGCTGGAATAGAAGCACTAGAAGCTATGCAGTTTGATAAAGCCGAGCAAGAACTTAAAGCGGCAGTCAAAATCGCCGAAGAACTCCGCATTGGTGAATTTTATATAAACAGCTTATCAGCCTTGGGAGACTGCCAGCGCATGGCCGGCAAATACAAGGAAGCGGAAGCTACAATAAGCGAGGTGATTTCCTTTGCGCAAGATTATGCCAAACACGACAAATCGCACCTCGCCCTAGGTCTTGGCGCAATGGGGCAACTGTTTTTAGAGCAGAACAAAACTGAGCAAGCAGTTGCTTACCTAGAACGCTCTGTGGCTGTGCTTCGACGCATGCGTCAGTCTCTGCAACCAGAGTGTCTGACTGTTTTCTTTGGTCTAATTACCTGCTATGTAGATAATGGTGAACTAGACAAAGCTGACAAGCTTAGTCGTTATACTCTAGACCTAAGCAAAGAATTGCTTGGTACCGCGGACAGTGCCACCCTAATGGCTATGACACTGTGCGCGGCTGTTGCAACCCTCTCTGGCAAACAGACACGCGCAAACATCTTAAATTGCCAAATAAGAACTCTCGTGCGCGGTGAAAGGGGCGTGCAAGTGTCTGACACTCTCGGACTGATGGAGTCGCTCTTGCGGCAGCTTGATCAGTCGGGTTCTGTTATGACAAAACCGATTTCAATTTGCTTTGGTGATGAAGAATCGGTGCTCTTCCAGAATGAGCTGCAAGGTCTGAGCGCCTTTCTTGATTCAACGGCAACTGAAGCACCTAGTGATGCCAATAGTCATGCGGACAACACTCGCAATGCCAAACAAAGAAAAACTTCAGTACCTGCATCACATCAGAAAACCAGACCGGCATTAAATGCTTCCAAAGCTAAAAAACGCTGACAAAATGTCACCATAATGCCAAGGAAAATCAGCTGCCCCCATGAACTGGGCAAGGAAAACAAATGACAAAACGCACAGTCAATAATGTCATTGATTTGAGAACCGGCAAGCCCATTGAAAGCCCTAAGCAAAGCAAAAGGGACGGTGCTTCTGAAGCGATCAAACGAGTCAAAACAAAGGACAACCAAGGCAAACGCACAGCAGCCGCTGCAGAGAAGGACGATCACAAATGGGAATTCAAAGCGCGATTTCGCAAGGGTGCCTTCGGCTGGAAATCTGAGCCCGCAATAAAGCGCATCAAAGAAGCCCTGAGCGAGATCAAGCAGGTGGCAAAAAAAGATTTGCCCCTCGCCGGCGAGGGGGCGGTCATACTTATAGAGCGCCTCTCGCCAGCAATTGAGCATGTTGATAGTTCCTCAGGCTGGATCGGCAGCGCAGTCTATAAAGCAATTGAAGAACTTACGCCGATAATTGCCAAAGCCAAAGTGTCACCTGAAAAGCGCGCAGACTGGCTAGAGCGACTATATAACGCGCAAAACCAAGATGAGATTGCATATTTGGAAAGCCTGGGAAACCATTGGGGGGAACTTTGCGGTGAGAAAGAAACGGCATCGTACTGGGCCGACAAACTTGTCGGCGATGTGCGTACTAGTTGGTCTGACGACAGTCACTTTTTCTCGTTCAAGGGCACAACTAACTGCCTGAGTGCTCTGCTAAAAGCTGAACGTTACGACGAACTGCTTGAATTGCTTAAGCTTGAGCGACACCACATGTGGCACTATCAACAATTTGGTACCCAAGCCCTGGCAAAAATGGGTAAAGTTGCAGAAGCAATAGAATTTGCCTTTGAAAGCACAGATCTAGATATCGAGAGTTATTCGAGGCACCTTGTATGCGAGCAAATTTTGCTTGAAGCAGGACAAATAGAAAACGCCTACGAAAACTTTGCTATTAACGCCAACCGCAAGAACTCAAATTTGGCGACTTATCGCGCTATCGCTAAAAAATATCCGACCATCAAAGCAGAGCGCATTCTGGGAGACTTAATCAAAGCTACCCCCGGGGAGGAAGGAAAATGGTTTGCCACGGCAAAGGATCTAGGTTTGCTCGATCTGGCTGTCGAACTGATTCGCAAGTCATACTGCGATCCAAGAACCCTAACCAGAGCCGTAAGAGATTTTAAGGAAAGCAACCCAGCCTTTGCAGCGGAGGTCGGGCTGCAAGCTATTTACTGGCTGATGGCTGGTTATGGCTATGAGATAACAGCTGGTGAAGTGTGGCAAACTCTTGCTCTTACACTTGAGGCAGCCAGGGGTATCAGTCAAGAACAGCAATATCGCCAAGCCATTGAAAAGATGATAGCCCCTGCTCTAAAGCAGAAACAGTGGACTGCCACAATGATTGCCGAAAGACTCGCTGACAAGTAGATTGCCAGGGCTGACCAAGCCTGCTACTCTTGCGACAATATCCCAATTATCTATCATGACCCTTTAGAAATGAACATCCTGCAAGACGACCTTTCGCTGCTTACTAAACCCGACCACTTTCTGGGCTGGCTGGGCGAAGACCCGTCTGCCGTCATTAGAGACCAGTTAGAAGAAATCTTCAAGCAGCAAATAGCCACAGCCTGGCTCGGACAACTGATTGTCACGGCACCACCGCGCTTTCTAACTGGCGCCCGCCGCTATGAAGAGCATGAAAATCTGCCAACACAAGAAGAGATAACTGCAGCCATCACGGCAGCCATCACGGCAGCCACAAGCACCACCGACACAGAAAGCAAGACCGACAAAAACGACCCCGACAGCACGACAAACGAAAACACAGACGAAGACTCATACACTTTTGTACTAGTGCGCGCTGGTCTGGCAATGCCATTTAAAGCTATAGTCTGTCAACCGGGCGGCATCGTGCATGAAATCAACGGCGTGCTTACCTGGGTTGCCACCGGACTTGATACCGAAAACGAACGCAAGGACAATGTCTATCTCGACCTTGACGACGCTGCCGAATCGGCTACCGACCTGCTGGAACAGCGCCTATACGAACCAGACGAAGACGACCCAGAAGAATCGGAATCCGAATCGGAATCAGAGTCAGAATCAGAATCGGAATCCGAATCGGAATTAGAGTCAGAATCAGAATCGGAACCCAAATCAGAATCAAAAGCAGAACCCAAATCAGAAACCGAACACCAATAGAAACTGCAAAACCAACACTAGAGATCACCCCTCTTGTTTGCCCGGCACTCCATGCAGTTCTTTCTCTAAGCCATCTATCAAGTCTTGAATTGTCTGGTGCATTTCTTCTGTTACATCGCGGCGCACTTTGCGCGGGTCAAGTTTATAGTCTGGCAAATACTTTTTCAGATCTATAGGTTTGGCGATACGCACAAAGGCGCTGCGAGGAGCTACTTGCAAGGGGCGCTTGACGCCGCAAACTTCGCGTTCTAGCTTGAGCACCATTTCGGCAAGTCGCTCTTGCGAAGGGTCATCGGCAATATAATTGGGCTGCCAGCTGTCCATCTCGGCAATATGCTTGAGTTCAGACAGATCTGAACGCAGCTTGTTCATCGCCTTTGACGTGCGACTCTTAGCATCGGCAACCAACTGACGCAGATGCGAACTCAGCCGCCAACTTCTATCAATGGCGGCGATGCCGTCTGCGGGGTGGTCTCTGCCATAGCGGTCTTCCAGCATGTGCAATAGATTTTGCTGCACATCTTTTACGCGTCCACTTAGCTCGCTCAGCCGCTCAGAGCCGGCGGCAAGCTTGAGTGCAATTTCTTTGCGGTGCAAAACTTCAGACAATAGAGAACCAATTCGTTCTTTCAGTGCCTGTTTCTTGGCGATATAAGACAGCTTCTTTTCGAGCACCAGCACTCGTTTCTCTAGAGTATCGGCGATTGAATGGCGATAGTAATATTTTATTGCCATAGGCACCACATAAACCGACCAATCGGGATCATTGGCGCGCCCTTGGCTAAGCGCCTGCATGGCTATGTCTATGGCGCCACTTTTGAAGTGTTGAACGGTGTCGTTGAGATAGTAAATTTCGCCTTCGGGAAAGACAACCAGCACATCGCGCCCGCCGGCCACCACGTCGACGGCATAGCCTTTCGACTTTGCCGTGTCGCCGCCTCGCTCTACAGAAAAGGCGCCTAGACGCTGAAACAACCAACCGGCAAGACCTGAAACTTCATCAAAAGCTTCGCGGTTCATCATATAGTAAAAGCGGCGCTTGCAGCGGCGAGAGACTTCCACGCATAGTTTAAAGTCAGACTCATCGGCATGGTTAGACAAAAGAACAACGCCGCTACCCGGGGGCAGACTTTCAATCTGCAAAATGTCTCGCTCTAAAATCTGCGGGCGGTTGTTGAAAAACAGATCTACTCTAAAGAGATTCTGCACTACAGAAATTAGCCAGTTCCAAGGGGTAGCGGGTCTAAATGCCAGCTTCGACAAAAATTCTTTGGTGTTCGCCTTGTCACTGTAAGTCATTGATCACTCGGCAACTTCCGGCATTCCCCCTACTTTGCCTTTAATTTACCATTTGTAAGTGCATTACTCGACTGGCTTCAATTTTTAAATCATAAGCCGCGCTCGCGACTGGTGAACAATCTACACGCGGCGGCGTACTTTTTTGTGGGTATCTCCGCTGGTGGCAATACCAATAATCATCATAATCAGGCCGCCGCCAATTGCCGGCAGCCAACCGGCTATCGTCAGGGTGGCAGGCATGACGCCGGCAAGCAGCTTAAGCGTCACAGCCGGCAAAAGCCAAAATCCAAAAATCCAGGCTGGCACCAGAATCAGCAAAGCCATTCCCCAGGTACCAATTGTCAGCATGGCACTTATTGCTATGGCAAGAAGCTCAACCAACCAGCCAAAGAACGCAAACAAAATACCGGCGCCAAGGGCGTGCAGAAAGTTTCCGTGAAACTGCACACCAGGCAGCATAGGAAGGAGAAAATAAAAGGCACTGGCTGTAAGCAACAGCCTCATAATCGAGCGGACCATAAAAAAGTCCTCCACTTATTGAATTTGCTGCAGCTATTCACGGCTTGTGTTCGCTGCATACATTCTTAGAATAACTGAATTTAGAGATATGCACATCATCCTCATGACTGAGGTCTCTAAATGGTGAAAATTGCCTGCTCGGCAGAGTTTGCCCTTGGCTAGCGCCGCCGGCAATAAATAGATTCGTCTCTAAAAGTCTAAATGACAAGTAGATATCAACCGGTTGCCGGCGCCGCCATGTCAATGGGCTAAAATTTGATTCTCTTCACTAGATTTATACACATGGAAACGCCTAAATTTAGCGCTATCGCCTTGGCTTTAGCCTTTGTCATGCAGTTTAACCCGCTCGCCGCCGCAGCGCGCAGCGAAGCCCCCTGGGTAGCCAGGCACGGTGTGCCAAAACTGGCACAGACACCCGACGGCAAGATTGCCACTTCTGATGACTCGCAGATGCCCGAGATTAAGTATGAGCTCGGCAAGCAACCTTTGAAAGAGCATCCGGGCGGGGCATCCAACGAAGCGACCGCCAGAAACTTTCCTATTTCAAAAGGGTTGGCCGGCGTTTCAATGTATCTAAAGCCGGGCGGTCTGCGCGAAATGCACTGGCACGCCAATGCAGCCGAATGGGCTTATGTTGTAAAAGGTCATTGCCGCATCACTGTAATCGACCCAGAAGGTCACCACGAAATCAAAGATTTTGGACCTGGTGATGTCTGGTATTTCCCCCGCGGTCATGGACATTCTATTCAAGGTCTGGGCAACGAAGAATGTCACTTCATCTTGGTTTTCGACAGCGGTTATTTCTCTGAGTTTTCTACTTTTAGCGTGAGCGACTGGTTGGCACAGACACCACCAGAGGTGCTAAGCAAAAACTTTGGTATGCCGGCAAGCTCATTTGCTAACTTCCCTAAAAAAGAAGTCTACATCAGCCAGGGACCAGTGCCCGCCCCCATACCGGCAGACCCGCCGGCAGGCAGCGAAAACCCACCGCCCCTCACCCACAAGTTTAGCCTCGGCGGCAAGACACCGGTTTCCACACCGGGTGGTTCTTTCAATGTGGTCGACCAAAAGCAGTTTCCTATTTCTACCACAATGACCGGCGCCATCCTCAAGATGAAACCATATGCGATGCGCCTTTTGCACTGGCATCCTAATGCCGACGAATGGCAGTATTACATCAAAGGTCGGGCTCGCATGACCGTCTTTGGCTCGCAGGGTCGTAGCATCACCCGCGAATTTGGCCCCGGCGATGTCGGTTATGTACCCATGGGCTGCGGACACTATCTAGAGACCGTGGGCGACGAAGAGTGCGAAGTATTGGCAGTGTTCAACTCGGGCAATTATGAAGAGATTACCCTCACCGAATGGTTGGCAAAAACACCCGAGCGCCTGCTTGAGACCAACCTGAGCGTCTCGCCCAAGATTATCGAGGCGCTTAGAAAAGGTCAGATGCTGTTTAGCTTGCCCCAACCGCCAGAAAAGAAATAGCGAGCACTCACCTAAACACCCGAAATAAAGCCCCGGCGGTTGTCTGGGGCTTTATTTATAGCGCCCAGCAGCATGTCAATGGGCTAAAATTGAAAGAGTCAATACCTTCTTTTGCCACATAGTTTTGCAGCAGGCAGTTAGATTCATTCCGCTAGTTTTTGTATTCGTTCGCTAATTCGCAAACCAGTCACTTATCTAAATTGTCACCCAATCAAATTTGAGAGCCCCATGCCTAAGAAGAAAAACTCAAAGCAGCCCAAAAACTTCTCTCAAAAAGACTATGAACACCCAGCTGCCGCCTGGGGCGCGGCCATGAGCGTCGGGCGTATCTTGCTTGAGCAAAACGAAATTGTGGAAGGGGTTCAGGCTGTCTTTCAGATGAACCACGAAAATGAAAGTTATGACTGCCCCGGTTGCGCCTGGCCGGACGACCAGCATGGTCTAAAGATGGACATCTGCGAAAACGGCATCAAGCATGTCACCTGGGAGATGACCAAGAAGCGCACCGACCGCCAGTTTTTTGCCGAGCACACAGTCACCGAGCTTTTAGATTGGTCTGACTTTGAGTTGGAAGACCAGGGCAGACTTACCGAGCCCATGGTCTATAACGCCAAAACAGACAAGTACGAACCGATTAGCTGGGAAGACGCTTTTGCCCTCATCGCCAAGCATATAAAGGCTCTGCCCTCACCCAACAATGCCAGCTTTTACACCTCAGGCAGACTCTCTAACGAAGCCACTTTCCTTTATCAGCTCTTTGCCCGCGAACTGGGCACCAACAACTTGCCCGACTGTTCAAATATGTGCCACGAGGCAAGTGGACGCGCTCTCAAAGCCTCTATCGGCACAGGCAAAGGCACCTGCGATCTAAACGACTGGCATAATTCTGATGCCATTTTTGTCATCGGCGTAAACGCTGCCACCAATGCGCCGCGCATGCTCACCGCGCTCACCGAAGGCGTCAAGCAGCGCAACATGAAAATAGTGCATATCAACCCGCTTATCGAAGTGGCGGCCAAAAGTGCTATCACCCCGCATGAAATTATGGATATGCTCACCTATAAGGTGACCCCCACAAGCGACCTCAATTTGCAGCCGCGGGTGGGCGGCGACATGGCTATCATGCGCGGCATGGCTAAATATCTTATTGAGCTGGCTGAAACCAATAGTGGTGCCCCCGACCGCACTTATATAGACAAAGCTTTTATTGAAAAGCACACTGCCGGTTTTGCTGAGTATAAGAAAGCTTGCCAGTCTGTGAGCTGGGAAGAACTGGAAAAACAGTCGGGCGTCACTAAAGACGAGATTATCAAAGCAGCAGAAATTTATCGCCAGGCAGACCGTTGCATAATGAGCTGGTGCCTGGGCATCACCCAACATGAATACGGTGTCGATACCATTCGCGAAATTATGAATGTGCTATTGCTGCGCGGCAATATCGGCAGACTAGGGGCAGGACCGACACCAATTCGCGGTCATAGCAATGTGCAGGGCAACCGCACCTGCGGGGTCGACCACAAACCATCAGAAGAATGGCTGGCTAAACTTGACGCCGCCTGCGGTATCAAATCACCTATACAACATGGGCTTGATACTGTTAGAACAATTAACGGCATGTACAACGGCGACGTAAATGTCTTTCTTTGTATGGGCGGCAACTTTGCCATCGCCACCCCTGACACCGAGCGCACTTTCGAAGCTTTGCGCCGTTGCGGCTTGACCGTTCAAGTTAGCACCAAACTTAACCGCAGCCATATAGTGCACGGCAAAGAAGCACTAATTTTGCCATGCCTGGGCCGCACCGAAATAGACATGCAAAAGACTGGCGAGCAGTCCGTGTCGGTGGAAGACTCGATGAGCATGGTGCACCTGTCGCGCGGCAAAAGAACGCCCGCCTCGCCCCAGCTCAAGTCTGAAATAGCCATCTTGTGTGGTATCGCCCGCGCAGTCATGCCCCAGTCTAAGACCCCTTGGGAAGACTATTGCGGCAACTACGACCTGATTAGAGACAAAATGGCAGAAGCATTGGTTGGCTTCCAAGATTTCAACAAAAGAGTGCGGCAGCCCCATGGCTTTAGACTGGAGCAACCGGCGCGCGAGCTAGACTTTAGAACCCCGACCAGCAAAGCCAACTTTTCCACCGCCGCTATGCACGACGCGCTGCCGCCGGCAGGCAAGCTGATGATGTGCACTGTGCGCAGCCATGATCAGTTTAATACCACCATATACTCTGATAACGACCGCTATCGCGGCGTCAAAAATCTGCGCACACTCTTGTTTATGAACGAGAAAGACATGCAAGCCCTAGGGCTTAAACAGTTTGACCTCATCGACATCACAAGCTATGCCAAAGACGGCAGCGAGCGCACAGTGAAAGAATTCCGCGCCGTCAAATACAATATTCCCCAAGGCAGTGCAGCCGGCTATATGCCCGAATGCAACATGCTTTGCCCCATAGGCGACTTTAGCCCGCAAAGCGACCAGCCTATGATGAAACAAATAGTGATAAGCGTTAAGAAGTCACCGGCAGCGGTGACCACCTGAGCCAATGCCAGATTATATATCAGAGCATTTATCAGGGCAGCCATCAGGTAAGACGCCAGAGCAGACGTCAGGTCAGAGATCAAGTCATTCATCAAGTCATTCATCAAGTCAGATGCCAGACCAGCCATCAAGTCATACATCATGTCAGTCATCAAGTCATAAATCAAGTCAGATGCCAGACCAGACAGCAGAGCAAGCATCAGGCTCTAAAGGGTCCAAGAAAAGCCGCAGCATAATGTCGGTGCAAACTTTGCGAGTCGGCAAATCAAGTGATCTGCCCTCAAGTGATATACCCTTAAGCGAAATCCCCTTAAATGAAGCGCATTTTGAAGATTGGCTGTCTGTTGAAGCACCTTTAGAAATCTATCTGCGCGAGCCAGCCAAGACCATAGCTGTCACCATGCGCACCCCGGGCAATGACGAAGATCTCGCCCTGGGTTTTCTCTATAGCGAAGGCGTTATTAGCAGTATTGACCAGGTTTTACATGTGGAAAGCCTTGGACAAGACGCTATCGCCGTTAGCCTAAAAGACCCAGATAAAGTCAACCTTGATGCACTCAGCCTAGAAAGACACAGCTATGTCAGCTCTAGCTGTGGTGTCTGCGGCAAGAAATCTATCGACACAGCCAAGACTCAGTCTTTGGTGCAGCCCCTCAGCAAGAAACTGCCTGCCGAGCTTTTGTACGAACTGCCCAAAAACTTGCAAGCACAGCAGCCCGACTTTGGCTCGACAGGCGGCATTCACGCCTCGGCTTTGTTTGACCTTGACGGTCGACTTTTGACGGTAAGAGAAGACGTGGGCAGACACAACGCCCTCGACAAGCTTATCGGCGACAGGCTAAAGCAAGATCTTTTGCCTATGGAAGACACCATATTGCTGCTAAGCGGCAGAGCCAGCTTTGAGCTTTTACAAAAAGCTGCCAAAGCGGGCATCGCCATGGTGGCATCGGTGGGGGCACCAAGCAGCCTCGCCTATGAAACAGCCCAGGCTTGCAATATCACCTTAGTGGGCTTTCTGCGCCAGTCTCGCTTTAACGTCTATTGCGGCGATGGTCTTGCACCCCAGACAAAAACAAATGCTGCCTCTGATGGTCTAACAGAGTAAGTCCCATGCCCCCAGAACTAAAGCGACCAGAACCCAAAATCGAAGGCGAAAAGCTTAGCGGCTCAGTCGAGCGCGTTACTTTTCATAGCGAAGAAAGCGGCTTTTGTGTACTGCGAGTGAAAGTGCGCGGACAGAAAGACCTGGTTACAGTCACAGGCAGCGCCGCCTCGATATCACCAGGCGAGTTTATTGACTGCATCGGCAATTGGTTTAACGACAAAAACTATGGTATGCAGTTTAAGGCAATCAAACTGACCGTGGTGCAGCCAAGCACCATTGACGGTATCGAGAAATATCTAGGGTCTGGCATGATCAAAGGTATCGGACCACATTTTGCCAAAAAGCTGGTGAAAGCCTTTGGCGAAAAGGTCTTTGAAGTGATTGAAAACGAACCGGAAAAACTGCTTAGCCTGCCTGGTATCGGACAAATGCGCAAAGATAGGGTAGTGGCTGCCTGGGGCGAGCAAAAGATTATTAGAGAGATAATGGTCTTTCTGCAATCATACGGTGTCGGTACATCGCGGGCGGTGCGCATCTACCGCACTTACGGCAACGAAGCCATCGCGAAAGTTTCAGAAAATCCATATCGCCTCGCCCTCGATATACATGGAATTGGTTTCAAAACAGCCGACACCATCGCACAAAACCTAGGCATACCAAAAGACTCTTTGATGCGGGCGCAAGCCGGTGTTAGGCATGCTCTGCAAGAATATTCGGGGGATGGTCACTGTGCCGCTCTGCGCTCAAATCTTGTAGAAGAATCTGCCAATTTGCTCGAGATTTCGCAAGACCTTGCCAGCACCGCCATTGATGCCGAAATCAAAGCGCAGAATCTAACCATCGACCATGCCGGTACTGAGGACGAAGCCCTTGTCTATTTAACCTCGCTGTACAAAGCCGAAGTTGGCGTCGCCGAGAGCTTGATGCGCCTGCACACAGGCTTTCCGGCTTGGTCAAATATAGATATTGAAAAGGCGATACCATGGGTGGAAGAGAAAGCCAAGATTGAACTCTCGCAGTCGCAAAAGAAAGCGGTCGCTTTGGCTTTGCAAAACAAGCTTTTGGTAATCACCGGCGGTCCCGGTGTTGGTAAGACCACCCTGGTCAATAGCATTTTGCAGATCATCGCTGCCAAGAAAGCCCGCATTTTGCTATGCGCCCCCACCGGTCGCGCCGCCAAAAGACTCTCAGAATCGACCGCGCTGGAAGCCAAAACAATTCACCGCCTGCTTGAGTTTGATCCTAAAGCCTTTGCCTTTAAGCGCAACAAAGAAAACCCGCTTGAGGCAGACATAGTGGTGGTCGACGAAGCCTCGATGATTGATGTCATCTTGATGAACCAATTGCTCAAAGCCATACCCGACCACGCCTGCCTGCTGTTGGTGGGCGATGTCGACCAGCTGCCTTCGGTTGGACCAGGCGCCGTACTGGCAGATATTATTCAATCACAGGCACTGCCAGTGGTGAGACTGACCGAAATCTTCCGCCAAGCCGCCACCAGCAAAATCATAGTCAACGCCCACCGCATCAACCAAGGCGAAATGCCCCTAAAAGGGGAATCTCAAGAACTATCAGACTTTTACTTTATAAAAGGCGAAACACCAGAAGACATTAGCGAAAAACTGCTGCATGTGGTATCAAAGCGTATACCTGAGCGTTTTGGACTTGACCCTATAAAAGACGTGCAAGTGCTGACACCGATGAACAGAGGCGGTCTGGGCAGCCGCTCGCTAAACGCCGAATTGCAGAAGATATTAAACCCGAAAGAAGGCCCGCAGATTAGCAAGTTTGGCTGGCAATATAAGGTCGGCGATAAAGTATTGCAGACAGTCAATAACTATGACAAAGAAGTCTTTAATGGCGATATCGGCACAATAAACACCATCGACACAGAAGAAGGCGAGCTATTGATTGAATTTGACGGACGCGAGGTCAAGTATGACAGCAATGAACTTGACGAAGTAATGCTTGCCTACGCCGCCTCGATACACAAATCGCAGGGCTCGGAGTATGCGGCGGTGGTGATACCGCTGGCGATGCAGCACTATATGATGCTTGAGCGCAATTTGCTTTATACAGGTGTGACTAGGGGCAAGAAACTAGTGGTAATAATCGGGCAAGCCAAGGCGCTTGCCATGGCTGTGAAAAACAAGCGCTCGGCTAGAAGAACCACAGCTTTGGCTTATAGACTGCAGAGAGCGAAAGAGACAATCAGGACAATAATGGGATAAAATTGTGAGACGCAAAGGGTAACCAGTTATATTTTCAACCAATAGACCGAAGACAGACGGGTCGAGGACAAGTTACACAAGAGCTCAGCGCAGGACGTAGCGAATTGGCAGTGCAGTGTTCTAAATGCGGAAGAGAAAAAGGCGAACCAACTGGAAGCGGTTCGTTCACGTCTTTTCTGATTGGGGAACTGACCTGTAATTGCGATCTCAATTCAAAACAAAAGAAGGGCAATAAACTTTGTCCAGAATGCAACAAGATTATCCCAGATATCAAACGAGTCGGTAGCCTCACGGCCTTTATATTTAAAGATTTGCGATGCAAATGCAGCGAAACCTCAAACTCATTCAATAAGTCGATGGCAACCAGATTTGTCGACAGCACCGCCACTGCCAGAAGGAAAAAATCAAAGGCCACGGTACTAGCAAGAACTAGGTTCAAGCTAGCGGCGGAGTCGGCTGCCTTTGTCAACTTAGCCCCAGGGCAAGTGATCGGAAGCACCTATGAACTACTTACTCTTGCCGGGCAGGGCGGTATGGGAAGCGTCTATAAGGCTCGCCATCTATCACTAGATCGCGAATCGGCAATAAAATTCTTGTCACCCTCTCTAGTGTCACAAGAAACTTGGCGTTTGTTTCAAAAGGAAGCCAAGATTATTTCTTCGCTGAATCATCCTACGATTTGCCAAATCTATGACTTAGGCATACACGCTGGTTGTTTACCCTATTATGCAATGGACTTTATAAAGGGCTTTACCCTAGAAGAGTTAATTACAAGACAAGGTCCCCTTTCTGTCGGCGCGACAATAGAACTCTTTCTTAAGGTGCTTGATGGGCTAAGTTATGCCCACAGACACAATATTGTGCATAAAGATATCAAGCCTGCAAACATAATGATTGAGAGAAGAAAGGGCAGCGCTGCTCAAGTACGCATCTTAGACTTTGGCATTGCCGAGTTGACCGATCAGTCAGCCAATTTGAAAGGCGACGAAAGTGTAGAGATTATAGGCAGTGCTGCCTATATGAGCACCGAGCATTTGGAAGGCAAAGTAGTTGACAAAACAACCGATATCTACAGTGTCGGCTGCTCTATCTTCGAAACACTAACGGGCTCTCTGCCATACGAAGCAGATAGTTTCGATGATTTGCTGACTTTGCATAAGTCTAAGGACGCTCCTCTTTTGGCTGAAAAGACAGGGGTCAGTTTTCCACTCGAACTTGAAGCCATAGTGAAGAAATGCCTGCATCAAAATAAGGAAGGACGCTATCAAACAGCCGGTGAGCTGGCAATAGATTTGAAGCGCATTATTGACCAGAAAGAGCTACAATTTGCCCGAGATGAATTTAGAACACTATGCCAGGCAAAAAAGTCAGAGCGGACCTTCTCTAAGAAGCAGATAGTAATTGCTTCATCAGTGACTGTATTGCTGGCAGGCTGCCTGTGTACTTTGGCTTTCAGTTTCTACCTAAATTCAAAGAGTGACTCCAACAGCCAATTAACAAGCACCGGCAAGCAGAAGAAACTTCAGGAGCAAGCAGACCTTGCCAAAGACATTTTTCTTTTGCGGAAAACTTTAGCGGAATCGCCACAAAAAACTTCTGAATCAGATCCGTTGGCTGAAGTATTTAGCGACCAGTTGGAGTCAACTGGCTCTCTTGTTGGCAAAGGACTCATCTTGAGGTCAAATTTGATTGAGGTAGGAGCGCCTAAAGAAGATCTAAAGCGTATCTCAGATATAGATTGGACGAAAGCAAACTTAGCCAACTTAAGAACTTACGTCCCCCGTTATCTCGCGCATGCAAAAGCAAAGGACAGAATTCCTCTTACAGCGGCCTCTAGAGAAGGTAACAAAATAAAAATTCGGTTCCCTAAAGACATTTATCTTTGCGCTCTTGCTGTCGATAAAGAGGTTCCTAAACTAGTTTCTTCAGAACTGATCATAGATTCAAGAAGCCCGGTATCGCTTTATTTCGGCTACCAGACTCGTAATTATCCGGAAGTCCTGGAGGAGGTCAAGAAATTTAGCATGGTTGGCGTTCGTGTCGTATCTTTGGAACTAGCTTTTGTAAAGCTAAACAATTTACTTCAGATTTTGCAGAGCCTGCCAGAGTTGAGAGAAGTTTCTTTCTTTAATTCATTGCAGAAGTGCGTAGGCAACATTCAAGCTTACGAAGAATGCCCCATAGATCCAGGCAATCTAAAGGAGATTGATAAACTTAGGAACCTAGTGTCACTCGGGCTACCCGGAGATAAACTGAAAGCGAAGGACTTAGCTCAGCTCAACTTACTGAAAAAAATAAGTACATTTAAACTCAAATGCAGCAGAGATATTTCCGCTGTAATCGAGCTTCTTAAACAGTATCCCAACATTAAGGAACTTTGGATAATTGATTGTGGCTTGAAAGATAGCGATCTTGAAGCTCTCTCTGAAATCACAAGTATTGAAAGACTGCGTATTCGCAGGTCGCTACTAACCGCTGCCAGCGTAGATGTGTTCTGCCAAATGCCCAACCTGAAATCACTCTACCTAGACACAAAGTGGTCGGATGCTGGCAAATCACAAGAGTTTCAAAAACTGAAAAGCAAAATTCCTGATTGCCATTATGAACCGATGGTGGATTTTACATACTGGGAAATGTTTCCAGATACTCCTTACTTCAATCAAGACAAGAAGCCTTAGAAACCAAGACCCCCCATCAATCACTTCCTTTTCAAACACTCCAGCCAGTAAAGCCCGGCTATGCAGAAGACATTGAACAGCGCCAGCCCAAGCCAATAAAACAAAGTCGGCATAGCCCCTTTATCTATCAAAGCCAAACCCACCGCCGGTCCTACTGTGCCGGCCAATCCCCAGCAAAGCGAGTTGACCGATAGATATGTCGCTCTTGCACTGGGCGGCGCAAGCTCCACCACCAGCGAAGACGCCGCCGGCCCATAAAGGGCGTTGGCAAAAGCAAAGATTGAAACTGACAAGATAGATAGAGCAATTACCATAGACTGCGAAGCACTAAGAGCCGGCAAGAATGCAGTGAGCACCTGAGCGGCTAGCCAAGCCAAACAGGCAAGCATAAGCGCCCTTGTTTTGGCAGAGCGCGACGCTTTTCTAGAGATGGGCAAAATCAAAAACGAGACCAAGACAATATAAAATGAGAATATCACCGCCACACTAGATGCGGTGCCGGTCATATAAGGCAGACGCGATGTATAAAGCGGCAAAGTAGAGCTCATTTGCAAGACATTATTGGTAAAGAATAAATTGAGCACCGCATACAGTGCAAGCTTTCTATCTTTTAAAGCAGTCACCCAGTTTGACACCAAACCGGCGCGGTGACTGTGAGCCGTTGTCAAATCTAGAGTTTCGCGAGTGCCCCAAACTATAAATGCCAAAAGTGCAAGAAATGAGACTGCATCAAATAGGAAGAGCAAGCGATAGGCGGCATGGGCGCCAATCACCAGACCACCGGCGACCACACCGATGCCAAGCCCAGCATAGTCGGCCATGCGCGATAGGCCAAAAGCTTCATTCATTTTGTGTTCGCCGGTGAGGTCTGAAACCATAGACTCAGCTGCCGGCCAATATAGCCCGATGCCCAAGCCGCTCAAAATATTGCCCACAAGAAAAACAAGAAAGCTATCTGTGGAGGCAAAACAAAAGGCGCCGATGCTGAGGGTTAGACAGGCAAGCATGAGCGCCCCTTTGCGCCCGCATTGTGCATGGTCCGATAGGCTACCGCCGGCGATACGACCCAGGACGCCTGCCAAACCACCCATACCCAAACCAAAGCCGACATTGGCAGCCGGTATGCCTGCCACATTGACAAAAAATATCGGGGCATAAAACATGGTCAGACCGCTGCCGATGCCAGATACAAAGCGGCCAAGTGCAAGTATCAAAACCTGCTTATCTAACCCTAGCGATCTGAAATAACCAAACAAAAGAGACCCCCATAGCACTACATTATCTTGCCCTCAGGGTCTAATTTAAAGCCCCGTCACGGTCGGCGACTATGGCATCAGATAAACGGTATCCGCTTAGAAAGGCGCCCTCGACTCGGGGAGAATGCAACCAGTCGCCGCAATAACCAAGCTTGAGGTCTTGTTGATAAATATAGCCTAGATTTGGCGCAGCATTCTTATCTACCGGCTTGAGGGCAAGGGCATAGCGCCAGCGGTGCACCTTAGCAAAACTAGGTTTGGGCAAGTCAACCTGCTCAAAGTTGGCAGCACAAAACTCATGAAACTTAGCTAGAACCTCTATCGTTAACGCCTCATCGCTCAATTGCCAGAGACTATCGGCGGTGGCACCGCTGATATGCAAAACCCAGCGTTCACCTGGTGGGCGGCCAGGTTTGCTGCTATCGCGCGCCAGCCATGAAAAGAAACTTGTGGAGCTTTCAAAAGAGGCACCATCGAAAGGTAACGCCAAAGGAGCATCGAAGGCGAGCATTACGGCAATGCATGGGGTGAAGCGGTATGCACCCAAGTCTAAGTTTGTCAGAGCCTGGGCTTGGAAAGGGGGCATATTCAAGACTAAGTAATCGAAACCTTGGCGCAAGACCTCAACCTCAGGACTCTCACCCGCAGGGCATTCGCCCTCGGCAAAGGCAAGCGACCAGCCAGACTCGCTTCTCTTGACAGATATAACCCGACAACCAGTGTGCACGTGTATACCAGCAGTCTCGGCTATATGTTCAGCCAAACTACGCATAGTGGGAACACCCACCAATCGCTCTTTACCATCGCTGACTAGAGAAAGAGCTGGGTCTGACTCACCTTGGCTGACAAAACGCCCTTGCCAAGATTGAACCACCGACGACTGTCTAAGCGGCTCGATGAAATCTCTAAGGATTTGGTCTTTGACAGTGAAATACTGCGCCCCATAATCAAACTGATTAAGGTCTCTATCGCGACTGGCAAGCCGCCCACCGACAAATCTGCCCTTGTCAAATACTTCAACGTCAAAGCCGGCTTGCTTGAGTCTGGCCGCTACTACCAGACCGGCAAGACCGGCTCCAACTATGGCGACTCTGGGTTTACTGCTAATAGTCACCAACTCCTGATCGTATTTTGATGATATCCATACAACTTGAACAGTAGGTGAACGCAGCTAGAGACTGCACTATTTTGTATTCCTTAGATTCTATTTGTTGGCAGCGACAATCTCCACCTGCAATCCGTCAGCCCATTGCTTATGCTCGTCGTTGTAATACAGATAACCACGGCTTGCTGGTCCGGTATAGTTGCCGGGCACAGCTGCAATCACGCTCACCGGCACTTCCACACGGGCACCGCCGCCCAGCGTGCGCCAATAAAGCACAACTTCTCTGCCCCGCACTTCATAGGCGTCGATGGTGCCTTTCTTAACCAGCTCTTTCAGCTGGTCGTGACGTGGCTCAAGACCACCGGGCAGCCCCAAGATTGCCACCGGTGACGGTACCACATCTTTGGTCTTGTTCACCACCACCATTGTCGCCTCGGTGGCCAGGCCTTCGCTCAACTTAGTCTGAGCCAGTTTGGTTTCGACCGCTAGCTTACAGGCATCAGAGCTGGCCGGTTTGATGGCATTGTATTGCACCGCCATCGAATAGGGCATGGGCGCCCCACCTTCCATGCGCAGCTCTAACTTGTGCTCGCCAGGGCTCAGCAATTCGGTCATGTCGGGCAACTTGATGGCGCCTTCTGTGGACGGGCTAAAGTCTGCCCAATCGCCAATCGACTGCCCATCGACATACAGACGCACCCGCCCGGCGGCCTTGGGTTTGGCATGCATTTCGTCATACTTTACTATGGCGCGCAGAGCCAAGACGGTCGATTGAGTTGAGCCGTAGCGCCCGGCTTTGCAAGAGTCGGCAAGATACTTTATTGCTCTTTCCACATTGCCTGCATATTTAGGGTCGCGCATCCAGGCTAGAGCCGCCAAAGACACACCTTCGACTTCAAGCGATTCGCCCTCACTGCCGACGATACTGCTTTTGATATCAGTAACGCTGCCGTTAGGCTTTTGTTTTGCAGCCAGCTTGTCCATCAGCTTGGTGGCTTCGCTCTTGTCGCCGGCCATGCAAAGAGCATTGGCAGCCAGGGCGGTGACATAGCTATTGTCAGATTTGGCGGAGGCTGCTTTTATCGATGCTAGCTCAGGGGCAAGCTCTGCGGCTGGCTGACCGGCTTCCAATAGCGCCCACAAAATATAGGCATTCGAACAATCTTTGTCTTCTATCCAGGTATGTAGAGCCCTGCGCTTGCGCGAAAAACCGCCGTTGCCGTCGCGCTGCTTGAAGAGCCAAGCACGAGTGGTGTCGATCATCTTACGGTCAACTTCGCGCACCTTAGCCATATCATTAAAATGCATCAGACCGAAAGCGGTAAGAGCCTCGTGCCCGGGGTTCTCGCCAAACCATTCATAACCTTTATCGGGGCACCAATAGCTGACCAAGCGCTTATAACCGGCGTCGAGCTTTTGTTTAGAAGTTTCGACCAGTTTGGGACTAACCCCGGTATGCGACATAAAATATTGCTGCGCCATGGTCAGTGGATAACTAGTTGAACAAGTCTGCTCGAAGCAACCATAGGGGTCTTGAATCATGCGCTCAAGAGCCTCGGTCATATTGGCAAGCGGCGTGGCATAGACCGCTGTCTTAGAGATCATACTAGCCGGCACCACAGTACCCGGCACTTTGATATTGTGCACCACCGACTTACCGGGCTCGAGTATACCGGCAAAGCTCTCTTCTACAGGGAAGCCTTTAGGCTTGACCAAAATCTGTCTTTCTATGCGGTCACTGAACTGCCCTGCCTTAGCCGACAAAACCAGAGGCTTGCCGCCGTTGAGTATACCCACATCAATTGGCTGCAAAAGACGCAGACGACTATCACCGCCCATGGTGCTAAAGGCACCAATCGGGCTACCAAGTTTGAATTCACCTTTTAAGTCTGTCGAGACATTGACATCACTCAAACTGGCAGCGGTGGCATTGACCAGACTGACCGGCAGCAAGATCTTGTCTCCGGCTGTTACTTCCAAAGGCATCTTCATTTCAGCATAAAAGGGCTGCACAGACTCTATGCCGACGGCGGCGGCACCAACTGCACCACTACCGGTGAAGGCATCGGCAAAAACTTTAAATGTGGTGACACTATCGCTAAGGTCAAATTTTACTTTAGCTTCGCCTGTGGTGGCATCGGTGCGAACACCGGCATTCCAATATAATGTTTCGGCAAAATCCACCCTGTCATTAGCCTGCCGATCAGAGCGAATCTGATGAGCAAATTCGCGCACCATGACCAAATTGTTTACACTCATGGGGGCTAGCTCATCGGCCATGAATGCTTGTTTTTCTCTTGCCACTCTAAAATTATTAATGGCATTTTGCAGTTTGGCTTCACTATCTTTGGGAGCCCTAGCAACCTCTTCACGCATCTTTTTGTCGCTGCCGAGCGGTCTATCGGCAACTCGCAAATCATTGACCATAACTTCATTCTTTTGGTCAATCTTACGGTCATCTTTTCTGGGTGCCATCTTTGCCATAAGCTGGCCCTCTTGCAGCGGAGCTGGAGCCGCTAAAGGTCTGGCACCAGGCATAGCCCAGGGCCCCCTTGCCCCACGCTGCCGCATCACTCCCATTGCCGCACCGCCCATGCCACCAAAAGCTTGACCTTCTAGGCGCATGGCATCATCGCGTTCGACTTGAGCACTTATCTTTAGCGCCACCGCTCGTCTGGCATCGTCGCCGTTCTTTTCAATAAAGTCGGCTAGGTTGACTAGGGCGAAACGTCGCCACCCCTGGGTGCCCAATAAAAGATCGGTGGCTATGGCTGCTTTAGGATTGTCTTTATCTAGATAGACATGGGCATCGGCAAGGTCTTTCACTTCTGGTTCAAGAAAGACCATGACCGGCAGGCGAGGCGCTTGTTCGCGCTTCTCGACCATTTCTAAGACACTATCATCGGTGACAGTGAGACCGACCACGGCAGAAACCGGCTTGCCATCACTGTCGGTGGCTTTCACAGTCAAGCTGGCGCCTTCACCCGGCACATATCTTTCTTTGTCAGCCTTTATAGAAACCTTTACAGCCTTCTTAGGCTCGCGATAGATGAGACGCTCAGCTAGAGGCTGATCAGCTTGGCTCCAAACTGTGGCGGTGAGTACACCGTCAATATTTTCAGGCAAGTTGAAAGTAATGGGCAAAAAGTTATTTGCAGCATCAGCACGTTTCTTGAGGTCGACCTGACATTCACCGACTATTTCTTCGCGGCGGCTCAAAGTGACTTTATAACTAGGTTCGCTTGCGGCAACAAGCAAAGTTACCGGTGCCCCTTTGCCGCAAATATCAGAAGAAGCACGCAGTACAGCCCCTTTTGCCTTGGCGGCGGGCAGAGCATAAGTGGTCTTGATGCCTGCCGGTTCATCGATTGAAATAAAATAAGACTTGCCGGCCTGAGGCTCAAACTCAAAGCGACCGCGACCTTCATGCTCGGTCTTGAAAGCAGCTACCTGCTCGCCATTTTCTTTGCAAATTAGTTTGCAAGAAAGATCGGCGGGTTTGCCGTTTGGTTGCTTGGCTTGAATATAGACCCGGTTATTGAAACCTGAGACTAGGTCGCCGCCTTCCGGATAAATATTGAGGTCGACTGTCTGCAAAATAATTGGAATTGTCTTGGAGGCGGTCTCAACCACGCCGCCGTCTTCCACCACCAATGCCAGGGTGCCCTCGCCCCGGGCAATCTGTTCGGGCAGTTGCAGCGAAACCTGACAAAGCCCTTGCTCATCAACCTTAGCGGTACCGCCAGATACTTCCACGCCGTCGATATTGGCACTGACAGTCACTTTGGCGCCGGCGGGCACGCCGCCTTCGGCGCGCTTAACGTCGAGGGTGGCGTTCACCTTTTCACCAGGGCCATAGCCGTCGCGCAAAAATGTAATTTGAGACTTTAGCCTGGGGGCGCGATAAGCGCGCACGTCAAACTTGCGCTCGGCAGGGCAGTGACCATTCCAGGGATAGGTCGCTTTCAGAGTGTACTGCCCGCCTGCTTGCCCCTCGGGCACTTCCCAGGCAAAACCCCAGACACTGTCTTGCACTTGGGCAGAGCCGGCCGCCACATTCTCGCCTTTGGGTCCAAGAATGGCTATTTGTACATTTTCATAGTTATTGCCAGACAAAGGCTTGTGCTCGGCAGCATCAAGCAAAATGCCGCGGGCATAAACTTTCTCGCCAGACTTATATATAGGTTTGTCTGTGCTGACAAAAGTAAGAAAGCGCTCTTTACCGCCTAGAACCGCAGTCGTAGCCAGGTCTTTATGCATGGTTATCTGCTCCTTCGAACCAGCCTCGGCGCGAGGCAGCTTAGTTAAATCAATTGCCCCGGCAGCCAGAATTTTGCTGGTTGCGCCCCCCAGCCGAGCACCGGCTTGCAAGCCCAGTGTTTGACTAAGCAGCACCGAACCTAGAACTGCCACAGAAAGCCCACCGACGATTAATTGGCGCGACATTGTCTATCTCCTTTTTGCCAGTAGCCCGATTATGGCAGTCGGTAACATTCAATAGACAGAACATAAAGACTGGCAAAAGTTTAGGGTAAATAGCAGGTTGAATACCGGCATTCCCTAAAGACAAAGACCCTACTTGGCGCGGAGCCTCAATTTAATCTATGACGAGCACTTTAGAATGAGCACTTTAGAAGAATCTATAAAGCGGGCGGCAGCAGCCCTCGCCGAGGCTAAAACAATCATTATTACTGCTGGAGCCGGCATGGGCGTAGACTCAGGTTTACCCGACTTTAGAGGCAGCGAGGGCTTTTGGCGGGCGTATCCGCCTTATGCTCGCCTGGGTCTAAACTTTGAAAGTCTCGCCACACCGCGCCATCTTGTTGAAGACCCCGAATTTGGCTGGGGTTTTTATGGGCACCGCACCATGCAGTACCGCGCCGTGGTGCCGCACCAGGGCTTTGCTATCTTGCGCAATTGGACAAAACAGCCAGGCATTCACTGTCATGTCATAACATCAAATATTGATGGACAATTTCAAAAATCCCACTTTAGTGAAGACGAAGTGGTGGAGATTCACGGCTCAATTCATCATTTGCAGTGCACCGCCCCTTGCGCCCCCAAACTCTGGCCAAACAATCACCAGTTCGAAATCGACTTAGAGACAATGCGCACCAAAGATATTCCATATTGTTCAAACTGCCAGAGTGTGGCTCGACCAAATGTCTTGATGTTTGGTGATTTTCAGTGGATAGAAAGACGCACCCGTATGCAAGAAGAGCGCTTCAACAAATGCACAGACTGCGTAGACTGCAAGCAGGCACCGGTGATAATCGAGCTTGGCGCCGGCAAAGCCATACCGTCAATTAGATGGATAGGCGAGAGAATGGTAAGGAACCGCAATGCCAAACTAATTCGCATCAATACTCGCGAAGCCGAAGTGCCTGATGGTCAAATTTCGATTGCACTGGGGGCGCGTGAGGCACTTGAGCGCATAAGTGAAAATCTGGCATAAGAAATAAGCAATAAGAAATAGCATTCAAGCTGCTGCGTGCTCAGCAAAGTCGAGCAATAACTGGTTCTTGTCACTTTGCACGCTAGCGCGACATGAGGTCGTTCAATATGATTGGAACTAATCCCCGAGACCCACCACTTTCGGTTCCTACGTAAAAGAGTCACTGACTCCGCCTGCGTTGACAGT